>Ga0129333_10004035_pt1 | contig 13751 bp, 20 predicted proteins | sample CPB6_08_DNA_FD_94474 | JGI IMG/M metagenome (GOLD analysis project Ga0129333, IMG submission 94474) | Freshwater to marine salinity gradient microbial communities from Chesapeake Bay, USA - CPBay_Sum_0.6_0.8_DNA | ecosystem: Environmental > Aquatic > Marine > Coastal | place: USA: Chesapeake... | reverse complement strand
TTAGACTTTACTGGTCAGATGGTTGCCATATTTGATGTGGAAGGATATGGACCGATTGAGATTCGTTTGGATGATAAGGAAACTGCACTCGCTGTATTAAAGACCATATTAGAGTATTCTGGAAATATACACGATGTAGATTCATATACTTCCGCAGAAGGCAAGAGACTTAAGAAACTAGTGGAGGGGAAATGATTGAGAAAATTGAGAAGCCGTGGGGAAGTGAATTGAAGTTTGCACATACGGCACATTATGTTGGAAAGATTCTTGAAGTCAACGGTGGGGAAGCACTGAGTACTCAATATCACCGTGAGAAGGTGGAAACTATGCACGTGATTGAAGGTACTGGTCGGATGGTGCTCTATATAATGGACGAGGATGGCGACCCTCAGGTTACTAGTGTGAACATAATGAATCCAGGTGATACATTCCATATTCCACCCCGTCAGATTCATCGTATTGTGGCAGATACAGATATGAAGATTGTCGAAGTGTCTACCAACCATTTGAATGATTTGGTGAGATTACAGGACAAATACAACCGGAAGTAATATGATTTTACTGTTAGGCGACATTCACGGCAGTTGTGGAATACTGAAAAAGGCATTGGACGTTTCTAAACAGTCCGATGCCGTCGCTATTATCCAGCTCGGTGATTTCGGTATGTTTCCCGACAACGAAGATTGGTTCCGTAAGAATATCGAAGATGCTCATATCCCGATTTACTTTATTGATGGAAATCACGATGATTGTACTCGTTGGATTCAATATGATTCCATTCATAAGGTTTGGGATGACCGTGAGTTGTATTACGTCCCTCGGGGAACTGTAATGGAAATGGATGGTCGGACTATTGCCTTTATGGGTGGTGCTTCATCTATTGATAAGAAGATGCGTTTGGAAAATAATATGCACTGGGATATTAATGAGAATATCAGTGATGACCACATCAACCGTCTATTGAAGAATGCGGAAGGGAAAACAATTGATATGTTGTTGACTCATTGCCCACCTCATTCGGTTATCCAAGAAAACTTTGACCCAATTAATAAGTTGTGGTTTGGAGTTGGAGTGGATTGGATTGACCCTAATCAAGTAATCATTGAAGAAGTATGGCATAAGTTAGGCACACCAGACATTTATTCTGGTCATATGCATAAACGAGTTCAAGGACAAACTTATAGAATTTTAAATATAAATGAGTTGTTAGCCGTGTAACCCACTACTTATATACAAAGGTTATAGAAGGTTATAGACTAATCAAGGGTTATATATGCGAAAAGACAAACACAAATATACTACCATTCAAGTTAGTAAAGAAATAAATCATCACATTAGAAAGTTCTGTGTAGAGAAAGGCTATATAGCCAGCACCTTGACAGAACGACTTTGGAGAGATTACATTTCTTCTAGTATGAGTGGTAGTATTTCTTTACAAGGATAATAATATGAAACTAGGTTACATTCCAAAAGAACAACGTAAAAAGATTTTATTTCTTTCAGATGATATGCGAGTTACTTCTGGTGTTGGTGTAATGTCGCGTGAAATTATCGAAGGAACTGCACATCACTTTAATTGGGTTCAAGTTGGTGCTGGGGTCAATCATCCAGAGGCCGGTCGAGTACTTGATATGTCGCAAGCTATAGCTAGTGAAACTGGTGTAGATGACCCATATGTTCGCATTTATCCCTACAACGGATATGGTGATAGTCGATTGATTCGTCAATTGATTGATTTAGAACAACCAGATGCTATCCTTCATTTCACCGACCCTCGGTATTGGATTTGGTTATATCAAATGGAACATGAGATTCGGCAGTTTATGCCAATCTTTTACTATAATATCTGGGATGACCTTCCGTACCCAATGTACAATAAAGAATATTATATGTCGTGTGATTCGATTTTTTCAATCAGTAAGCAGACATACAATATCAATAAGCAAGTACTTGGACCACAGAATCCTCGTCATCTCGCATATATCCCGCATGGTATAAACACGAAGCGGTTCCACCCACTTCCAGCCGATGATGCTGGTATGTTGGAGACTCGCAAGAAGTTATTTGGAGATGCCGAAGTAGATTATGTTATCTTCTACAACAGTCGGAACATTCGTCGGAAACAAACTTCTGATATCATTTATGCGTTTAATCTCTTTATGTCGAGGTTGACCGAAGAGCAGCGTGAACGTGTGCGGTTAGTCATGCACACTCAACCAGTAGATGATAATGGTACCGACCTTCCAGCGGTTATCCGTGATGTCACACCTGCGGTTCAAAAGTATATTATCTTCTCAGCAGACCGTACTCACGCTGATTACTTGAATCATTTGTATAATATCGCAGATGTAACTATCAATATGTCTAGTAATGAAGGATTTGGTTTGGGCACGTGTGAAAGCATTGTCGCTGGTACTCCTATTATTGTGAACGTGACGGGTGGATTGCAAGACCAATGTGGTTTTATGAATGATGAAGGTGAATATCTTGACCCAGAAAAGCACTTCACCTACGAGTGGGGTAGTAATCACGATGGTCGGTATAAGAAGCATGGTGACTGGGCATTCCCAATGTTCCCATCTAATCGGTCTATCCAAGGGTCACCACTGACTCCATATATCTTTGATGACCGTGCATCCTTCGATGACGCAGCGGCACGGATGATGGAGGTATATCAGCTGTCACGTGAAGGGCGTAAGCGCCGCGGTGAACTCGGTAGACAATACGCATTGAACCACGGTAAGTTTACTGCGGAACATATGTGCAATTCTTTCATCACAGAAATGGATAAAGGATTTGAACTGTGGAAACCTCGTCAACGGTTCACCTTGGAGAAGGCATAATGAAGCGGAGAGCACTGGTTACTGGAATTACTGGTCAAGACGGGTATTATCTTACCAAATTACTCCTTGAAAAAGGGTATGATGTCTACGGTGTCATTCGTCGGCATAATCGGGTAGAGAACGAATTAGGTACTGCCCAAGAGTTTGAGAATGATGTCAACTTTGAATATGGTGATTTGACCGATGCTTCTTCGATGGAAACAATCGTTCATCGTGTCAATCCCCACGAAGTCTACAATCTCGCCGCACAATCGCATGTGAAGATTAGTTTTGAGAATCCATCGTATACCGCTCAAGCGAATGCAATTGGGTCTGTCAATCTGATGGATGCCGTTCGTCGGTTGACTCCATATGCCAGATTCTATCAAGCATCAACGTCGGAGATGTATGGAAATAGTATTGACCCAGATGGATTCCAACGGGAAACCACACCAATGCGTCCAGTCAGTCCGTATGGTGCAGCAAAATTGTTCGCACATAATGTGGTGAACATCTATCGTATTCAACACGGACTCTTCGCCTGTTCTGGGATTCTCTTCAATCACGAATCCCCAAAACGAGGTAATTTGTTCGTGACCCAAAAGATTATCCGATTCGTTCAGAAGATGGAACAGAAGGGATGGAACCCACTGAGTAAAGAAAAGTTGACCCTTGGAAATATCGAAGCTCGTCGTGATTGGGGTCATGCAGAAGATTATGTTTATGGAATGTGGTTGATGCTCCAACACAGTAAACCCGATGACTATGTGTTGGCAACTGGTATCACCCACAGTATCAAGGATTTCCTTACCGCAGCATTTGGTCAACGTAGATGGGAGGAATGGGTAGAAACCGACCAGAAGTTCTATCGCCCAGAAGATGTACATCACCTAAAGGGTGATTCCAATAAAGCTCGTCAAATGTTAGGATGGGAACCTAAGCACAACTTACAATCGTTAGTTAACTCAATGTTGAAGGGTATATAATATGTCAGAAGAAACAAAACCATTATGTGTAGTACGTGCACCATGTGCCACTCGGTCTGGATATGGTGACATGAGCCGTGATATCATTCGTCACATTATTGAATATGGTAAATATGATGTAAAGATTATTTCTGTAAATTGGGGAGAAACCCCAATGAATGCTTTGGATGAAAACAATCCAAAGGATAAGATGATTACTGACCGCATCCTTACACAAAATTTAACACAGCAACCAGATTTGTTTGTGACCATTACTATTCCTACAGAGTTTGAAACGATAGGGAAATTTAATATTGGTATTACGGCGGGTATTGAAACAACCGCTGCGTCATCTCAATGGATTGAATCGTGTAACAAGATGGATGCCGTGTTTACTATTTCTGAGCATTCTAAGAATGTATTCTTGGCATCAAAGTATGGTCGCCGTGGGCCGAATGGTCAAGATTTAGGAACATTAGAAATAACCAAACCGATTGAAGTTTTACATAATTGTATTGACCAATCTATTTTTAAGAAACTGGAATACGAATCAGATGTGGTGTCATCAGTAAAGAGTACACTAAACAATATTCCAGAATCGTTCTGCTATCTTTTCGTCGGTCATTGGCTCCGCGGTGATTTTGGAGAGGACCGTAAGAATGTAGGATTCTTGGTTAAGATTTTCCTTGAAACGTTTAAGCAATCAAAATCAGAAACATTACCTGCATTAATTCTTAAGACTAGTGGCGGCGGATTCTCTATTCTTGACAAGAAAGACATCTTGAAGAAGATTAACGATATTCGAAATACCGTGGTTCTGTCGGAAGGACAACGGATGCCAAATGTATACTTATTACATGGAGAGTTAACGGATTCAGAAATGAACTCACTATATAATCACTCCAAAGTTAAAGCTCACGTAAGTTTTACAAAGGGTGAAGGATTCGGCCGTCCACTACTTGAAGCATCGATTAGCGGAAAACCTATTGTAGCTTCTGGTTGGTCTGGGCATATGGACTTCCTCAATCCAGAGGATGCGGTACTAGTGGGTGGAGAGCTAAAGAACGTTCATCCTAGTTCTGTATGGGACGGCGTAATCATTAAAGAATCTTCGTGGTTTACTCCAGATGCACAACAATCTGCAAATGCATTAGCCGCAGTATTTATGGACTATGAAAAGTTCCGTAAAAAGGCATCTAAGTTGGGTAAGGAGAATTTTAAAAAGTTCTCATACAAGGCTATTCAACAACGTACATGGCAATTACTTGACAAGTATGTTCCAGAATTCCCTAAGCAGGTAAAGTTGGTATTACCAAAGCTAAAAAAGTTAGAATCACCAAAGCTTAACAAGAGTGAATAATGCCACTAAGAAGCGAAAGAAGATTTATCAGCTTGTCTAATGTTGAATCGGGAATGATGGTACAGTTCCGATACAAGAAAAAGTCCGGTGGGTCGGGGGATTATACCGTGCTGGTTGTTGACCCCGACAGAACAAATGACCATGCATCCGAACCACAATTACATGGTTATTTAATAGATAAATTTTCCGACGACGAACTTATTAGATTCTTTTCTTCTTTCAGAAAAAGTTTAAATATAGATTACGAAAACCGGCGCGGAAACGTGCTTGAAGGATTAAATACCGATGAAGCATACAAGCAATTTGCTACATCGGGATATGTCTCTGATAGGTCGTATCGAACATTTAACCTTAGTGGTATTAGCCAGTTACGTCAAATTTTAATTGGTTCCGTTGATTGAGATTCTATTTATTTAGTACACCTCTCAACGGTACCTTTATGCTAAAATCCAATGTAGAAAAGGCACAAAAGAAGTACCCGATATTGAATTTAGATGTATTAGATGAAAAAAATACGTGGTGGGTAGTGTGGGAATACATATTTTCTGGCAAATTACGACAACCCACCGATACACTTGAAAGTTGAGGAGTTATGTCAGATTTAGAAATTTGTCCACAAGAACAAGATTGCGTTCCAAAAGAAGAGTTCCCCTCTGTAATGCAGATGGCTAAAAACTTAATGGAAGATAGTGGTAAGATATTAAGTAATGCTGTGAAGGGAAACAAAACCTTAGTAGATGGTTCTGTACGAGAACAACGCTGGTCCATATGTCAATCGTGTGAAATGCTTAAGGATGATAGATGTACACAGTGTGGGTGCTTTATGAAAGTCAAGGTCGCATTTAATACTTCAAAATGTCCAATAGATAAGTGGTGATTAATGAAAAAGGTTACATTTATATACGCATACGAACCAACCGAAGTGTGGTCTACCCCACTATCTCTTGTAAAAGAGTTTGAGAGTAGAAACTGGAACGTAGAATTTGTTTCTATCGGTAGTAATCGTACTGGCGTGTATCACGACAGAGATTTACGAGCTTGGGTTGAATCAAAACCGCAAACCGATTTAGTTATTTTTATGGATTGGGGTCGGTTTGATTCTCCGTATTTAAACAAGAATCTAGTTCCGGCGGTATGGATTCAAGAAAGTGGCGATGACCCGCAAAACTTTGAACGTAATTCCCCAAAAGCAAATCGCTTCCATTTTACGTTCACCCCAGATGCATATTCTTTTGAACGATATACTAAACTTGGTATAAACGCTAAGTGGATACCCCACTTTGCGGATACTCGCGTGCATTTTCCGATAGACATAGAACCTGAATATGTAGCTGTTACTAGTCGTGGACTAGGTGGTTCTGTATTACTAGACGAATTAACTCGTTGGGGAGAGGGGGCAATTGGTAATAAAAATAATATGACGGCTGAAGAACACACTCGGTTTTTAAATAAAGGACTTATGGTTATTCAAAACAGTAGGTGGAAAGAAGTAACTCGTCGTATTTTTGAAGGTATGGCTTGTGGGAAACTGGTTATTGCTGATAGATTACCCGATAGTACCAGAATAAATGAATTATTTGTTGAAGGCGAAGATATCATATATTATGATAATCTAGTTGACTGTATCAACAAAATTAATTATTATCATGAACATGAAGAGGAAAGATATCGCATAGCTTCAAATGGACGTAAAAAAGTACTGGAACATTATACACAATCCAACGTAGTAGATACGCTAATAAAAGAATATGAAAGAAATAGGTAAATACACATATGGCCATGACAATATTACTATTCTCGGTGGCCGTACAGAAGGTACAAAGCTTATAATAGGAAAGTTTTGCTCCATAGCGGATAACATTACTATCTTCTTGGGAGATAATCACAATACCAATTGGTTTTCTACATATCCATTTGGTCACATACATGACAATATATTCACAAAATTAAACAGAAATAACGGTCATCCATCTTCAAAAGGAAACGTGGTTATTGGTAATGATGTTTGGATTGGAAGTAATGCCACTATTATGAGTGGAATTACTATAGGAGATGGAGCGGTAATTGCAGCTAAGAGTGTTGTAACAAAGAATGTACCGCCGTACACTATTGTGGGAGGCAATCCTGCAAAAGAAATCAGAAAGAGATTTAGTGATGACATCATCAATAAACTTTTAGAATTAAAGTGGTGGGACAAATCTGATGAAGAAATAAATAATATATCAGATGTGCTGTGTTCAAATGATGTAGACAAATTAAACCAACTACGGTAATCACAATGAGAAGAACAGATATAATTAATTCACTGATTCATCGCTTCGGATATACATCATATCTGGAGATTGGAGTACAGTTTCCTAAGTCAAATTTTGATAATATTATAGCGGAACATAAAGTTTCTGTTGACCCGGTACCAGAAGGACCATGTACTTTTATTGGTACATCTGATGCTTATTTTGATTCTATATCCTCTGATACATCGTTCGATATTATCTTTATTGATGGTTTACATGAACACGAACAAGTGTTAAAAGATATTGATAATTCACTAAAACACTTGAGTCCAAACGGTACGATAGTTTGCCACGATTGTTTACCTACTTCAGAACATATGCAGTTAAGAGATGACCATGGTAAAGAATGGACCGGTGATGTCTGGAAAGCTATTGCTATCTTAAGAACAACTGTGGAAGATTTGAATATCAAAGTTATTGATACGGACTATGGATGTGGTATTATTCGTAAAGGAACTAACAATAGATATATTCCTACTGGAAACTATTTAACGTATGAATATTATGCCCAACATAGACAAAATATGTTAAATGTGATTTCTACCGACGAGTTTGTACAATGGATAAATACTCAGTAATCATACCCACTTTGTGGCAATCAAAAAGAATTCATAAGTTATTGAATGACTTAATTGAATGCGAAACGGTTGGTGAAATCATACTGATTGATAACAATCGTAACTATGATAAGCACTATGCAAGCCCGTTACCAAAGGTCAACCTCATACAACCAGAAACAAATATTTACGTCAATCCCGCATGGAATCTCGGCGTTAAATCTTCTAGGTTTGATTGTATAGCACTGTTGAATGACGATATTAATTTTAATACTAAGGTATTTAATGCATTCAATTCTGAAATGCTTTTAAAATTTGGCATTATAGGAATGGGTGCGGGAAATTATAAAATGGAAGTAGATGAAAAAGAATTACAATTAGAGTAGTGGGATTACGAAGTCTCAGATTGGGGTTGGGGATGTTTATTACTTCTTCATAAATCTGATTGGGTGGAGATACCCGCAGCATTAAAGGTATGGTATGGAGATAATTTCATTAAGGAATTGAATCCAGCTCCAAAAGCAGTATTACGTAATTTTAAGATAGAAACAGAAATGAGCACTACTTCTGACCAACCAGAATGGGACGAAGTAAAAAAGATGGATGAAAAACATTATACTAGGATTAAGTGGTTATGGATAAATTACCTATTGGCGTCGGAATCCTTGCCTGGAAATCAGGTCAAACTTTAGTTGACACGTTAGTTACTTATCACGAATCTGGATTATTGAATGTGGTAGGTAACACCGTAATACTATTTCAAGAATTTTCAGAAGAAGATAAACTAATCGCTGAACATTTTAATATTGAATATATTCCTTTACACGATAACATTGGAATTGGGTATGGCTTTATTAGATTAGCACAATATATTAATCAACCATATTTTCTTACATTAGAACATGACTGGAAATTAATTGAAAATGTGCTTATCACGTATAACAGATTACAGTCTGGTATACAATTGATTCAAAATGGGGCAGACGCGGTTCGATATCGTCACCGAATCAACCCAGGATATCCTCATTTTAGTTTTCGTCATCAAGGAAATGAACTGACTTACTATGACGAAGAAATTGGATGTACCTCGCCGCATCTGTTAGATGCTATACATTGGACAGAACATCCAGATGAAAAGTTTGCCCCACATATTCAAAAAGAAAACGATTACTATGTAACTACGAGTAGATATGGAAACTGGACAAATAATCCGTGTATGTATCGTACTAAGTTTTATATTGACACCGTGACCCCATTTATGGGCGATAAGATTGCATTAGAAGGAAATATTTCAAAGTGGTGGGCACAGCAAACATTTAAAGTAGCTCACGGTGAGGGGTTATTTACTCACATTGATTTAAAAAAGTACGGCAAATAAACTTTTACAAGACTAATTGAGGTTGTTATGGCAAATGGAGTTTATAAAATAACAGAACAATTTGAACAAGAGTTATCTAAGTACACCGGCGCTCCATACGTGGTTACCCTTGATAATATGAGCAACGCGTTGTTCTTGGCATTGATGTATGAAAATGTAAAAGGTATGGAAATTACTATCCCTGCCAGAACGTATCCATCAGTTCCGTGTGAAATCATTCATGCAGGCGGTAAAGTTAATTTTACTCCGGTTGAAGGGAGAACGATTAAAGGAGCATATCAGTTAGCTCCTACCAAAGTTTGGGATAGCGCACTTAGGTTTACTGCGGGAATGTATATTCCAAATACCCATATGTGTATTTCATTTACCGGCCCGTACAAGCATTTTAAGTTGTCAAAAGGTGGAGCTATTTTAACCGATGATGAAGATGCATACTTCTGGTTTAAGCGAGCGCGGTATAGTGGTCGAAGAGAGTGTTCATATCACGAAGATAATTTTGATATGCTAGGGTGGAACTTTTATATGATGCCAGAACTGGCTTCCAGAGGACTGTTGTTAATGAATCAATTTTATACGTCAACAGGAGTCCCCAAGCATAACGATGACTTAGAATTGCCATATCCAGACTTATCTAAATTTGAAATATATACAAAAGCAAATAGAGAATAAGTTATGATAGGCATAATGCAACCATACTTCTTTCCATATATAGGATATTTTCAACTGATTCATGCCGTTGATACCTATGTTAATCTAGACCACGTTGCATTTATGAAACGAAGTTATATGACCAGAAACGTGTTGAAGAATAACACAAAGATTAATATTCCTGTTTGGGGTGGTAGCCAAAACAAAACGTGTAGAGAAGTATTGGTAAACTTCTCGAATGAATATACAACTAAATTTGTAGAAACACTTCGCCATTTATACAGAAAAGAAACCAATTATCAGACAGTTATTGACAACATAGTATTGCCAGAGTTTTATGAAAGAACTATCAGTATTTCAGATTTTAATTTTGGTATAATAAAAAGAATATGTGAATACCTTAATATTACCACAAAATTAATCAACACATCTTCCGTGTTTGATTTAAAGATGTTAAGAAAAGAAGCTGCTTTAAAATCTATCGTACACAGTTTAAATGAATCTCATTATGTTAACGCCATAGGTGGAATGAGCTTATATGACAAAGATGATTTTAAAAAAGATAATATAGAATTGTCATTTATAAAAATGAATCATATAGAGGTTGACAATCAATATGCATCCATATTAGATTTATTATTTAGATATTCGAAAGAACATGTACAAGAACAACTAACAAAATATACTTTACTATGAAATATTTAAGAATAGCAGAACACTATGATAACTGCTTTAAAACTCACGGTGACAATAATCTTGGTGTAGATTGGCCAAATCATAAAGATACACTAATTCGACACCGAGTAATGCTAGACTTAATCAGAGATAAAAACTGTTCTGTGTTAGACTTTGGATGCGGACTTGGACACTTCTATGATTTTTTGGTCACAGAAGGACGCGAGAACGATATAAAATATTCTGGGATAGATATAAATGAGGGATTCGTAAATACTTGTACACGCAAGTATCCTCATTTAAACTTTTATCAGATTGATATTTTGAAAAATAATGATATTCCTACGTTTGATTATATCATTTGTAATGGCACGTTCACCGAAAAACTTGATTTATCCCAAGAAGAAATGATGGAATTTGTTACGTCAGTTTTACTTAAACTATGGGACAAGTGTACAAATGGTATTGCTTTCAATTTAATGTCTACGTTAGTTGATTGGGAACGAGAAGATTTGTTTCATGTGTCTATGGATGAACTGGGTTGGTTTTTGAAGAAGCATTTAAGTAGAAACTTTGTAATTAGAAACGATTATAAGTTATATGAATACACAACATATGTCTACAAAAACTAAAGTAGTTATTTTTGGAACAACAGATTCTGCGGAACTAGCCCACTACTATTTTACGTTTGATTCGAATTATGAAGTAGCTGGGTTCACTGTTGATTATGAATATCTAAATGTTCGTACATTTAAAAATTTACCTGTTGTTGCATTCGAGGAAATAGATATACATTTCCCTCCCAGTGAATATTTACTGTTCTCTCCGATGACAGGTATTAAAATGAATACCGTTAGAAAGGCTGTATACTTTGCTGGGAAAGAAAAGGGGTATGATTTTGCCACATATGTCTCCAGTAAGGCTACAGTATATAATAATCAGATAGGAGAAAACTGTTTCATACTAGAAGATAATACATTACAACCATTTACAACTATCGGTAATAATGTAGTAATGTGGAGCGGTAATCATATAGGACATCACGGCAGGATAGATGACCACGTATTCTTTACATCTCACGTAGTACTATCGGGACATTGCCACGTAAAGGAACGTGCATGGATTGGTGTCAACGCTACTATTAGAGATTTCGCAACAATTGGTGAAGGATGCTTAATTGCTATGGGGTCACTCATAACAAAATCTACTGAGGATGGTTCATTCTATATGGGTGCGCCGGCCAAGAAACAAGAAAAGTTAGCCATAGACGTATACTAATGAACTGGATTCGGCATGGAAATATTTTCAATAAACATCACGCACAAGTGCCAGTTGTTGATGTTAATGAAAACTATTGGAGAATATATTATTCAAAGAGAGTGGATGGAAAGAGCCAGCCATTTTATATTGATGTAGAACCAGAAAATCCATCAAGGATAATCACAGAGTCCATCTATCCTATAGTTCCTCTTGGTAATATTGGTTCATTTGATTGGGCAGGGATTATGCCAACAGAACTTATAAATGTTAATGGTCAAAAGTATTTATACTATATTGGCTGGTCTAATCGGACTGATGTTCCGTACCATAATACTTTGGGCTTAGCAATTAGTGACAGTGGAGAACGATGGAAGAAGATATCTACGGGTCCAATCTTTGGTACATCTTATAAGGAACCTGGGTATATTGGTACCATATCTGTTTTTAAAAAAGATAAGCTATATTATGGTTACTATCTATCGTGTCGAGAATGGATTACTGTCAGAGAACGTGTAGAACCTATTTATGATATAAAGATAGCTATATCTGAAAATGCCGTTGATTGGGAACCTACAAACAGAGTCGCTGTGGCCCTAGAATCCGGCGAGGGTGGTATCTCTAAAGCATGCGTACTAGAGTTGGAAGATGGGTACTATATGTGGTATTCAGTACGCATGTCTAGTCACTATAGAGAATCACCAGAACGTAGTTATCGTATTAAATGTTCGTATAGCCGTGATTTAATTGACTGGCAGCGGATAGATGATTTTGGATTGGACATAGACCCAACGAGTGATTGGGAAAATATTATGGTAGAATACCCACACGTATTTGAATTTAACAATAAACTCCATATGTTTTATAATGGCAATGGATTTGGAAAAACGGGGATAGGATATGCAACTCTTACAAGGTGATGGATTAGTTGTACTAAAAGGTTTCTTTAGTAAAGAACGCATTTTGTCTGTTAAGAATGCCGCTAAGGATGTATTTAAGATACAATTTAATAAATTCGGATATTCTGATTTTGATACAGATGATGGATTTAAAGAAGCGATGATTCGTTTATTCAATGAACAATTTGACGTATTTCAAAACTGCGGAAAACTCGTTCAGTCTGGATTGGTCGAATTGTACCATTTAGCGTATGATGAACATCTTTTAAATACACTACGTGAAATGGGATTGGAACATCCTTTGGTGTGTACTCGTCCAGTAATGTTTTTCAATCATCCAAAATTAGCAAAAGAAATTCAGTACTACAAGACTCCATTGCACCAAGATTGGCAATCAATGCTGTCGTCATCCGATTCTGTGGTGGTGTGGATTCCGCTGATGGACGTTAACGAAGATAACGGAGCAGTTATATTTTATCCAGGATCACACAAGCTTGGACCGCTTGAATATCAAGTAAATGGCGGTTTTGCTAATGTAAAGTTTGATAACACCAAGCACGAACGTGTCCAACCTTCTTTGGAATTAGGTGACATAGCAATTTTCTCTACTTTACTTGTACACGAATCCGGTGATATTTCTAATGATGATATCCGTTGGTCATGTCATTTTAGATATACCAATCTGAAGGATGAAGATTTTATTAATCGTGGATTTCCATCGCCATACATTTATAAATCTACTTTATGATAACGTTTATACACCAAGACTCACATTACTTTCATTCGTTTCAACATTGTATCAAGAGTGTTAGAAAATATTATCCTAACGCTCGAATCGATTTTTATATCGATGATAACAATTCCAGACTGAAAGAATATGATGAGTTTTGTTTAAT
>Ga0129333_10004034_pt1 | contig 13752 bp, 11 predicted proteins | sample CPB6_08_DNA_FD_94474 | JGI IMG/M metagenome (GOLD analysis project Ga0129333, IMG submission 94474) | Freshwater to marine salinity gradient microbial communities from Chesapeake Bay, USA - CPBay_Sum_0.6_0.8_DNA | ecosystem: Environmental > Aquatic > Marine > Coastal | place: USA: Chesapeake... | reverse complement strand
GTTCGTATTAACAGTGGCTATCGCGGTCCCGCTCTCAATGCCGCTGTGGGCGGATCAGGCAAAAGTCAACATTGTAATGGAGAGGCAGTAGACTTTGAAATTGACGGATTACCAAATCCTCAATTAGCTCAGTGGGTAGCCAATCATTGCGAGTTTGACCAAATCATACTTGAATTCTATGATCCCAAGGAAGGTCCAAACAGCGGATGGGTTCATGCCAGCTACGCAGAAGGTAAAAACCGCAAGCAGATTCTAACTGCTGTCACAGTAGGCGGTAAAACAGTTTATAAGCCTGGGTTTGTGGTTTAACAATTATTATATTAACTAGGTACCATAGCATAATAGCGATCTGGCTGATCTTTGTCTTTAATTGATTGAGCAAATTTTTGAGCAATTCTATAGTCATAAGTGACTAACACTATTTTTTTAGTGTTAGTCACTATATAACGCTTAGGCTGTCCAGCCAAACTTAAATCTTCAATTATCTTACTAATAACTGTTTCTTTCACAGTTTTTATATAATCTTACTTTTTCGCAGCAAGTTTTGCTGCATAGGCTGCTTGCCTTGCTGCTTCTTTCGCTGCCCTTTCAGCATCACGAGCGGCTTCTTTTTCAGCCTGTGCTTTTGCAAAATCAGCATCTTTTTTAGCAATGGCTTCTTCTCTTCTCATAGCAACTACAAGTTTTCTTTCTTCAAGATATGTGTGTCTGCTAGGGTCTTGACTTCCTGGTGCTTCGTTCTTCACCATCGCAACAAATGCTTCAAGGTTGGTTTCTCTCATAATTCTACGATCTTCCGACCACTTGGCAGTAATTTCTCTTGCTTGTTTGGCGCACTCAACAGCCTTTTCTGGATTGTTTGTGCGCCACTCAAGAATGTCTGTTACCTTTTCAGTTGCCCATTGCTCGGCAATTCTTGCTTCCTTTCCTTCTGGTGTCAAGGCAGCAAAAGCCTCTGCTGACATATTCTTTATACTCGTCATAATTTGCCTCTACTATTTTGCTAATGGGTTTTCCCATGCTTTCTGAATTTTTTCATCTACTTTCTTTTCTAGTTCCTTAAGCTTTTGATCAGTTTCGCGTTCTATTGCTCTCAATCTAGCACTCATATCTCTGTCAGTTACACCAACGAAACCGCGCACTTCTTTGTCAAGTTCGCGATTACGTCTTTCAGCAGCATCTACATCAGCTTGTAAACTGTCGATGTCACCTTTTAGATCTGTACGAACATCACGCATAATATCATTGCTTTCATCAACCATGACTACTGCGTTATCAATCTTTTGTTCTAGTTTAGTCATGCGTTCTTGAATACCTGATAGATCGGGTGCAACATATTCTTGAATTTGTTGCTTCATATCCATGTAGTCTTTGTAGAACTCAAAAACTCCATAAAGTCCGCCCAGTACTGACGAAACAATACCTGCTGCTATCATAAGTTTGGCGGGAGTAAAACTATATCCACCGATACTTATTACAGTGTTTTCACTCATGTATTTTTCTTTAGCAGCTTCTAAATCATCTACTTTTTCATCAATGTCTTTTGACATGTTTGTTCTCCATTCATTTATACTGTTCATCTACCATTTTTTTGTAGGTGTCAGTGTTACCTTTTTCGAGGAAATAACTTCCTCTTACATTGTCCTTAATAACAATATTCTTGTATATGTCTTCTGGTTTGTACCAATTGTTGTTATCTCGCAACATAGCAGTTCTGTATGATGTGACATCAGTTTCAGAACCAATAGCAGCAAGTATACCTGATTGATCAGCTTCCATATAGTTAGCGTTAATAGCATCTTGTTGTTCTTTATTAGCAGCAACTACCTGCTCTGCTCTTAATTCAGCATCAGATTTTTCTTCCGCTCTTGAGCCTAATACGCCAAGTAATTCTAGGTTGGCTGTATTTGGTTGTATATTGAATGCATTGGCAAGAGCAGGATCGCTAGCAATAGTAACTGCTTCTGCTTCAGCAAATCCCATTTTATTTTCTTCTTCATTGTTTTGAGAAGAAGCAATTGCTTGTTGTACAATATTATTTTCTAGTTCTTCCTGTTCTGCTGCTGCTTGCTGATTTACATTACTTGCAAATACTTCCATTACTTCTTCAACAGTTGTAAACTCTACAGAACTAGATTGTTGTTCTAAAGACACTTCAGCAACCACTTGTTCAACATTTTCAATTGCGGTTTCGTTAATGACTTCCGCCACTACAATTTCTTCTTTTTGCTCCGTTGTAGTTTCAGTGGTTTCTTGAGTTTGCATTTCAACTATCATCATTTCTTCTTTTTCTATAATTTGCTGTTCTGTAGTAGTTTGAGTATTAGATTCAACGTTATTTTCTGCTACCACAACCTCTGTTGTTTCTAAAGTGATAATTTCTTCTGCAACAGTTTCTTCAATAATTTTTTCATTATCAACTTGGTTTGCATCTGTTGTTATTGTAGCAGCGGCTTCGACAGAATTCATTGATGCAAGCACCGAGTCGCTAGAAGAAATCGTAGCAATATTTTCTGCTTCGTTTAATGATTCTGTTGCTGATAATTCGGCACCAGAAAGGGTAACCGCTAATGCTTCTTGACCTAATTGACGACCAATTTCAAATGTGTCTAATGTTACAGTAGAGGATGAATCAAGTGTTTCTTCTTTAGATGTATCAAAAGCTACTTCAACTGATGCTACTACTTCATTAGTAGTAACACTTTCAATGTTTGAAACAGAAGAAGATGTAGTAGATTTAGAAGATTCTGTTACAGTTATTTCTGAACTTGATGCTGCTGTAGTTGCAGAAGAAACTGCTTCTGAAGCAATACTCAATGCTGATTCTAAAGTATTTTTAGATATTGCATCAGCCAATATTGCTGCTTTTTCTTCGTCAGATAACTCACGATAAACTACTAAACGCTCTTCTGTTATACCTTCTTCTTCCTCATCAGATTCTTCAACTAACATTTCTTCTAAAGATTCTTCTTCAGTCACGTCTTTCTCACCAGTTATTTCTTCGTCAATCAAATCAGCATCGGCTAACATTTCTTCTTCTACAGAGGAAAGATCTTCTTCTTCAACAATAACTTCTGTGCCATCGTCTGATCCATTATCAGAACCAGTGTCAGCAAAAAACTCTTCGCTTGTTATATCTGGAATGAGTGCATTGATTACGCAAGTTGGATCAGTTGGATTAACATTGCAATCTGGGGCAATAGGAGGATCTGGTTCCTCTGGTGGAGGAGGCGGCGGTGGCGGAGGAGGGGGAGGAGGTTCAGATGCATTTGAAGCAAATGTAAATGTTTTATTTTCTAGTGTGGTTGGATCGTTACCATAGTATACTGTATAATATTCATTTGACGTATCGCCCTGATAGCCTGAAGTTATCATTCTACCTGTCATATTATTATAATCAAAAGAACCGTATGATATGCTGAAACTACTATTTGCCAATAGAGTTATTTCAAATGTAAATTTATTTCCTGGTCCTTGAGTGCAACCAAATTCATTGCAAGTAAAAGACCCAGAGCCTAATTCATCAATACCATACCAGCCAACTGTAAATGAATCTACAGTCGATTTGTAGTATGGATTACCAGGTGTATTAAAATCAGCGAGATCTGACCACATAGCAAAAATACTATTGTTCATATTATAATATGGATTGTCCGAAAAGAATGGCAACTCATTACCGCTACAGCAACCGTTTGCATTACTCGTAAAACTTATGAATCCATTCTGAGAAATATACACTGACTCAAACAAACTACCAAAGTAATAGAATTCAAACTGCAAATCAATTGGCGTATAAGTGCTACCATCATCATAAAGAGTCAATGGTATGCCAATTGAGTTTTGATTTAAATTTTGTAATTCAGTAGTTGTTGTTTGAGATGGTGTGTATGTCTGAACTATGGTTGGATCATAGATTATGATTGGAGGCTGCTCCTGCGCGAACGCAGGAGACACTACCAATAAGAGTAGAGCGAGAAGCCGCTTCATTAGCCACCTACAGAGGCTGCTGGAATATCAGTTGACTTTTCTTGCTCGTCTTTTGCCCAGAACTTCCACCATTTTTTCTTGAAGTCTGGACGCTCTTCTTTATTACCTGTCCACTCGGTGGTTGCTTCTTTGCCGATCTTACCCATATATGGGCAAGGTGTTCCAGCCATTTCCATAGCCTTGAAGACACGCTCGTCCTGACACATTAGACTTACTGCTGCCACTTTCATGCCCATGTCATATAATGTCTTTGATAGTTTTAATCTTTCGCAATTCATATCACGAACTGCTTTACCAGCAGAAACACCAAACACCTGTGTTTGTACAGCACCACTAACACCACTCACGCAGACGTCCTGACTATATGTTGAGATCATTGGGGCGATAGCACTAGCAGGAGGTGCTTTAATTGTTGTTTCTGACTTAGTGATATTTTCGTTACGATTAATATTAGTATTTGTATTATCTGTCTTTACACTACTTTGGCTTGTGCTTTCTGACTTGTTAACGTTTTCGTTCTTGTTTACTGCGGTTGAGGTACTTACGTTGACATTGTTATTATTATTCGTATTAACGCTGGTACTATCACTTTTGTTAACATTAGTGTTTGTTGAAGTCGATACATTGTTATTGTTGTTTGTATTCACACTTGTTGAGTTGTTGTTGTTGGTGTTTACATTATTTGAATTAATATTTGTGTTGTTATTATTATTATTATTGTAAGTCACTTCGCCGCTTAGATTGTTATTATTATTGTTGGTATTTGTAGAGGTTGAAGTACTTACATTATTGTTATTATTTGTGTTAACGGATACTGTATTATTATTGTTATTGTTTGTATTGAGATTAGTTGATGTGCTAACGTTATTATTAAAATTAGTGTTTGTAGATACAGTGTTGTTATTATTTGTATTCACACTGGTAGTTGTGTTTACATTATTATTATTATTGGTAAGAGTACCACTCATAATATTATTATTTGTATTCACATTTGTATTTGAAGAAGTTGAAGTGTTTACATTGTTATTGTTATTTGTAGCAGTTGACGTATTAACATTGGTATTCAAATTTGTATTTGTTGCAACAGAAGTGTTAATGTTAGTGTTTGTATTATCGGTTGTAGAAGTTGTAACATTTGTATTGACATTTGTGTTTGTTGCTGTTGTTGTATTAACATTATTGTTATTGTTTGTCAACGTACCAGACTGAACATTAAAGTTTGTATTAGTACTAGTATTATTGTTAGTATTCGTACTAGTCACAGTACTGGTATTGTTGTTATTGTTTGTATTTGTAGATGTAGTAGTATTATTGTTATTATATGTCACTTCCCCGCTATTAATGTTATTATTTGTATTAACATTGGTATTAGTATTGGTTGAGGTAGAAGTTGATGTATTAATGTTTGTGTTGGTATTATCACTCGTCGATGTCGACGTAGACGTGTTTACGTTTGTGTTGGTGTTTGTATTAGTCGACGTAGAGGTTGTATTCTCTGTCGTTGTGTTGATATTTGTATTTGTATTTGTATTGGTGTTGGTATTGTCAGTCGTTGATGTTGTTGTAACATTTGACGTTGTATTAACTGTTGATACAGTTTCAGTTGCCTGACCCATCACCTGACTGATTAACCCAACAGACAGCAATACTGCCCATAGTGATTTCTTTATAGCCTTAAACATTAATTTGCTCCGTATGACAAAACTTCTTTAGTGTTGAGAAGTTGTTAGATTTATTTACGTCATAGTTAGGCGTAATATCATTAGTAGATAATTATTGTAAGGTTATTAATAGTGTTGGTGCCCCCGGCAGGAGTCGAACCTGCACCGTGCGCTAATCTGGCGCCATAGCCTGTGTATAAGACAGGTGTTCTAACCATTAAACTACAGGGGCGAACCTGGCGGAGACTATTGGATTCGAACCAATGGTACGGTGTTACCCATACAACGCCTTAGCAGGGCGCCGCTTTCGACCACTCAGCCAAGTCTCCATTAACCTTGCGACCGGCAGGGCTTGAACCTGCAAGGACTGTGTCTAAGACTGCGTCCCATCCCGCAAACTACAAAAGTTTTTTGGAGGTCTGCCAATTCCACTCACGGTCGCAGTATTAGTATATGAAAAAGTATAGATTTTGTCAACGGATTTATTTGGCGGAAGGGGTGAGATTCGAACTCACGGACCACGTTAATGATCGACAGTTTTCAAGACTGTTGCGTTAAACCGCTCTGCCACCCTTCCGTTTGTGGTTATTTAATACTATGATAATATGTTTATCAAAAATTGTCAATCAAAAAGAAAGGGGCATTTCTGCCCCTTTCTCGACTCTACTTTCCGTTTTAATTAGAAAGTATAAACAAGGTCAAGCATTGCTCTCTTGTAGTCTACTTTGCGGGAACCAACTTCTACGTCGAAGTAGCTGCCGCGTACAACCCAGCCATCAGCTAGTACGTATGCTGCACGAACCGCTGTACCGTCATGAAGAACTGCTTCCCCACCAAAGTCACTGTCAGTCCAAACGCCTGATAGTGCATTGGCTTCTGCATCCTGCTTCATAAGGCTGACTTCCCAATCACCTGCTTTTTTAGCAGCACCAAACTTGACGCCATATGCAAGTGCTGTGTCTGCTGTTTTTGCTTCGTCGTTCTTAAGCTGTTGTACAAATAGCTTTACAGGAACTCCTGCAACATCTTTAGCTGCAGATGTACTGAGAACTAATTGCTTATGCTTTTCAGTTGAACTGCAAACTGGAAGTGATGGTACTGATGAACCTCCTGCGATTGAAAGAGGATATACGACATAGCATAGAGATGCTTTCGTATTCACTTCCTGATCCAATAATGTAGCATGAGCTGCAACATCAAATCCAGCAACTTTCTTTGCTGCGCCAACTTGAACGCCAGCTAGTGTGCTATCTTGATCAGCGCCATTTTCTACTAGTTTTAGTTTGAATGCACTGGCTGATAGTCCACTATCTGTTTTATACGCAACTGCTAAACCTTCTGGTTTGATGTCTTCATCAAACATTAAACCTTCCATAACCCAGGGCTGATTCATTTTGCCCAATGTTACTTTTAGATTGTTTGCAGCCGCATATTCAACATATGCTAGATTAAGATCAACAGTCTTTAATGAACCGCCGGCCAAATCATTCCATGGGGTTTTTGTTGGACCAGTACGAACACCAACAACAACGTTTGTCTTGTCGTTAACATCCACTTTGGCAACTAAGCCTACACGGAAACGATCACGATCTGAATTTGCAGTGCCGACTTCTAAACTATCATTGCGATAGCCAAAGTCCCCACTCCACTTCACATCAGCAGCCATAGCTGTTGCAGAAAGTGATCCTAACATAACTAATGTCATAATTGCTTTACGCATATTTCTATATCTCCTTGTTGCGCTATCTTGCGATAGCATCGTCTCTTTAAATGAGTATAAGCCAAAATTTATGTTTTGACCTACCTTTTCTTTAAAGGCGTAATAGATATTTACAAGCAATTTTGGACAGTAAAATATTATGTTAATTAAAAGATATTAACTAGTTACATAATTAACGAACTGTTGGGCGGATGTCTTCCAATTTTTGTCTTTGACAGATCTATATACAGTTTCCCTATCTAAGTCTAAACACATTTCAACAGCAAGTTCAAGGTCGTCATCGGTATACCCATTTATTCCATTTTTTATTTGATCTATAGGGCCGGTAACATTGTACCCTGCGCAGGGTGTCCCACAAGCCATTGCTTCAAGCATCACTATTCCATATGTATCAACAATGCTTGGAAATACCAATACATCGCTATTACGATAGTATTCCGCTAATTCAGTGCCAAACTTATAACCTACAAACTCTACATCATCATATTTTTTTTCTAAAGTTTTACGATATGGACCGTCCCCAACAACTATTTTTGTGGTATTTAAAATATCGAGATTACAAAAATCTTCAATATTCTTTTCTTTACTAACACGACCAACATATAACAAGATTTTATGTGTGCTATACTTTTTCTTTTTTACTACAAATATTTCATCTATTCCTTTATCCAATATTACACTATTCCAGTTTTTATTTTCATTTACATTACTTTCACTACTACACATCACATATTTGCTACGACTATGAAACCAACTAAAATACCATTTAGTTAGTTTTATAGGTATGCCGTACATAGCCTTAAAAAACTCTGGGAATTTTGTATGGTAAGCAGTAGTGTATTTTATGTTACAATCATCTAATACTCTTTTTGCTTTATATCCCAATGGACCTTCTGTTGCGATATGATAATAAACGCTATAACCCTGACTTTTATACAATGTTGTTTTTTTCTCTAAAGTATCGTACATAATATTATATGTACACACACAAAGTTTTATACCTTTGTAGAAAGGAAAGTAAAAGCCAAAAAACTGACTAGGTTCAATGACATCGATAGATACATTGTTTGGTAAATGTTTTATAATATTTGTATATGTTGTGACAACACCGTTAACTTGAGGTATCCACGCATCTGAAATCAAGATGATTTTAATTCTTGCCATACAACTAGTTCCCAAGTTCCATCATATTTTTCTACCAAAGCAGTACAACTTTCTACCCAATCGCCGTCATTCATATATTCTATATTACCTATCGTCTTAATAGCAGGTTTGTGTACATGTCCGCATATCACACCATCTGCTTTTTGTTTATGACAATAATCAGTAATCAATACTTCAAAGTCACTCATATACGCAACGGCTTCTTTAGTTTTATTTTTCAAATAAGCACTGAGACTCCAATACGGTAATCCAAACCATTGGCGTATTTTTGCTATTACCACATTTACACTTAACAATATATTATATAACACATCACCAAAATGATATAACCAAGCCAGTTTATTACGCAATGCTGTATCAAACATATCACCATGTATGACCATATATGTCTTGCCGTTGATTGCTTTATAGCGACATTGATTGACTAAATCTATATTACCAAAATGTATATCAAAGGGCAACAATCCACGCAAAACCTCGTCGTGATTGCCTACTATATATGTGACTTTTGTATCGCGCTTGGCTGCTGTCAATATTCGTCGTATCACATTAGTGTGAGATTGAGGCCAATAATATTTGCGCCTCAATCTCCAACCATCTATGATATCGCCAACAAGATATAGATGTTCACTAGTATTGTTTTTCAAAAAATCACAAAGCAAATCTGCTTTGCATCCTTTGCTACCTAAGTGAACATCTGATATGAATATTGACTTATACTTATTCATTAGTGTTTATATTTGACACCAAAGTAAATGCTATAACCAAATTTCTCATATTCATATACACGGCTCTTAGAACCATAGTAACGAACACCAGCACTATTGGTTAGATTCTTGGCTTCAAGTACAGCCTCGATATTTTTATCGACTTTGTATCCTGCTGTAAAGTCAAGTTGACCGCGACCATCCCAGTATAGATCCAATGCACCATCATCAGCATTGATCTCATTCAAGAACTCACCACGATCCGTATAAGATAGTCTTGCGCTAATCTTACCCTTCTCATAGAACACAGCAACATTGCCTGTGTAATCACTCTGTCCTGGAAGTGGGAACTTATTGCGACCAGCATATGCACGACCTACATCAATACTTGCGTCAGCAATAGTGTAGTTAGCAAACAATCCTAAACCATTTTCAAGTTGCTTTTGGAAGTTTACTTCTACACCCTTGATCTCGCCCTTTGGAGCATTCTCTGGACGAACAAGGATTGCTGGATTATTGATGTATGTTCCATTTGTGCGTAGAACATAGTTATAATCCTTTAGATCCTTATAGAACATACTCACGCTGGCAATACCGATATCATCAAAATAATATTCCAATGATAAGTCAACATTGTTTGAAAGCGTTGCGTTTAGATCAGGATTACCTGTCGTCACAACTAACTGTGTACCTTCTTGACTTTCAACTGCTCTTGGAACAATGTCATCGAAGTTTGGGCGAGCCATACTTCTTGTGACTGCTACACGACCAATCAAACCATCATTGAAAGCATAGCGAACAGTGACACCAGGGAAGATATGAGTATAATCGTTTTCACTTGATTGTGTTTTGATAATGCCTGTTACAGTATTGAATACTGGTGCATTGCCTTCGTTCTTTGTATTCTCTACACGAACGCCAGCAACAACACCAAGTTTGTCTGCCTTATACTTTACCATACCATAAGCAGCACTAATCTTTTCATCAACATTATAATCTTCAGTCAATGACTGCTCTACTCTGATTGGTGAACTTGCTTTTGTTAGATCAAAATACTCATCAGCCAAACTCTGATTGATTTTGTTACCAAGTAGATATTGATAGTTCTTTGATTCTTCATCAATCAAGAAACCACTAAGACCTATTGTTGGTGCTGCTGTTGCTGCACGATTTCTATAGCGTGAGCCATCTGTTGCTCTTTCGCTATCGCTATACTTCATACCAAACTTATACATACCAACTTCATAGTCAGTTGTAAATGCCAATGTATCTTCTTTTGTTACTGAGTTACGATAGGCATTTTCGCGGAAAGCATACTTGCTAATGTCTAAATGTTCTTTTGTATTGAACAATGAGATCACTGGCTCTTTGCTATTGTTGCTGTAATCATAACTGATTGTTGGACGCAATGAACTGCGCCATAGTAACTCATCGCGGCGTGGATAGTCTTGCTCTGCTGTAGCAAATGAAACACTTGCTTTGAGTAGACCTTCACTCAACTGTTGTTTCAAACCAAGTTCGTTTGAAATGATATGATTCTGTTGAATGCGATGACGAATCTGCTTCTCAATACGAGGAGTCGTGAATGATCCAACTAAATCAGTAGCACCACTAACAATCTTACCTTCGCTATAAAGAATGCTCAAACGATTACGGAACTCGTCATCTGTATATCTTGACCAAGTTGAGTTTAGATAAATGTTTGTCATATCACTTGGACGATATTCCAATGCGCTTGTGAAAGCAATACGCTCACGATTTGTATCATAGTCTTTGAACAATGATTCTACTGGAGCAAATACACTACCGTTTCTGCCCCAAACAGTTTCAATGTTATCAACTTGACGCTCTGTTTCGCTGTAACTTGCTGACAACAATACACCAAATGTATCATTGAGCATTGTATCGCTTACTGTAAATGCGCCACGCTTATCGTTAGTGCCACCGAACTGATTGTATGAACCACCGCTCTCAGCACGGAACTGAAATCCAATTTTCTTGAATGGACTTTGTGTTTTGATATTGACTGCACCAGCAATGCTATCTGCTTCTTGATCTGGTGTCAATGTCTTGCTAATCTCAAGGCTATCGGCAATGTTACTTGGAATAGTATCAAGGTCTATTGCTCTTGTGAATGGATCTGGTGCTGGTAGACTTACACCATTGACTGTGATATTTGTGAACTCACTTGGAGCACCACGAACATTGATATAACGACCTTCACCTTGATCGCGCTGAATACTAATACCAGCAACACGCTGTAATGCTTCAGCGATATTGCTATCTGGCAACTTGCCAACTGTATCACTTGCTACAACATTTGTAACACCATCTGCGTTCTTCTGTTGCTCTGCTGCAACTGCTGCTGAATCACGGATGCTTGTGATCGTAACTTCTTGTAAATCTTCTGCTAAACTATTTGTTGATAAGACTGTAAGAAATGCGGCAAGAAATGCCATTTTGATTTTCATTATATATCTCCTTGTATTGCAAAAAATATTTAAACACAAAGGGATTACATTAATGTTACAAAAATCAAAATAATTTACTGCACTATCTCGTCACATTATAAAGATTTATATTCGATATACTTAATAAGAATCTTTACATTACTACGGCTTGGCGGTACCAACTGTATTTCCTTAACACCAGCAAACTTTGGACTTACAACCAAACTAAACTTGTGTATCATTTCTGCGCCATAGGTTTCTCTATGTTCTCCATCTAGAAAACTTAGAGATCCCATAAATTCACCATTAGCATAGATCCTTAACTTGTATTTTCCAGTATAGGTAATTGGGCCTGTTGTAATATCCAACAACACCGGTGTTGATGGAAACTCTGCCGGTAACTGTACTGTAATAGGTTCATTTGCTATAGTCTTATGCAGAGACAAACTGTGCAAAATTGATGCAGACAATCTTTTTGGTGAAGACACTAATGAGCTTTGGCTAGGAGCGTAACTGATATTTTTTATTTCTTCAATAATTTGCTGCACACTCATTGTTATTGTGGAGCCGTCAATGTCTGGAAATTCATAGACTTGCTTACCCCAATCTCCTTTGGGATCGGGTTGTTGCTGTTTGTATAAATCCCAAATACGGTCTATATTACAATGATGCATGTAGAACATAGGATCAGCTGCTGCTGTTCTCAAAGTACCCATGGTTCTGTTGGTTCCAAATCGCGTACCAACCCAATCATGTACATCATTGTGTGGCCCTTGTTCTAACAACCCCTGTCCTGTGGTTCTGTCGGTCACAGTTCCTCCCAAAAAGTGTGGCCATGGAGCAGCAAGAATATTATTGATGTATTCTTCACTGGTGTACCACAGTGTAGCAGCCACATGTTCCTTGCTGTCCGAAGTTAACTCGTTAGCAGGATCCATTTGTGGTTTTGAAATACTTGGACCTCTGTTGCCGTCGTACAAAGCACTGTTTTCAAAATCTAAACCATCAGGATTGATCATGTCTTCTAGGCTGGGATCGTATCCAAAGAAAGGACTGGCTATGCCTTTGGCCTTGCGTTCGTTGGTGTTGGGAATTTCTCTGTGCGCACTCCAGTCCCAATAAGGCATGGCAAACGTACTGCCATCTAGTCCCTGTCTGTTTAGACATTCAGCTAAAATTCTTTCCATAAAATAAACATAGGCTCTGTGCCAAGGCAAAAAGTTCCAACTCCAATGCACAGCAGGGTGTTCTGCACTGACTTCGGTGCAATGGAAACTATGGATTTTAGCATAGTTGTCCCATTGAATAGGATCTTCAAGTTTTAATTTACTTCTAGCATAACCAACTGCTTTCATGAATGTGCGTAGTTCTGAGTCCGTTAAATCGTAAAAACTTTTTCTTACCCTTTTTGGCTCTTTGCTAGGATCAAAACTTTTTAATTTGGTGCTGGCTTTTTTAGATTTACCGTGGTTATGAGTCTGTGCAAGAACAGGCTGAGCAGCACCCACTGCGGCTACTCCTGCAATTAAATGTCGTCGATTTATTTTCATATAATCCTCTTGGTTGTGGCTGAGGGACTAGGATTCGAACCTAGATACTCGGGATCAAAACCCGATGTCCTGCCTTTAGACGATCCCTCAATTTTGTCTTTATAATACTCTTTCATTAAAAAAATATCTAGAGCTTGAACAATTTTTGTTATTCTGTCAATTTGATTTGTGCCCGCAGCTTTCAATGTTAGATGATTCAAGAGATGCAGTTCATAGACTAGAGATTCAAAGTCCATAGTTTTAGATCTAATCTTGTTAAGAATTTCTCTATATCTAGGAGGATATTCATACACTTCCTTATTATAGGAAATTCCTGACGGTGATGCTCCTTTATTTTCCAATGCATCAATTAACACTTCAACATGGGGTTGTAGGTCAGCAAACGTAAATTTTTTCATAACTAGGTATTTAATAGTGTGGCGACCCGTACCGGACTTGAACCGGTGGCCTCATGCGTGACAGGCATGCGTTCTAACCAACTGAACTAACGGGCCGATTATTCTAGGGGAAGTT
>Ga0129333_10004033_pt1 | contig 13752 bp, 11 predicted proteins | sample CPB6_08_DNA_FD_94474 | JGI IMG/M metagenome (GOLD analysis project Ga0129333, IMG submission 94474) | Freshwater to marine salinity gradient microbial communities from Chesapeake Bay, USA - CPBay_Sum_0.6_0.8_DNA | ecosystem: Environmental > Aquatic > Marine > Coastal | place: USA: Chesapeake... | reverse complement strand
GTTTGCCTTTGAGCATCCACTCGAAGATCATCCAGGACACCGTGGCAGCTGCGGTAGCGAGCAGGGTGTTGACCAGTGCGAGTGCAGCGGTACCGGTGGCTTCAAGATTGGACCCGGCGTTGAAGCCGAACCAGCCCACCCACAGCAGTGCAGCGCCCACCATCGTCAGCGTCAGGCTGTGCGGTGACATGGCTTCCTTGCCCCAGCCGACACGCTTGCCGACCAGATAGGCACCCACCAGACCGGCGATACCGGCGTTGATGTGCACCACAGTGCCGCCCGCGAAGTCCAAGGCGCCCTTGGCCCAGAGGAAGCCGGCGGATGCCGTGACGGCCTCAAGGGATTTGGCGTCCGTGATCGCGTCCGGGCCGTCCCAGTACCACACCATGTGTGCCATGGGCAGGTAGGCGAAGGTGAACCAGATCACGATGAACAGCAGCACTGCCGAAAACTTCATACGCTCCGCGAACGCGCCGACGATCAGTGCAGGGGTAATACCGGCAAACGTGGCCTGGAAGGCGATGAACACATATTCCGGGATCACGACACCTTTGCTGAAGGTTGCGCCGTTCGAATCCGGTGTGACGCCGGACAAGAACAACTTGTCAAAATTGCCGATGAATGTGCCGCCACCCCCGAAGGCGAGTGTGTAGCCGTAAATGGCCCACAGCACCACGCACAGTGCGAAGACCGCGTAGACCTGCATCAGCACGGACAGGGTGTTCTTGGCGCGAACCATGCCGCCGTAAAACAGCGCCAGACCCGGGATGGTCATCAGAATGACCAGCACCGTTGCCGTCATCATCCACGCAGTGTCGCCCTTGACCGGCGACGGTTTGGCAGCCGGAGCAGCTGCGGCGGGCGCAGCGGCAGGAGCGGCGGCCGCGGGTGCGGCTGCTGCCGGTGTCTCGGCCGGCTTGTCCTGTGCCACAGCGGCGGTGCCGCTGAAACACAGCGCGCCTAGCAGCGCAAATACCGTAAACAGTTTCTTCATTTTCATGCTCCCATCAGAGGGCGTCCGCGCCGGTTTCACCGGTGCGAATGCGGATGACTTGCTGGAGGTCGGACACGAAGATCTTGCCGTCACCGATCTTGCCGGTGTTGGCCGATTTTTCGATGGCTTCGATGACCTGATCAAGGAGATCGGATTTGATGGCTGCTTCAATCTTGATCTTCGGCAGAAAATCAACGACGTATTCAGCGCCGCGATACAGCTCCGTATGTCCTTTTTGCCGCCCGAAGCCCTTGACTTCAGTGACGGTGATGCCGGTCACGCCGATGGCGGACAAGGCCTCCCGCACTTCGTCGAGCTTGAACGGCTTGATGATTGCCGTGACGAGTTTCATGAAAGTTTTCCCTGGTTAAGGGGGGCGGCCCAGGCCGCCCCCGGCGTGGATGTCAGATCAGAACGTTTTGGCGACGAAAACCGTGAAGGTGTCCTTGCCGACAAAGCGCGCGCCTGCGTTGTTGGCGTTGGTATAAAACGCCTTCTGCGCGGCCGTCATGTCGGTACCGGTGAAGTAAGCGCCGACAGTGAAATCCTTGGGCAGTGCGTAGGTGGCGCCGATTTTCCAGTCGTCGTATGACGCACAGGTGTTGTTCGAAGTATTGGCGCCGCACGCATTGCTGGTTCCCTTGAATTTCTGGATACCGTAGTGCGCGATGAGATTGAACTTATCGGTGACCGGGAAGGTGGCCGAGAGGTCAAAATAATAGGTGCCATCGCTGTTGTTCACACCGAAGGTTTTGTTGTTGATGCTGTGCGAGTATTTTGCTGACAGCCATTTCCAGGTCAGTGCGCCGTAGAGTTCCAGCGTGTCGGCCTTAAACGTGCCGGCATTGACGACGGTGTTGTGGGTGCCGGGGTAGTAGTACTGCAGAATCCCGACGTCGTAACCAAAGTCGCTCTTGCCGAAAGTGCCTTTGTAGCCGCCGTAGAAGTCCATCTCCAGGCTGCTGCTGGTGTAGCCGGTGGCGGCCGGTGAGTCCGTCAGCCAGCTGACGTTCGACATCCAGGTGCCGGCATATAAGCCGCTGGAGTGGCTGTAATCAAACCCGCCCTGCAGTGCCGGATCCTTGTTGGTTTGCGTCAGGCCGCGGAAAATGTATTGGCTGTAGATGCCGACATTACCGGTCAAGGTATGCGGCGAGTCGGCGGCAGCGGCGATGCCCGGGCCGAAAGCGGAGGCAACGAGACCGGCGATAATGGTTTTTTTCAACATGATGACATTCCCTTTCTGAGTGAGTACGAGTGCTCGAATAAACTGCAACCTTTCTGTAGCAGTTACCGTACCAGGATATTTATTCAATAAAATCAACAAGTTAAGAGAGAGTAGCAAAGAAATCGGTAATGGCATACGCACCAATTTGGGGCACATTTCCTGGTGGGTGCACCGAAAGGCGGCGCGACCTGTTCTCTTTCGCTTGGTCATGTACAACCGTGGTGCACGCCCTTGCCCCTCGTGACAACACCGCTGCGCAGGCTGGGTGAGGTGAGACAATCCGTCTGTTGTCGTAACGGAAACGGAATTCCGGAAAACTCATGGAACAGAAAGCACTGAATGAGCTGGGCGAACGGTTACGGGCTTTGTTGGCGCAAAGCCCGGCTGCGGATCTCGAGAAAAATCTGAAGGCGTTGCTGGGTCGCCATCTGGCGCAGTTGGATCTGGTCGGACGCGAGGAATTCGATATTCAACGGGCGGTTTTGCTGCGCACGCGCGAAAAACTGGAAAAACTCGAAGCACAGGTCGCCGCACTCGAAGCGTCAGCGGGCCGGACGCCGCCTGGCTGACCGCAGGCATTATCTTCCGCTTGGCCGTGAACGTCGGCTATGGTCACCGGTGCACCTTTGTCGGGGATAGGCGTTAAGCACGCAGATCCCCAACATTCCGGTTCCCGATGTCGCTGGCCGTAGTCCATAGCCGGGCACTGGCGGGCGTTGCAGCGCCGCCGGTGACGGTGGAAACCCATCTGGGCAGCGGATTGCCCAGCTTTACCGTGGTCGGCTTGCCCGAAGCCGAGGTGAAAGAAGCCAAGGACCGCGTGCGCGCGGCCCTGCAGAACGCGCGCTTCGAATTCCCGGCCCGTCGTATCACAGTCAATCTCGCGCCGGCCGACCTGCCCAAGGAATCCGGACGCTTTGACTTGCCGATCGCACTGGGAATACTCGCGGCATCCGGGCAGATTCCGGCGACGCAATTGCAGTCACTGGAATTCGCCGGCGAACTCGCGCTCACCGGCGAACTCCGGCCGGTGCGTGGTGCGCTGGCCATGACCCTCGGCGCCTCCAGCGAGGGTCGCGCCTTCGTGCTGCCGTCCGTGAGCGCTCGCGAGGCGGCACTGGTTGACGGATCGCTAGTGTATTCGGCCCCATCGCTGCTCGCGGTGTGCGAGCACTTGTGCGGGCGTGACAGTCTGCGGATCGAGGAGGCGGTGCTTATGCCTGCGCCGGTGCAGTATCCCGAGCTTGCCGAGATACGCGGTCAGCAGCCGGCCAGGCGGGTACTGGAAATTGCGGCGGCCGGCGGCCACAGTCTGTTGATGGTGGGACCGCCGGGTGCCGGCAAGACGATGCTGGCACAGCGCCTGCCCGGCATACTGCCGCCGATGACGCGGGCGGAGGCGCTGGTATCGGCGGCAATGCAGTCGCTGGGCAGCCAGGGCTTCGATCTGTCCTGCTGGATGACGCGGCCTTTCCGCGCGCCGCATCACACGGCATCGGCAGTGGCGCTGGTCGGCGGTGGCAGCCATCCGCGTCCGGGAGAAATTTCTCTGGCGATGCATGGTGTGTTGTTCCTCGATGAATTGCCCGAGTTCGACCGCCGGGTGCTCGAGGTGCTGCGTGAGCCGCTGGAATCCGGAAAGATCGTGATTTCACGGGCGGCACGGCAAGCGGTATTTGATGCCCGATTCCAACTGATCGCGGCGATGAACGCGTGCCCCTGCGGCTATTCCGGGCATGCAACGCGCGCCTGTCGCTGCACGCCCGATCAGATTGCGCGTTATCGTGGGCGCATATCCGGCCCTTTACTCGACCGGATCGACTTGCAGATCGAAGTGCCCGCGGTGCGCCCGGAGGAACTGGCAAGCCGCGCGTCCGGTGAGTCATCGACGCAGGTTCGCACCCGCGTCAGCGCTGCCCGCGCAAGGATGCTCGACCGCCAGCAAAAGGAGAACACGCAGCTGTCGGTGGCTGAACTGGATAACCATTGTCCGCTGGGGCGCGAGCCCCGCGAACTGCTCGACCGGGCATCAGCGCGGCTGGGCCTGTCGGCCCGCGTGTATCACCGCATGCTCAAGGTAGCGAGAACGATTGCCGATCTCGAGGGCGTCGGGCCGATATCGGCGGCACACATGGCCGAGGCCATACGCTACCGGTGTACCCCCGGTGAGGCGTGAGGGACGATGAACGGCATTGGCCCGAAGGCTTATTCGATCGGGCGGTAGTTGCCGGCCCAGGACAGGAACTCACCGGCCGGCATCGGCTTGGCGATGAAATAGCCTTGCGCCAGTATGCAGCCGAGTTCCTTCAGCCGGTCCCAGTCTGCGCGCGACTCCACCCCTTCGGCGACCACGGTGAGCCCCAGCTTGCGTGCCATGTCGATACTGGACGCGAGAATCACGTGCCGCTGCGGATGCAGGGCGACATCGGTCACAAAGGAGCGGTCGATCTTGAGTTCCGAAAACGGAATGCGCGACAACTGCTGCATGGATGAGTACCCTGTGCCGTAGTCGTCAATCGACAGGCCGAAGCCCTTCATGCGCAAGCGCGTCAGGTTCTCGAGGCAATGCGCCACATCCGTCATGGCCGCGGATTCGGTGATTTCAAGGATCATGTGCTTGGGATCCAGTCCCGCTGCCGCTACCCGTTGCGTCAACTGGTCTGCAAGATCGGTATCGCTGAGCGAAGTCTGTGACAGGTTGACCGAGACAGACATGTCCTGCAGACCGTCATGCGCCTGCCAGCGGCGGCAGGCTTCGGCAGAGCGCTCCAGCATGATCCAGGTGAGCTCGTCGATGAGCCTGCGCGATTCCAGCAGGGGCACAAAGACATCCGGCGGCACGAAAAAGCCGTCGGGTTTTCTGAGACGGGCCAGCGCTTCCGCACCGACCAGTCGTCCGGTGGCGATATCAATCTTCGGCTGAAAAAACGGTTCGTACAGCTTGTTGCCGATGGCATCGATGATCAACGTCTCCGGCACGGCATCGGCCGGCGCCTGCGCGCGTGACACCGGTACGGCCGGGCGCTGGAGCAGCAGTTCCGAGAGCTTGGCCGGTGTCGCCGGTTTTTCGATGGCGCCGAGCAGATGAATGCCGTAGGCGCGCGTCATGGTCTCTACTGAAGTAATCAGGCTCTTGTCGAGCGCGCTGGTGAGGATGATCGATGTCTGCACACCAGTTTCCCGCAGCCGGCGGATGAATTCCATGCCGTCCATATTCGGCATTTCGAGGTCGCAGACCACGACATCGATTGCCGACGGACCGTCGAGAAAGAAAGCAAGCGCTTCCCGGCCGTCAGCGGCTTCGGCCACATGAATGGCACCGAGTGATTGCAACGCGCGCACGAGCGTGCTTCTCTGGAAGGCGTGATCTTCGACCACCAGAAAATGCAGTTCGGCGAAATCCGTTTTTTCAGTCATATTAGAAAACCTGCAGGCTTTTTTGCAATGCGCCGGGCAGCGGAGCCAGCACCTGCGGGATGAATAGTGTCAGCAGAATGATGCCGCTCAGTACGGTCAGCGGAAACCCGACGCTGAACAGATTCAGTTGCGGCGCAGCCCGGCTCATCACCCCGAGTGTCAGGTTGATGGTCAGCATGGCGGCGAGCAGCGGCAGCGCCATCTGCAGGCCGAGCGCGAAAATCCATGCGCCGAGCGAGGCGAGGCGGGCCCAGTCCACCCCTGCGAAAAAGGAAGGGCCTGCCGGTGCGGCTTCAAAGCTGGAGATTGTCCCGGCGATAATCAACAGATGCCCGTCCAGTGCGAGAAACATCAGCATGCCGCAGAGCCCGATGAAGGTGCCGATCAACGGGGTCTGGCCTGCCGTGACAGGATCCACGAAAGTCGCAAACGACAACCCCATCTGCAAACCGACCATGTCGCCGGCGAGTTCCACTGCTGCGAACACCAACCGGACGGTGAAGCCCATGGCAAAGCCAATGAGCATTTGCTGAATCAGTACCAACGGCGCATAGGCGTCAAAGAGGGCTGGCACGGCCGGTGTGCTGCCGGCGGCGGCAAAGGCGATCAGGGCGGACAGGCCGATCTTTGCGCGCACCGGGATGCTGCGGTGGCCGATGACCGGCGCAACCGACAACATCGACAGGATGCGCACCATGGGCCAGAAAATCATGGCTAGGGCAGTTTCGATATCGGCGAGAGTAAAGGCGAGCATGTGCAGATACGTTTAAGCGGCGACGAGGGCGATCCCCGTCAACACCCTTTGCAGATAATCCGTGAGCATGGCCAGCATCCAGGGGCCGGCGATGACCAGCGCTGCGAAAACGGCGATCAGTTTCGGGATGAAGCTGAGCGTCATTTCGTTGATCTGGGTCGCGGCCTGGACCACGCTGATCAGCAGGCCGACCACCAGTGCGGTCAGCAGCAGAGGGGCGCCAACCAGTGTGGCGACATGCAAGGCGCCCTGACCGAAGGTAATGACTTCCTGTGCATTCATGGATTTTTCTCCTGATGGCGTAATGTCGCCAAGGCGTCCAGCAGCCCCTGCTTGTTGATGGGCTTGGTCAGCAGGGCGTCAAAACCGGCTGCCTGTATGGCGGCACGTGCGTCGTCCAGGGCATGTGCGGTGTAGGCGATGACCAGCAGATCACGCGTATGGTCGTTGGCGCGGATGCGGCGGCAAACCTCGTCCCCCGACAGTTCGGGCATGCTGATGTCCAGCAGCACGGCGTCGTACCGGTTGTGTGCGAGCATATCCAAGGCCTCGAGGCCGTTGCTGGCTTCGTCACAGATCCAGTCCTGTCCGCGCAACAGCATCGCCGGCAGTTTCCGGTTGACCGGATGATCATCGACAATCAGCACACGTTTTCCAGGCATGAGCCTCAGGCCTGAATAGTGAAACAGAATGACGAACCGGCGCCCGGCCGTGACTCAACCCACACGCGTCCGCCCATCAGTTCTGCCAGTTCCTTGGCCAGCGCAAGGCCAAGCCCGCTGCCCTCCTGGGGACGGGTGACGAATGAATCCAGTTGACGGAACCGGTCAAACAGGAACTGCTGCTGGTCTTCCGCAATTCCCGGCCCGGTGTCGATGACGCAAAAGCGCAATTGCATGACATCCCCTGAGACTTTCACCCGTATGCCGCCTTCGGTAGTGAACTTGACAGCATTGTGCACGAGATTATTCAGGATTTGCACGAGTTTGGTGCTGTCAATTAAGAGGGTTTCCGGCATCTGTTCATCGAATTCGGCGCTGACTTCCAGGCCTTTGCGCTGCGCGGCAGCCCGGTGCAGCGCGACGACGCGCTCCACGAGTGGCCGGATGGCTTCGCGGCGGCGGTCCACCGTCATCCGGCCTGCCTCGATCTTCGCCAGATCCAGGGTGGCATTGACCAGACTCAACAAATGCAGTCCGCCTTCATGAATGGTCCCGGCGATCTCGCGTTCCTCCGGCTTTCCGGCGTTGTCCTTGAGATACTCTGAAAAACCGAGTATGCCGTTCAGCGGTGTGCGCAGTTCATGGGACATGCGCGTCAGGAATTCCGATTTCATACGGCTGGCAGAAACCGCCTCCTGCTCGCTGCGGCGCAGGGAGTCCTGTACCCGCTGCTGTGAACGCAGCAGCAGAAACAGCGCCAGTGCTGCCGCCACGATCAACACGGTGATCACCACGCCGAGGGTGCGCAACAGGGTGGCGTGTTCGGCATGTTCGGACAGTATGGTCTCTTCGCTGATGCCGACGAGTACCGCCAGCGGATAGTCCTTGAGCTTCGTGTAAGCGACCAGCCGGCGTACTCCGTCGATGGAACTGGTCGACATATACGTGCCGGTCGTGGCTTTCCGCAACTGCTTGAACAGCTCCGACTGGCTGAGATCCTGACCGATATTGCTTTCGGTGTCGGAGCGGCGTGCCCTGACGGGCGAGGGCTTGCGTGCCGTAGTTGTGTTCGGGCCCGGCATTGACGTCAACGGCAGCGCGCTGGTCGAGGGCCTGGGCAGCGTGCTTGGCAGCACCTTGCCGGTCACGGGTGGACTGGCCGGCGACGGTGGCGCAATCAAGGAAACCTGCACGCTGGGACCCGGCGGCTGCGGCCCGCGCAAGGTGGTGGCGCTGGGATTAACCGGTGGCGCCCTGCGATTCGCGCACGGGTCCTTCGGCGGCTGGGATGCTTTTGGTCCTTTACGCAAGGTGACCCGCAGTGCCGGCAACGTGCTCTATGAACTGGATGGCGAGCCGGCGCTCGAGGTCTACAAGCGCTATCTCGGCCAGTATGCCAAGGACCTGCCGGCGTCCGGTCTGCTGTTCCCCTTTGAAATGGTCAGCGCGCAGCGCGAACCGGTCGGACTCATCCGCACCATTCTCGGCGTTGATGAAGCGACGGGCAGCGTGACCCTGGCCGGCAATATCGATCCGCAGGGCTATCTGCGGCTGATGCATTCGAGTACGGACCGCCTCGTCGGCGGTGCGGAACGAGCGGCGCAATCGGCGCGCGACATGCTGTCCTCGGCCGAGAACGCGCTGGTGATGCTGGTGAGCTGCGTCGGACGCAAGCTGGTGATGGGCCAGCGCGTGGAGGAGGAAGTCGAGGCCGTGCAGGACGTTTTCGATGCGGCGGCAGCGGTGACCGGGTTTTATTCCTATGGCGAAATCAGCCCGCTTGCGCGGGGTGCCGCCTGTCACCTGCATAACCAGACCATGACGGTCACGGTCATCGGAGAAGCCTGACGCGATCATGCATCGCACCCTGCTCAGGCAGCTGAAGCGCACCACTGGCGTTGACAGTGAAGATGCGCTGGCCGCCGTCATCAGCGAATTGCAGGCACAGCCGGGCAATCTGTCGCCGGCGGCGGCAGGCTTTCTCTCGGGCCTGCGCGAGATGCTGGGGCGGATCGACGCAGCCTACGAGCAGAGCGACCGTGACATCGAGCTGCGCACCCGCAGCCTGGAACTCGGGTCGGAGGAACTGGTCCGCGCCAACGACCGCCTGCGCGAAGATCTCGCCAGCCGCGAGCGTGCGCTGGAATCACTGCGCAGCGCGGCCCGCGGTCTGGCTTTGTCGACCGGTCGTTCGCGGGATGAATCGGGTGTCGCTGATCTGGAGTCGCTGGCGACGGCCATTGCCGGCTTGGTACGGCAGAACGCCGCGAGCCGGCGGGAACTGGATAACCAGAAGTTCGCGATGGACCAGCATGCCATCGTCAGCATCACCGACACCAACGGCATCATCCTGTATGCGAATCAGCGTTTTTGTGATTTGACCGGCTTCGCCACAGCCGAACTCATCGGCCAGAATCACCGGGTGATCAACTCGGGGCTGCATCCGGTGTCCTTCTTCAAGGATATGTGGGACACCATCAACGCGGGCCGGGTCTGGCATGGCGAAATCTGCAATCGCCGCAAGGATCAGGGGCTGTACTGGGTGGCGGCGACGATCGTACCGTTTCTTGATGAACACGGCGTGCCGGAGCAGTTCATCGCCATACGCACCGATATCACCGCGCAGAAGGAGTTGGAGGCACGCACCCAGGCGAGTGAGCGCCGATACCGCACCGTGGTGGAAAGCCTGCGTGAAACCGTGTTCCGGGTATCCGCCGGCGGCCGCTGGACCTACCTCAACCCAGCCTGGCAGGCGATTACCGGGGAAGCGGTGGAGCTCATGCTGGGCCGTGCGGCCGCTGAGGCCGTGCATGTCGATGATGTGCCACAACTCCGGCAGCTTTTCCGCGAGGATCTGCCGTCGTCAGGGGAAGAAGTCGAGCTGCGCCTGCGGACCGTCACCGGTGCTTACCGCTGGGTCAGTGTGTATGTCCGGCCGGACATGCTTTCGGGGGACGAGCGGCCCGGGGACGAACAGCGCGGGAATGCGCGACGCGGATTCTTCGGCACGATCAACGATATCCATGACCGCCGCGAGGCCTTCGCCGAACTGCGGGAGCAGCTCCATCTGACCCGGGAACTGATCGATGTCATTCCCGCGCCGATCTACCTCAAGGATCTGGACGGACGCTACGTCACGCTCAATCGCGCCTTCGAGGAGTTCTTCGGTGTCAGCCGCGAACAGATGGTCGGGCGTACGGTGTTCGATCTCTTCGGTGATGGCGAGGATGCGCGCTTTCATGCGGCGCATGACGCGGCGCTGCTGCAGTCCGGCGGCAGCCAGACTTATGAGGCGACCGTGCAGGCGGCCGGACGGCGTTCGCGCTTCACGATCTACCGCAAGGCGGCGCTGACACGCGAGGACGGTGTCATTACCGGCCTTGTCGGCACGGTCATCGACATCACCGAGCGGCGCGAGGCGGAATCGGCGATGCTGCAGGTCAAGCTGGCGGCGGAGGCGGCGAACCGTTCCAAGAGCGAATTTCTCGCCAACATGAGCCATGAGATCCGCACGCCTATGAACGGGGTCATCGGTATGACCGACCTCGTGCTCGACACCGAGTTGACGGCCGAGCAGCGGGAGTATCTGCAGATCGTCAAGGCCTCGGCCGATTCGCTGCTGACCATCATCAACGATGTGCTGGATTTCTCCAAGATCGAAGCCGGCAAGCTGATGGTCGAGCACATTCCCTTCGACCTCTGGCAATTGACCTCGGGCCTGCTCAAGCCGCTCGCATTGCGCGCCCATGAGAAGGGCATTGAACTGGTAAGCGACATCGCCGCCGACGTGCCGCGCCGTCTGGTTGGCGATGCCGGGCGCGTGCGGCAGGTGCTGGTCAATCTGGTCGGCAATGCAGTGAAGTTCACCGATCAGGGGGAAGTGGTGACGACGATGCGCGTCATCGAGCGGCAGGACGATGCGCTCGTGCTGCAACTGTCCGTCAGCGACACCGGTGTCGGCATTCCCGAAGCGCAGCAGAAGGATATTTTCCAGGCCTTCTCGCAGGGCGACAGCTCGACGACTCGCCGTTTTGGCGGGACCGGACTGGGCCTGTCCATCTGCAGCCGTTTGGTGGGGCTGATGGGGGGGCGCATCTGGGTGGACAGCGAGCCCGGCAAGGGCAGCACATTCCATTTCACGCTGCGTCTCGGGATCCCCGAAGAGCAGGCGGAAACGTTTACACCGGTCGGATTGGACGGCAAGCGCGTCCTGATCGTCGATGACAATTCGGCCAATCGCCGGGTGTTGTCGGGCATGCTGGGCAAATGGGGGGTGAACACGGTCGTCTGCGCCGATGGTGAATCGGCCTTGCAGGCCCTGGCGGCGGATCCGGCGTTTGATGTCGTGCTGCTGGATGCGCACATGCCGCGGATGGATGGCTTCGGCGTCGCCGAGCGCGTGCTGGCGCAACCGGCCTGGCGCGGCATTCCGATGGTGATGCTGTCTTCCGGAGCCATGCGCGGCGATGCCCAGCGCTGCCGGGACTTGGGGCTGGCCGGTTATTTCTCGAAACCGATTTCTGCCGACGAACTGTATGCCGCCCTGCAGCGGGTGTTGCAGACGGCTGCTGCGGGAGGTAGCGGGCCGCGCGGCGGCGCCGATATCGTGACCCGGCATATGCTGCGCGAATCCGGCGATGCCCTGTCACTGCTGCTGGTGGAAGACCATCCGGTGAACCAGAAGCTGATCGCCAGCCTGCTGCAGCGCTGGGGTCATCAACTGGATATCGCCGAAGACGGCGCGGTCGGTGTCGAAAAATTCCGCAGCGGGCGCTATGACATGATCCTGATGGACATGCAGATGCCGGTGATGGACGGATTGGAAGCGACCCGTCGCATCCGTGAGATCGAGCGCAGCGAGCAGCGTGAACCGACACGGATTGTCGCGATGACGGCCAATGCGATGCAGGGCGACCGGGAATTGTGTCTACAGGCGGGTATGGACGATTATCTGTCCAAACCGATCAAGGCCCCTGAACTGATGCGTTATCTGGCAGACCTCGCCGCCAGCCGCAAGAATAAAAATCAATAAAAACAGTTAGTTACGCTGTTTCCTCTGCCGCACACGGCAGACTGTCCAGATCCGCCCAAGCGGCGCACTCGATGTGATTTCCGCGTGACGTCTGGGATATTCCGTTGGTCCAAATCAGATCTGCTGACGCAGATACTCGTTCAGGCGCAGGTATTCTGCTTCCATGGGAGCGATTGCCCGGTCAACGGCAGGACGGTCACCGGCCTTGGCGGCCTCTTCCATCGTTTCGAGCGCGTAGGCAAAGCCGTCTGCGCCGATCATGCGGCTGGCACCCTTGGCGCGATGCGCGGCACGCGCCACCTGTTCCAGATCATGTCCTTGCAGCACCTGCTTGAGTTCGGCGACGTCGGCCAGATTGGATTCGTAGAATTGCTGCAGGATCTCGCGACGCAGCTCCGCATCACCGCCGGTGAACTGGGCCAGCGTGTCGGCATTGAGCAAATCGGTTCCGGTGTCCAGCTGGGGATTGGCAGATTCGGCCTCATCGCCTGTTGCAGGCAGGTCCCTGGATACCCAGCGCTTGATCTTGGTCTGCAAGCCCGCGAGCGAAACCGGCTTTGGCAGGTAATCGCTCATGCCGGCCGAATAGCAGGCTTCAGCATCGCTGGCACGGGCGTTGGCCGTGCAGGCAATGATCGGCACCGGCCGCGAGCCGAGTTCGCTTTCACGGCTGCGGATTTTGCGCGACAGCTGGTAGCCGTCCATATTGGGCATGTGGCAATCCGCGAGAATCAGGGCGTACTGCCCGGACTCCCACTTCGCCAGGGCTTCGACGCCGTCACGGGCGATGTCCGCCTCGTAGCCCAGCGTCGCCAGCTGGCGCTGGATCAGCAGCAGATTGACCGGGTGATCTTCGGCGACGAGGATGCGTTGACCTGGCGGCATCGGCACCGGCGGTTCGTCGATGACGGGGGGTTCTGCCGGTTTTTGCAGCGCTGAAGCATCCAGCACCGGCAGCGTGATGGATACCCAGACGGTCGTGCCGCGACCGGGTTGGCTATCGAGTTCGATGCGTCCATCCATCAGCTTGACCAGCCGCCTGCAGATGGAAAGCCCCAGGCCGGTACCGCCGAAGCGGCGTGTGGTGTCGGAATCCCCCTGCACGAAAGGCTGAAACAGGCGCGTCTTCTGCTCTGCGGTAATGCCGATGCCGGTGTCTGAAACGCGCAGAACGAGGGTTTCACGGTTACCCGCGCTACTGGCGCGTTCTACGGCGACCGTGACGTGACCCGTGGTGGTGAACTTGATGGCATTGGACAACAGGTTGTTGAGAACCTGGGCGATGCGCAGGCTGTCACCGGCATGGGCGGCTGATACCTGGGGATCGATCTGCACGCGCAGTTCCAGCCCTTTGCGCGCGGCGATATCGAGATAGACCGCAGCGGAATGGTTGACCAGCGCCGTCAATGACATCGGCTCGGGCCGGATATCGAGCTGCCCGGCCTCGATCTTTGAAAAATCCAGGATGTCGTCGATGAGCCGCAACAGGGAAACCGCCGACTCGCGCGCCAGCGACAGCGTTTCATGCTGTCCGGTGTTCAGCGGGCTGAGTGCGAGCAGTTCGAGCATGCCCAGCACTCCGTTCATCGGCGTGCGGATCTCGTGGCTCATGGTGGCGAGGAAGCTGCTTTTTGCCTGACTCGCGGCATCGGCTGCCTGTTTGGC
>Ga0129333_10004032_pt1 | contig 13753 bp, 15 predicted proteins | sample CPB6_08_DNA_FD_94474 | JGI IMG/M metagenome (GOLD analysis project Ga0129333, IMG submission 94474) | Freshwater to marine salinity gradient microbial communities from Chesapeake Bay, USA - CPBay_Sum_0.6_0.8_DNA | ecosystem: Environmental > Aquatic > Marine > Coastal | place: USA: Chesapeake... | reverse complement strand
ATATGATCTCTATCATAAGAAAGAAGAAAAAATCCAGTTTGATCTTGAATATTTTAACAAGATTACTAAAGGTGGTCTCCCTAATAAAACTCTCAATATCGCACTTGCTGGTACGGGTGTCGGAAAAAGTCTCTTTATGTGCCATGTTGCTGCTTCCGTCTTATTACAAGGCAGGAACGTTCTCTACATCACTCTTGAAATGGCGGAGGAGAGAATTGCTGAGCGAATTGATGCCAACTTATTCAGCGTCCCAATCCAACAATTAACAGAACTTCCAAAATCAATTTTTGATAGTAAAGTTAATTCAATTTCAAATAAAACTAAAGGATCTTTAATTATTAAAGAATATCCAACTGCATCTGCTCATTCTGGACATTTTAAAGCACTCCTTAATGAACTTGCACTAAAGAAGTCATTTAAACCTGATATTATTTTTATTGATTATCTTAATATCTGTGCCTCATCTAGATACAAAGGTAATAGTACGGTAAATTCTTACAGTTATATTAAAGCTATTGCTGAGGAACTTCGTGGATTGGCAGTTGAATTTAATGTTCCTATTGTCTCTGCAACTCAAACTACTAGAAGTGGATATGGAAATTCAGATGTTGAACTAACTGATACTAGTGAATCTTTTGGTTTACCTGCAACTGCAGACCTTATGTTTGCACTGATTAGTACAGAAGAGTTAGAGCAGTTGGGTCAAATTATGGTGAAACAATTAAAGAATAGATATAATGATCCTACAATTTATAAGAGGTTTGTTATCGGTATTGATCGTGCCAAAATGAGACTTTATGACTGTGAACAAAAAGCACAAGATGATATTATCGATAGTGGACATGAAGATGAATATGAAGAAAAAAAATCTCTGAAGGATAAGTTTAATTCATTTAAATTTTAATTTATGATATACGAAATACCTAATTTTTTATCACATGAATTTTGTGATAATGTAATAGAATACTTTAATGTAAGTGGAAAAAGAAGTCTGTGGCAGACTGATAAAAAATTTCATGGAAGAACTTTATGTCCTAGTGAAATAGATGATAATCAGTTGCTTAATAAATTTAGAGCGTTTGAACAAAAAATGGTTCAGACTGCATCTAAATTATTTTATGAAGAGCAATTTATATTCAGTGAATTTATAGATATTGTTTACTGGGCACCTGGAATGAGCATGGATGAACATGTTGATAATTATGACCCTGATCGGGGACAAAATCCTGCAACAAAACAATTACCTTTTAGGTATTATAGTTCAGTATGCTATTTAAATGATAATTATAATGGCGGGTATACATTTTTCCCAACAGAAAATAAAGCATGTGTTCCTGAAAAGGGAAAAATTGTTATGTTTCCTTCACATATTGAACATGGGGTAACTGAGGTTAAATTAAATCCTAGATATACTATCGCTATGTGGTTTACTATACATGAAGACCATATATTTAATTTAATTTAATTCTAAGAGGATAAACTATATGTTTAAGTATGATGGTAATCTTGGACAAGAAATCAGATGTTCTGGTGCTTATATTCCTAAAGATTTGGGTAAAGATCTAATAGAAGTTTTAAATTCTGGATGGATTAATACTGGTAAAAAAGAAAAACTTCTAAGAGAAAAAGTTTGCAATATTTTTAATACAAAATATGCTATTGCTACTACAAGTGGTACTGGATCATTAAAATCTGCATATTCTGCTATTGGTATAAAGTCTGGGGATGAAGTTATTACTACTCCCTGGACTTTTATTGCAACTAATACTGCCATTCTTGAAATGGGTGCAGTACCAATATTTGCGGACATTCAAAAAAATACTTTAAATATAGATCCTAAAAGTGTTGAAGAAAAAATAACAGATAAAACTAAGGCAATAGTTTGTGTCCATTTTGCTGGAAATCCTGTGGACTTAGATGAATTAGAATTAATATCTAAAAAATATAATATCCCACTTGTGCAAGATTGTTGCCATGCTATGGGATCTTATTATAAAGATAGGAAAATTGGGTCAGGTGAACTTTGTACTTTTTCTCTCCAGACAGTTAAGATAGTTACTTGTGGTGATGGTGGATTTGTAACTACTAATAATGAAGAGTATTATAAAAGATTAAAAAAATCTATTTGGTTTGGTATTGATAGAGAATTAAGAGATGGTAGTTTTAATGTAGATCCATTTTTTGATTATATGCCAGATACATTGGGATTTAAACTTAACATGAATGATATTACAGCATCTATGGCAAATGTTGCTTTAGATTATCTTGATGTATGTCTAGAGCGTAGAAGATATATTGGTGAAACTTATAGGAAAGCATTTAAGAACTTTGAAAAAGTTAAACTTGTTGAATATCATGAGTTTAATACTCCTAATTACCAAATATTTCCTATATTTGTTGATAATAGAGAAACGTTTGCAAAATTGATGTTTGAAAATAATATTCATGTTCATATGAATAATAGAAGACTTGATCAATATCCAATATTTGGTGGCATTAATGAAGAACTTGTTAATACACAATATGCAGAAGATCATCATATAATGATACCTTGTCATTATGAACTTAGTAATTCGGATATTGAAAGAGTTATTGATGTAGTTACTAAATACGAAAAGTTATGAAAATTGGAATAATCGGATTAGGTGTTGTAGGTAAAACAATACAATATTGCTTTGAAAGATTAGGACATGAAGTTATCTCTCACGATCTATTATTAAATACAAATATTGTCGATGTTTTAGATACTGAGATTTGTTATGTGTGTGTTCCGACACCAAGCAATGATGGTGGTTGTGACACTTCTATCGTAGAAAGTGTTGTTGGTGAATTGTCTGAGTTGAAATATTTGGGAATTGTTGCAATAAAATCTACAGTAGAACCTGGGACTACTAAGAAATTAATTGAAAACTATGATTTAAAGATATGTCATGTTCCAGAATTTCTTAGGGAAAGATGTTCGGTATCAGATTTTATGGATAATCATGATATATGTGTTATCGGGACTGATGACCAAGAGGTATTTGGGGTTGTTAAAAAATCGCATAGTTTTTATCCAAAAAATTTTATTATGTTAAGTCCTACACAAAGTGAAATTTTAAAATACTTTCATAATGTGCATAATGCGACAATGATTACTTTGGCAAATGTTTTCTATGAAATATGTAATAATTGTGATGTAAATTATGATGAGATTAAGAGTGCTCTTTCAAAAAGAACTTTTATATCAGATTTGTATTTAAATTGTAATAAAAATTTGCGAGGATTTTCTGGATCTTGTTTGCCGAAAGATACTATTGCAATAGATAATTATTGTAAAAAGAATAATATAGATATTAAATTTTTTCAAACTATTATAGAAGATAATAATAAATTTTTATGAAAATATTAATAACAGGTGGTACTGGATTTATTGGATCTCATCTTGCAAAATATCTCACACCTAATAACGATGTAACTATTTGTGATAATAATTTTCGTGGGAAATATGATGAATTTTTATCCAATGTCAAGTATATTGAATGTGACTTAACTAAAGAAGATGAATATGAAAAACTTGAAACATACGATTTGATATATCATTTTGCTGGTATAAATGGTACAAAAAATTTTTATAAAATTCCATATAAGGTATTAGAAACAAATACTCTAATTAACATTAATTTTATTAATTGGTGTAAAAAAACAAGTGTAAAAAAGGTTTTGTTTACTTCATCATCTGAAGTATATGCATCAACCCCAGATAAAAAAATTCCAACTAATGAAGACGTAATTCTTTCTGTAGAAAATATATTCAATCCTAGATGGTCTTATGCTGGTAGTAAAATAATGGGAGAGTTGTTGTTTGCAAATTCTGGAATTAATTATTGTATCGTGAGACCTCATAATATTTACGGACCAAGAATGGGGTATGATCATGTTATTCCTGAAGTAATTGCAAGAGTTTTTTCTCGGGAAAGTCCATTTAAAATATATGGATCAGATCAAACCAGATCTTTTTGTTATATTGATGATGCTGTTGTTATGTTGGAAAATATTATGAATAGTTCTTTAACTGATAAAAAAATCATTAATCTTGGTGTTAATAATGAGATATTAATAAAAGAATTGGTTTATAAAATATTTGATATCTTAAAATATGACTGTGAAATATTACCCATAAAATCTAAAGAAGGATCTGTCAGTAGAAGATGTCCAAATACGGATCTTTTATCAAGTATAACTAATATGGAAAACCTCACATCCATTGAAACGGGGTTAAAGTACACATGTGAATGGTATCAAAAAAATGCACTACTTTGAAAAAATTAATCCAGATTTAATTGGAGAATTTAAAAATTTAAATTATTCACCTAGAAGACAATTTCCAGATGACGAAACTGTAAATAAATGGAAAGAAATTGGTCATCTATATGTTAATTACACTGGATTTTTGATTGAAGAGTATAAAGGACTTCCTGAATGGTGTTATAATGTTTTAAATGGTGTTTCTGAAAAATTTAAAATATCTAATGCTAAATTGTGTTTATATTGCATGACACCTGGAACTATAATGCCAGAGCACAAAGATACTTATCCAGTTTATAAGAAAATATTGAATATTGATGATCCAAATAAATTATGCCGTATCTTGGTTTTTCTTGATGACTGGAAATCTGGACATTATTTTGAAGTTGATGATGATCCAATTGTTAATTGGAATAAGGGAGATTGTTGTATGTGGATTGGTGAAGCACCTCATATTGCAGCAAATATAGGTAGAGAAAATAGATACACGTTACAAATAACTGCTAAATTAGATGAATTATAAAAAATACTATTCTACTTTTACTTTCAAATTAACTGAACATAAAAAGGAAATAGAAAAGAAATATAATACTAATATAATTAATCCATTTAAAGGATGCTATATCAATTCTGCTAGTAAATTGATATATATGCATATTGATAAATGTGCAAGTACATCAATTTCAACTGCATTGAGTGAAAAATATTTTATTGCTTGTGATATTTTTAAAGATAAAGAAGAATTGTTATTACAAAATTTAATTTCAAAAGATTATAAATTTTTTGCTGTTATACGAGATCCTTATTCTAGATGGATTTCTGGATTATCTGAATTTATCACTAGATTTAAAGCAACTGAAAAATATATTATTTCCCAAGTAAGTAATCACAAATATATTTTTGATGAGCATACAATACCTCAACATTGTTCTTTAGAAATTTGTTATAAAAATAATATAGAAATAAATTATTTGCGTTTAGATAATAGACTGGAAGAAAAGATAAATGATTTAATAGATGGTCCCGATAAAATAAGTTTAAATAAACTTAGAAAATCAAATCCATTAATAAAACTAAAATGTCAGAATATTTTTGAAAAATATATTAAACCAAATCCAGATGAGTTTAATAACCTATATAAAGTTGATTTTGATCTCTACAGTAAATCTATATGAATAGTTTTAATTTTATTGATGAATTTGAAAATTTAATTGCTAATTTTTTCAATGCACCATATGCAGTTGCGACTGATTGTTGTACACATGCAATTGAGTTATGTTTAAGGTATGAAAAATATAACAACATACTAGTTCCCGAACATACCTATATTTCGGTTCCATTTACTATGGAGAAACTTGGATTAAAATGGAATTGGAAAAAAAATTATCAATGGAGAGATTATTATTATCTTGGTAATACCAATATAATAGATGCTGCTTTTTTATGGAAACAAAATTCTTATATTCCTAAAACTTATATGTGTTTAAGTTTTCAATTTAGAAAACATCTTAGTTTAGGTAGAGGTGGTATGATATTACTTGATGATAAAGATTCTTATCAAACTCTTAAAAAAATGGTATATGATGGTAGAACATCGGATAAACCATGGGGAGAACAAAATATAAACATGATAGGGTATCATTACTATATGACCCCAGAAACTGCTTCAATGGGAATTGAGAAATTTAAAGAAGTTGCTTTTAAAGAACCGAAAAGGTATGGATATTTGAATTACCCATATTTGCCTGATATGGAGGTTTTTAAAAAATGAATTTAGATAATAAATTAAAAAATTTACCTCCAATATTCTATCAGAATTTAGATCATAGAACTGATAGAAAAGAAAATATGGAAAATCAATTTAAGAAATGGGGTATAAGTGATTATACCAGAGTTTCTGCTTCTAGATTTTCTATTGATAAAATTGATCAATGGAAAGATAAGTTGGACTTGATGTTATTAACTCCATCAGACGCATCAATTGTTATGAACCAATTTACAACCATAATTGATTGGTATAACTCTGGAATTTCGGAATATTGTATAATAATGCAAGATGATTTATCTTTAGATTTAATAGAATATTGGATGTTTGATTGGGATTACTTAATGAAGCATCTCCCATATAATTGGGATTGTATTTTGTTATATTTTTGCCATTACGCTTACATACCAATGCACCTTAAAAAAAGACTTCATAATTGTTGTTCTGGTGCATGTTATATGATTAATAGATGGTATGCAGAAAAATTAATAAAAATGCATTTGAGACCTGATGGTGGATTTAAGTTAGATAATAGTTTAAGAGATTGTAGAGTTGAAAAACCTTGTTATAGTAGTGATGATTTTTTGATCTATCAAATTGGTGTTAATTATACTCTTCCATTATTCTCTTTAAATCAGCATTTATCTCAAAATCCAGATAATAAACCAAGTTTATTTCCTGGACAAGAATATAATCAGACAATACAAATGCATCATAATAAAATGAATGATATCTTTTCTAGTTATTATATTAGAAAATGGTGGATGAATGAAAGTCAGAATTTTACTGCAGAAGACTTTTTTACTTATAATAAATCCACAGATTACAAAATGACTATAACTATTCCATCATTTAATAATACTTATGTAACATTATGAATATACAAAGTACAAATAAATTAACGGGAATACCTAAGATATTATATTTTACTAAAAATAAGAATAGAACTGATATTGAGTTGGATTTTAATTCTTGGGAAATAACCAATTATGAAAAAATTTTGATACCAAATCCAAACACTAAAACTTGGAAAAAATATATTTTAGATAATAATTTATCATTATCTGATGATGAGTTGGTTAAGAATTTTTCATATATTAAAACTATTATTGACTGGTATGATTCTTGTGATGATGAATATTGTATTTTGATGGAAGACAATACGAATATAAATCTAGCAAATTACTGGACCTTTGATTGGAAATTTTTAATGAATGCACTTCCTTATAATTGGGATTGTATTCAATTAGGTGTTACTGGGGAAGATACTATCGATATGTATCTCAAACCAAAATCTAGCATTATTTTAAAAACTTTTTGTTTTATGATAACGAGACAATTTGCAAAAAAAGTTAAAGATTTGCACTATAAAGAAGGCAAATATCATTTATATGTTAATTGTTTTGATTTAAATATCCCAGAATATTTTTATGGGGATATAAATTATTTTTTATTTGAACTTGGCATTACATACACATTTCCAGTATTTAATTTATTTGGAGAAACTATTTCTGAAACCGAAAAAATATCTTCAACTCATGTTGAGCAATGGTGGCAGAATGAATCTAAAAAATTTACAGTTTTTGATAAATTTCATTATTACAAAAATAACGATTCTAAGATGAAAATATATTTGGATAATAATGATAATTATAGAAATGCGCTATCTAAAAAAATGATGGGAATAAAGTTAATATCAGATGGTAAATTGATACTATGGATTTAAAACATAAACTTAAAAATTTTCCTCACGTATATTATTTTAATCTTGATAATAGGACTGATAGGCGTAAATATATGGAGGACCAATTTGAAAGATGGAATATAACTGATTATACAAGAGTATCGGGAACAAAATACTTGGCATCTAAAAAAGATGAATGGAAACATTTAATAGTTGATTATGAAAATTTTAACTTACTAGTTCCAATAGCAGCAAATGCAATAAGTCATCTTAGTTTTCTTAAAGATTGGTATAAAAATACCGATGATGAATACTTGATTTTGATGGAGGATGATTATGATCTTAGTTTAATTGAATATTGGCATTTCGATTGGGACTACTTGATGAATAAAATACCTTATGATTGGGATTGTATTCAGATGGGATATGAAAATCCATTGGGTCTTAGATTTTATTTGCACCCTATTGATGCTGCTCATGATTTTGGACCTTGTATGTTGAATAGAAATTATGTTGAAAAATTATTACGTCTTCATTGTGTAGATGATAGATATAAACTAATAAACACTGTTTGTAGTGCTGCTTGGAATAGGCAAGAAGATGTTGCTGGATCTGGGACAGTTGATTACTTTATGTGTCATCCTGGTAAAACTTATACAATACCATTGATAACAACAAATCCAGACTTTGGCAGTTTTGAAAATCATAGTAGAGTTCAACATAACATTTATCGGCAAGGTGGGGATGTTATGGCAAGAAATACTTATTATTACTGGTGGAAAAACGAAAGAGATAAATTTACTTTAGATGAATTTTTTACTTACGGAAAACCTAATGATTATTTGATGGTATATAATCCAACAAAGTATAGAAATTATGACTATAAAAAATAAGTTAAAAAATTTACCTCATATTTACTATGTAAATCTTGATGAAAGGGATGACCGTAAAAAATATATGGAAACTCAATTTGATAAGTGGGGTATAAAAAAGTATACAAGAATATCTGCATCAAAATTTTTAGTTTCAGAAAAAGAAACCTGGAAAGATCTTATACTTGGTGATACTACCAATTCATATTCTTATGCAGTTGCTCATGCACTTACTCATTTCGACTTTTTAAAAGATTGGTATAAAAATACCGATGATGAATACTTGATTTTGATGGAGGATGATTATGATCTTAGTTTAATTGAATATTGGCATTTTGATTGGAATTACTTGATGTCCAGATTGCCTTATGATTGGGATTGTATAATGTTAGGTTTTGAATCACCAGATATTATTCCATTTTACTTACATCCTTTAAATTATGAATATTCTTTGGGTCCTTGTATGTTTAATCGAGGATATGTTGAGAAGTTATTAAGACTTCATTGTGTTGGTGATAAGTATAGATTAGATAATAATATTGGTAATGCTGTATGGAAAAATCATAAAGGATATTCAACAGTCTCTGGAACTGGAGATTATTTTTTATGTCAAAATGGAAAAACTTACGCATTACCTTTGATACCACTTAATCCATGTTTTGGTAGTTTTGAAGATAATGTTTGGTTACCAAGACCACATATGCAAATTTGTCTTGATACTTATTATGACTGGTGGAAATATGATAGGGATAAATTTTCACTAGATGAATTTTTTACTTATGGAAAACCCAGTGATGAAAAAATGAAAAGGGACGTTTCATACTGTGACCCTAAATACTTTTTTAATAAAATGCTCAAAATAAGAGAAAATATGTAATTAATGTGCTATGGAACTTCATAATAAATTAGTCGGAATACCAAAAATATATTACTTAAATTATGATCAACATGTAAGTAGAAAGGAATATATTGAAGATCAATTTTCTAAGATGGGGATATTGAGTTATCAAAGAATATCCACTTCAAAATATCTTGAAAGTAATGTTGATCAGTGGGGTAAAAATGTCTATGATTTAAATTCATATAAGTTAAATTATGGAGTTGCTGGATATGCTATTTCAGTACTTGAATTTATTAAAACTTGGTTGAATGAAACTGATGAGCAAACATTTATTTTAATAAAAGATATAACAGATTTTGAAATAGTTGATAAGTGGAGATATGATTGGAATACTATAATAAAAAACATTCCATATGATTGGGATTGCATTCAATTAGGATTTGAAAATGTATCAATAATTCCTTTTTATCTACACCCCATACTTCCAAGTCATACTTTTGGACCATCGTTAATAAATCGTAATTATGCCAAAAAGATAGTTAAGTTACACTGTCATGGTGATGGGTATAAACTATCAAATTATATTGCTAATATGAATATGGGTGGTCATTCTGGAACCATTGATTACTTTATTGGACACAATGGTAAAACATATTCAATGCCACTTTTACCATTAACCGCAAAATTTTTAGATAAAAATAGTAGGAAATTTAAGTTAATATCTGCATGTAGGAATGCTTATTATGATTGGTGGGAAAATATGGGTGATAAAATAACTGAAGATGAATTTTTTACGTATGGTAAACCTAATGATATTTCTATGATTAGGAAAGTTAAAAATTATAGTTGGTGGTCTTTTGAGTGATGGATTTAAAAAATAAATTAAATAATATACCTCATGTCTATTATCTCAATTTAGATAATAGAGAAGATAGAAAAAGGTATATGGAAAGACAGTTTTTATATTGGGGTATAAAAAACTATACTAGAGTTTCTACTTCTAATTTTTTAGCATCTAAATCAAAAGAATGGAGCCATTTGATTTATGGTGAGGTTAAAAATATACCAGCATATGTTGTTGGTACTGCAATAAGTCACTTTGAGGTGTTAAAGAATTGGTTGAATACAACTAATGATGAATATGTGATATTGATGGAAGATGATTATGATTTAAATTTGATTAGATACTGGCATTTTGATTGGGACTACTTGATGTCAAGATTGCCTTATGATTGGGATTGTATTCAACTTGGATTTGAAACCAAGACTTATATTCCATTTTTTCTTCATCCAAAAACTAGAGGAAGTTTTTTTGGTCCAGTGTTAATCAAACGAGATTATGCACAAAAAATATTAGACTTACATACAGTAGGAGAAAAATATTGTTTAGATAGAGTTGTTGGTGATCTTACTTTCAATGGTTGTTCTATTACGGTTGATTATTTTATTGGGCATACTGGAAGAACCTATTGTATTCCTTTAATAACAACTAATACCGAGTTGGGTAGTACTGAGTATGATGTTAAAATAGATAGAACTCATCATGAATTGTGTAAAAAATACTATTACTGGTGGTGGATAAACAAAAGAAATGATTTTACTTTGGACGAATTTTTTACCTACGGTAAAGTGAATGATGATAAGATGACCATATTAGTTGATTGTTGACATAATAAGATATCTACACTAAAATATATAAATTTGGTATAAATGTATAGTACAAATGAATGGGGAAAATTAAAAAAGGTTATCGTTGGTGTTGCTGATTATGCAACGATACCTCCTTTAGATAAAAGTCTCCGTACAATTAATTATGCGGATGTTCGTGATGAAAATCTAATTAAAAGTGGTCCTTATCCCAAGCAAGTTATAGATGAAGCAAATGAAGATTTAGAAATATTTGTTAGTTTTTTAAAGGGACAAGATGTTGAAGTATTAAGACCAAAAAGAGAAAAAACAGATTATTATAATTTTTGTCCTAGAGATTGTATTTTTGTTCATGGTGAAAAGGCAATTGCTACCCCAATGCCATTAAGAGCAAGAAGGGACAACTGGAGATCCATGGAACATCATTTTGATGATGATATTGTAGAATTAAAATGTAACTATATGGATGACTTATATAATGAAAATTGTATTGGTAATCCTGATATTTTGGCGCTTAATGAAAATATTGTTGCTTTTGATGCTGCTAATGCAATTAGAGCAAACGATCATATTCTATATTTGGTTTCAAATAGTGGTAATCGTGCTGGTGGAAAAAGAATTTCTGATGTTTTAAATATTGGATCATCTACTCAATATAAAGTTCATTATTTAGAAAATGTGTATAGTTATGTTCATATTGATACTACTGTAGCATTTTTGAGGGAGGGATTGTTATTGGCAAATCCGAGTAGGATTAAAAATAGAGATGTTCTTCCCGAACCATTTAGTAGTTGGGATATAATTTGGTGTCCAGAACCTGTGGACATTGGTTATTATCCAGGTTATAATAATGCTTCAGAATGGGTTAATATGAACTTGTTTAGTGTAAATCCAAAATTAGTTGCCCTTGAAGAGCATCAACATCCAACAAGAAAGGTATTGGAAAAAGCGGGTATTGAATGTGCTATGCTTCCTATGAGGCATCAGCGTACTTTAAGTGGTGGATTTCATTGTGTTACTTTAGATCTTGAGAGAGAATGAGTATGGAAATAGGTTTTATTGGACTTGGTAAACTTGGAATGCCTTGTGCTGAAGAGATAGTTCTTCATGGGCATAAAGTTAGTGGATATGATGTCTGTGATCGCACAAGTAATTTAGTTACTGTAGTTGAAACTATTGAAGATGTTGTTAAGAATAAAGACATTGTTTTTATTGCCGTACCAACACCACATGATCCAGAATATGATGGATCCAAACCATGTATGGATTTGGATCCAAAAGATTTCAGTTATGATATTGTTAAACAATGTTTAGTTGAATCTAACAAATACATGAATAAAAACCAACTTTTGGTTCTTATTTCTACTGTTCTTCCTGGTACAACTAGAAATCAATTTTCACAATTAGTTCAAAATACAAGTTTTGTTTATAATCCTTATCTTATTGCAATGGGTTCTGTTGCTTGGGATATGGTTAATCCTGAAATGGTTATGATTGGTACTGAAGATGGTACTGAAACTGGTGATGCTAAACAATTGATTGAATTTTATAGAACTATTATGGAGAATGATCCTCCGTATGTTGTTGGGACCTGGGATGAATGTGAATGTATTAAGGTTTTTTACAACACCTTTATTAGTAGCAAAATTAGTTTTGTGAATATGATACAAGATGTTGCTGAAAAATCTAAAAATATTAATGTGGATGTAGTTACTAATGCTTTATGTCTTGGAGCATCTAGGATTATCAGTCCTCATTACATGAAGGCAGGAATGGGTGATGGTGGTGCATGTCATCCGAGAGATAATATTGCTCTTCGTTATCTTGCTGATAAGTTAGACCTTGGGTATGATTTTTTTGAAGGAATTATGAGATCTCGTGAAATGCAAGCAAAAAAACTTGCTGAACGTTTGGTTGAACTTTCTAGTAATAATGATATGCCTATTGTTATTCATGGTAAAGCATATAAACCAAAAGTTCCTTATATTGATGGTAGTTATAGTATTTTAGTTGGTCATTATTGCACTGAACTAGGAAACCCCCCAATTTACGTTGACAAATATACAGGAGACGAATATACTTCTAATGGTCCAGCAGTTGTTCTTCTTGCTCATAGTGCATCTACAACATATTGGCATAATAATACTTTAGACGAATTGTATTTTGAAATTCCAGAAAAAAGTATTGTTGTTGATCCATGGAGAACTTTTAAATCTGATAATGTTACAGTAATACATTATGGTAACACCAGATTTAATCCTTGACTAAATCTAAGTTTATTGGTATTATAACACTGAAGGTATTGAAAATTTATGGCAACTATTGACACCCAAAAATATATTGAATTTGTACGTCAAACTACTAGTGCTGCTAGTACTGATTATGCAGCATTCTTGTCTCGTCTGACTGAATTAGAAACTCTTGATTGTGATGTTCCTCGTCTTCTGACTGCTGCAATTGGTATGGGTGCGGAAGCAGGAGAGTTTACTGAAATTGTTAAAAAGATTATTTTCCAAGGTAAACCTTATACTCAAGATAATATTGAACACCTTAAAATTGAGTTGGGAGATATTCTTTGGTATGCTGCTCAAGCATGTATGGCACTAGATGTTACTTTTGAGGAAGTTATGGAACGTAATTATAAGAAACTTAGTGCT
>Ga0129333_10004030_pt1 | contig 13760 bp, 18 predicted proteins | sample CPB6_08_DNA_FD_94474 | JGI IMG/M metagenome (GOLD analysis project Ga0129333, IMG submission 94474) | Freshwater to marine salinity gradient microbial communities from Chesapeake Bay, USA - CPBay_Sum_0.6_0.8_DNA | ecosystem: Environmental > Aquatic > Marine > Coastal | place: USA: Chesapeake... | reverse complement strand
TCCCGTTGCGCAACCGAACCGGCAGGCCTTAGGCTGGCCACGTTGCGATCCGTATCCCGTGGCTGGTGGTAGGCCCAGCAAACTCACCGAAGAGCTCCTCGCTGACATCGAGAAGCTTTGCGCACGTGGCTTGCCCGACTCCATGGTGCGCGCCGTCGCGGACGTCTCCGATCGCACCTGGAGGCGCTGGCTCGAAGACGCCGAAACCGCTGAACCTGACTCGCTGCTCTACAGGTTTCGCCGCGCCACTCAATCCGGTGTGGCAAAAGTGAACAATCGTTACCTCGGCTACCTGCACGAACAGGCCGAGAACGGCAACGTCAACGCCATCACCTGGTACCTCACTCACCACCCGAAGCTCCGTGAGGTGTGGTCCGATGCCGCCGCCACACGCCGCGAAGTGCAGGCCACCCTTCAGGCCGTCGTGCAAGCCATCCAGGCCTCCGACCTGACCCCCGAGCAGCAAGACCACCTCCTCTTGCGCATGCAGGCTGCTGGCCTTGGCACTCCTGCTGGCTGATCCGCTGGCGGCTGCCAGGGCGCAGCTGCAGCTCTCTCGCGCTGGTGGCTCGCAGCTACAGGACTCAGACCGCCTGCTGCACACCATCACCGCCGACCTGCACCCCGGGCAGGCCGCCTTCGTCCACGATCAGGCCACCGAGATCATCGGTGTCTCCGCCGGCTACGGCGCCGGCAAGACCCGCGCACTGTGCGCCAAGGCCGTTTCCCTCGCCCTCGCCAATCAGGGCTTCCTCGGCTGCGTCATGGAGCCCACCGGCCCATTGATCCGCGACATCTGGCAGAACGACTTCGAGGACTTCCTCGAGGCCTACAGCATCCCCTACAGCTTCCGGGCTTCACCCCTGCCGGAGTACGTGCTGCACCTGTCTGGTGGCGACACCAAGATCCTGTGCCGGTCGTTCGAGAACTGGACCCGCATCATCGGCCTCAACCTGGCCTGGGTACTGGCTGACGAGATCGACACCGTGACGCCGACGATCGCCAACAAGGCATTCCCGAAGATCCTGGGCCGCCTGCGCTCCGGCAACGTTCGCCAGTTCGGCGCAGCATCCACGCCGGAGGGCTTCCGCTGGATGTGGCAGACCTTCGGCTCGGAGGATGCGCAACAGCGGGCTGACCGCCGCCTGATCCGGATGCGCACGGCAGACAACCCGCACCTGCCGCCGGACTTCATCGAGCGACTACAGGCCAACTACGACCCGTCCCTGCTGCGTGCGTACTTGGAGGGAGAGTTCGTCAACCTGACCACCGGCCAGGTCTACGACCGCTTCAACCGCAAGCATCACGTCATCCCCTGCAACTGGGACGAGCTGGAGGGTGAGACGATCCTGCTCGGCGTGGACTTCAACGTGGGCAACATGTCCGGCGTCCTTGCCGTCCGTCGTGGCCGGGAGCTGCACGTCTTCGACGAGGTGGCCGGTGCGCACGACACCGACGCCCTGGGCCAGGAGATCCGCCGGCGCTATCCCAAGGCCCGCATCCTCGGCTATCCCGACGCCTCCGGCACTGCCCGCAGCACCAACTCCAGCCGCAGCGACGTGGCCATCTTGCAGAGCTACGACATCAGCAACCAGGCACCCAAGGCCAACCCACCTGTCCGTGATCGCGTCGCCGCGGTGCAGGCCCTGCTGGAGAACGGCCAAGGGGAGCGCCGGCTGTTCATTGACCCGCGCTGCCGCAAGCTCATTGAGTGCCTGGAGCTGCAGAGCTACGACGAGGACGGCACGCCGGCCAAGGACACCGGCTACGACCACATGAACGACGCGCTCGGCTACATCGTCCACCGCACCTTTGAGGTGGGCCGTGCCATCACCGGTAAGGCGGTGCGTGGGGTGCGGCTGTACTGATCGGCAACCTACGCAACAAGTAGGCAAGCCATGCAACCCGGTGAAACGCTGCTGATGACCGGTAGCGGTGACACCCGTTACGCCAGGTTCCAGCCGCTCGCACTAGGTGGCGCGGGCTACGGCAGCAATCTGCGCAACCTGAAGGTCTATGAGCCCGGCCTGGGTTGGTCCTTGATGGAGCCCCGCTGGCGTGTGCTGGAGGCCCTGACCGGCGGCACGCTCCAGATGCAAGCGGCCGGTCGACAGTACCTGCCCCAGGAGCCCCGCGAAGACGACGACTCCTATGCGGTCCGCCTCGCCCGCTCGGTCTGCCCGCCCTACTACCTACGGCTAGAGCAGATGCTGGCCGGCATGTTGACCCGCAAGCCGATCCGGCTTGACAACGTGCCCGATGAGATGGTCGAGCAGCTCTACGACGTCGATCTCACCGGCAGTGGCCTGGATGTGTTCCTGCAGCACCTGGCGCGGATCTGCATCCGCTACGGCCACGTCGGCGTGCTGGTGGACTATCCCAGGGGCGATGAAGGCGACGCCACGCCGGTGACGGACTTCTCCCGCCCGTACTGGGTGCCCTACAGCCCGCGCGACATCCTGGGCTGGCGCACCGACGTGGTGGGCGGCACGCAGCAGCTCACCATGCTGCGGTTGCGCGAGACGCTGACGGTGCCCTACGGCGAGTGGGGTGAGGAGCTGGTGGAACAGGTCCGGGTGCTGGAGCCCGGCCGGTTTCGTGTCTACCGCCTGCAGGCCAGCCGCTCACGGGACTGGGAGCTGATCAATGAAGGCAGCACCACGCAGGACCGGATCCCCTTCGCTATCGCCTACAGCAACCGCAGCGCCACCCTGGAGAGCACCCCGCCGCTGGAGGAGGTGGCATGGCTGAACCTGCAGGCGTACCAGTGCGAGAGCGACCAGGGGAACCTGCTGCATGTGGCAGCGGTGCCCCGCTACAACCTGTTTGGCGTGCCGGCCGAGGTGGAGGAGCTAAGCGCCGGCCCCAGCAGCGCGACGGCATTCCCCAGTGACGCCCGGGCTGAGTTCGCTGAGCCGACCGGCACCAGCTACGACGCCAGGTTCAAGCAGCTGGACCGGATCAAAGAGCAGATTGCCGAGCTGGGTCTGGCCGCAGTGCTGGGCCAGAACATGACCAACCAGGCCGCTGAGGCGAAGGCCATCGATCGGTCGCAGGGTGATGCCGCACTGCAGGCGGTGGCAATCGGCCTGCAGGACCTGGTGGATCAGTGCCTTGGATTCCACGCCGCCTACCTCGGCCTGCCGGATGGCGGGAGCTCAGCGGTGAACCGGGACTTTGTCTCTGCCCGCCTGGAGCCTGCCGAGGTGCAGCAGCTGATTGCGCTCCGGGTCAGCAACGACATCAGCCAGGAAACCCTGCTCACCCGCCTGTCGGAGGGCGAATGGCTTGGCTCCGACTTCGACATCGAAGCTGAGATGGAGCAGACCATGCAGGCGCAGGCCGATGCTCTACAGGCGCAACAGGATCAACTAGACGCCAGCGTCGCTGGTCTGCCTCGGAAACCTACGGCAGGTTCCGCGGTAGACAATGGCCAGGACGTACAACCGGGACGCTAAAGGTCGTTTTGCCAGTGGCGGAGGAGGCGGCTCCGGCGGGAAAAGCGGCGCTCGTAAAGCATCCGGCACGCTTCCTAAAACTACGAGTGCCAGGGGTCGCGCTAGGACCCGGGAAACCGCCGCACGTGCTGCGGTCAAAGCTGGCGGCGGCACCAAGGCGGCGCGATCCCTGCTTACCGCTCAACGTGCTCGCGATTACTACAAGGCCACCGGCACAGGCACAAGGCGCAGTAAGACAAAGCCCCGCAGTGGGATCCGGCGCACGGGTCGACTACCAAGGCCGCCAGTTACTAACAGCATCAAACCCTACAAGCCGACAACAACCAGGGGTAAAGGAGAAGCGCTTGGGAGGAAGGTCAAGCGAACAGCTCAATCCTTTACCGATAAGTCAAGGAAACTCAAGGGATCCACTGATTCACTGGTTTCCAAGTTACGCAAAATGCAGCTTAAGAACGCCCGCTATGCCGCGCGAGATCTTGCCAACAGGAACCGCAAGGGCATCGATGGATACGTGGCGCGCTTCATGCTGCGCGAAGTTCACACCAGCCGCGACTTGCGCGCCGCCCGAGGCGTCATTGCCCGCCGCGCCCAACGTGCCGCCGCCGCTGCCGCCCGCGGCAGTAAGCCTGCCGCCAGAGCCCAGGCCATCTACGACCGCCAGCTGGCGCCAGTGCTGCCGAAAGGCAAGGGCAAGGGCCGCAACAACATCAAGCCAGGGCCAAGCAATACCAAAGGACCACCGAAGAAGAAGCGGAAGCCACGGAAAAAGCGCTAGGGGCAACCTACGGCCTAGGACCGCTCTCTTCCAGTCATGGCCAGAACTTACAAGCGTGATGCCCGTGGCCGCTTCGCCAGTGGCGGCGGAGGTGGCGGTGGCAAGAAAGCATCTGGTGGCGGGAAGGGTACCGTCGCCCAACGCAAGGCGAAGATGAACAAAACTGTTACATCTGCTGCCTTAACAGGTAAAGGTCAACGCAACAAGCAGCAAGAGCGCTATATAGGGGCGCAGAACCGTTCGGCGGCAGCGGCAACAGCAACTAGAGGCAAGGGCAGCAAGGCAGCCAAGCGAGCCGCGGGAGCGATGGAGCGATCCGCTATCGCAGCCCAACGAGCTAAGTTCTCCGGCAAGAGTGCCAAGAACGATTCTGCACGGGCCAAGTACAAAGCCGCAGCTGGTAAGGCTAGGGACCTTGCTAAGACAGCGGCAAAAGTCGCCGCTAATCCTAAGGCCAGCGCTAAAACAAAAGCGTTCTGGAGTAAGTCAGCGGGCGCTGCCAAAGGTGGCCTCACCCGCATCACCAACAATCTGAGCGGCAAGAGCACGCGCAAGAAGCGCTGATTATTCCTCCTCGTCGTCCGGCTCCATCGTCGCGGCAACTAGCTCAGATTCAACGAGCCGTACTACGCCGATCAGCTCGAACATGGATAGATCTTCGTCCTGTTCGGTCTGTTCGGTAATGGCGGCACGGATGGCGTCGTAGACGGCTTCAGCGGACATGTCTCTGTGGCGGGGGAGCCATAGGTTGCCTGGAAACCTACGCAGCACCCTGACCCTGTGGGTCCATGTCTGACGACCTCGCTCCGGTGGAGCAGGCTGACGCCACCACCGACAACACCGCGTTAACCGCTGAGATCGAAGCGCTCCGGCGCAAAAACCAGGAACTTCTCACCGAAAAGAAACGCCTCGCCAAAGTAGAGCGCACCCTGGCGGAACTACCCGAAGGCACTGATGTCAAGGAGCTGCTGAGCTTCAAGCAGCAGACCGAGCAGCAACGCCTCGAAGCCGAGGGCAACTACCGCGAGGCCCGGGAGAAGCTGGAGCAGCAGTTTCGCGACCGCGAGGCCACCCTGCAGGCCCGCGTCGATGCTTTGGAGGCTGAGGTGCGGGAGCTGCGCATCGTCGGCCCGGCTGTCGCAGCACTGGCTGATGCCGTGCACGACCCGGATGAGGTGGTGAAGCTCAAGCTCAAGCCTGAACAAATCGAGCGCGAACCCGATGGCACCGTGGTTGTGGTGGATGGTTACACGCGCACGCCCATCCTCGACTGGGCACGGCAAGCGCTGCCGCAGTACCGACTCAAGGCACCCAAGCCCGCCGGCTCCGGTGCGCCGGTGGGTCGCAGCGGTGGTGGCGACATTCCGGCAGGTGTGACCAATCCGTTCGCGTCGGAATCGTTCAACCTCACCGAACAGGCCCGCCTGTTCCGCACCGATCCAGACCTCTATCAGAAATTGAAAGCAGCAGCCCGCTAATCCTGTGGCAAACTAAAACAAAGGGGAAGCTGTGCCGACCCATTGGCCTGTGGCCGACAGTTCCATAACCCCCTAGACGGATGTCTTTCCTCTACAGGGCTGATACCAAGATCTACGATCCGTTCTCGAACTACATCGACGAGCAGTCCACGCTGCGGTCGAAGTTCCTGGCAACCGGTCTGGTGTCGGCTAACCCGATCATCGCCCAGAACGTCACCAAGGGCGACCGGTTCAAGATCCCCAACTGGGCGCCGAACCTCTCCGGCAGCATTCAGATCCCAGCTGAAGGTGTGCCGCTCTCGGTCAACAAGCTGACCAGCGCAGAGCAGACCGGTGTGATCTTCCATCGTGCCAACGTCTGGGGCTCGTCCGAGCTGGCCAAGCTGGCAGTAGGTTCCGAAAACGACCCGATGGCTGCCATTGGCCGTCGCGTGTCCGACTACGTGCTGAATGCCCAGCAGGCTGACCTCCTGGCAGTCCTGTCCGGTGTGTTTGGTGCCCTGGGCTCCAGCAACAGCGGCGCCGCGTTCGAGACCATGTGCGTTGATGCCGGCGGTTCGGGTGAAACCGACCTATCGCCGCGTCATGTCGTCTTGGCTGATGCGGTACTAGGTGAAGACGCCGACACGTTCGGCGCCATGGTGGTTCACCCTGACATCTACGCGTATCTGCGGGTACGCGAGATGATCAACTATGTGAATGCCAAGGAACTGCCCGGCATCACGGCCAGCACCATCGCCGCTGGCAGTATCACCGGCAGCAATGCTGTCCCTGGTGACTTCTCTGGTGCCTTCGGTGCCACGGGTCAGGTGCCACTGTTCGGCAGCAAGGCTGTCATCGTCTCGGACAATGCGCCCCGGACCGGTTCGGCCGGCTCCTACAAGTACGGGGTGTATGTTTTCAAGACAGGAGCAGTGGGCCAGGCCTTCCAGGCTCCCGTTCGCACTGAAGCCGATCGCGACATCCTCACCTCAGGCGGTGAAGATGTGCTCAAGGTTCAGTGGGATATGTGCTACCACCCGCTGGGCGCCAGCTGGGGCGGTGGCATCAATCCGAGCGCTGCTGATCTAGCAACGGCTGCAAACTGGACCAAGGTGTTCGACAAGAAGAACATCGGGGTGTCTCGTATCACCTGCACATGCCCTCTCTACGTCTGAGGTTGAGCGATGAAGTTCCATCTTGATGCGCCAAACTTCGGGCGCATGAGTGAGAAGCGGTCTATCAAAGCCGCGACCAACGCGAACACCGAGCTCACGGCAGCTGAGACCGTGGGCGGCATCGTCACCATGACGCCTGCCACCAGCGACAAGACCCTCACTACCGCCACTGCGTCGGCCATTGTGTCGCTGCTCGGTGATGGTGCGGTCATCGGCTCCAGCTTTGAGCTGACCGTGGTCAACGGTGCTGCTGCGGATCGGGCCATCACCCTGACGGCACCTACCAGCGGCGGCATCACCCTCGGCGGTGTTGCCGGCATGGCCACCGTGGCAGCAGCCAGCTCGGCCACCTACGTCGGCTACGTCACCAACGTCGGCACCCCGGCGGTCACCTTCTACCGGAAGGGCGGCTGATGGGTCTGTTCGCCAATCGCTGGCGAACACTGCGGGAGGCTGCCCCTGACGGGGTGGCCTCTTTGCATGTACAGGGCCAGGAGCTGCCAGTGCAGCAGGTGCAGGAGCGGCAACCTACAAGACCACGTAGGCGGCGTCTGATCGCCAGAGACGACCATGAGTGACGAGGGTATTCAGTTTCTTGGTAGTGACCGGCTGCCCCGCACTGTTGGGGTCAGTAACCCGCTACCTGTTGACGTCAAGGGTGCAACGCTGACTCTTGATGCAGATGGTGGCGTTGCCGTCAATGGCAAGGCGTACCGCGCGGCAGTGACGATCACGCGCCCTAGCAACACCACTGCATACACGGCCGGTGATGTGGTGGGCGATACGGGCGGCAGCGCCATCATCACGCTGTCAAGCATCGGCCCCACCGCAGGCCATGTGATCATTCAGAGCGTCAGCCTGGTGTTCTCGGATGCCAGCGTCCCAAGCGGCATGGGCGGGTTCCGGGTGCACTTCTACAGCGCCAGCCCTACAGCGATTGCGGACAACGCGGCCTTTGATCTGGTGAGCGGTGAGCGTGCCAATTATCTGGGCTACGTGGATCTGCCGGCACCCAGTGACCTTGGCAGCACGCTCTACACGCAAACGGACTACACCGGACGACTGGTGAAGCTGGCGGCAGCGAGCGCGAGCCTGTTTGCTGAGATTGAGACCCGTGGTGCCTACACGCCGGCCTCTGCGAGCACGGTGCTGCTGACGGTGAACACGCTGGAGGCTGGCCTGTGACGACCGCGCTGACGGCACGCCGCGCAATCCTTGCGCCCGGCCAGTGGGTGCGCAATGAGCTGTGGCGTCGTGCGCGAGCAGTGCCCAGTCTCGACCTGCGCTTTGCGGAGAGCAAGTCGTTGGTTGACGCCACTACGGGGCAGAGCCTGGTGACGTTCACCCGCGCCAGCAGCAGCACCTACGTGAGCAGCGACGGCCTGATCAAGACGGCAACGACGAACGAACCGCGCTTCGACCACAACCCCACGACCGGCGAAAGCCTGGGCCTGCTGGTGGAGGAGCAGAGGACGAATCTGCTGTTGCGAAGTGAGGAGTTTGATAATGCGAGTTGGGTAAAAAGCAGCAGCACTGCTACCGCCAACTCTGCTGTAGCGCCTGACGGGCTGACAACCGCTGACACTTTGGTAGAGGTTGCAGCAACTGCAGAGCACTCATTTGGTCAAACTTTTTCTGTTGTTTCTGGAACTACTTACACATTTAGCGTTTTCGCAAAAAGCACCGGAGCTAGTCGCGCCTTAAAGATGCGACTTACGACCACTGCATGGAATGGGGGCGTAAATAATCAAGTTGATTTTAACCTAACAACCGGATCTGGCACCGTTCAGAGCGGGACACCTACTTTTACTGCTCAGCAATTGAACAACGGGTGGTGGCGCTTTTCAATTACGTCTACGGCGACTGCTACTGGTACGCCAGGGGGCAATTTACACATTACGCAATCCGTTGGCGGTCCCATTTCCTATGCTGGCGACGGCACCAGCGGCATCTTCCTCTGGGGCGCCCAACTAGAAGCCGGGGCCTTCCCCACCAGCTACATCCCCACCACCACCGCCACGGTCACCCGCAGTGCGGACGTGGCAAGTATCACCGGGACGAACTTCAGCAGTTGGTATCGGCAGGATGAGGGGACGGTGTTTGCGGATGTTGCCGTTGCCCAGCCAAGCAGCGGCGCAAACCAGTTTGTGTTTCGCGCCAGTGATAATGGGTATAACAACTCAGTAGCTTGGAACATTCAAGCTAGTGGCTTTGCTTCTATCGCTACTGCTGCGGGTGGTGTGTTTGACGGAATCGCTAGTAGCAATAGCGCGTTGCCAGCAAACGTGGCTGCAAAGTTTGCCGCAGGCTATCAAAGCAATAACATGGCGCTGTCATTTTCTGGAGTAACCCCGGCCATTGATACGAGCGCAACCATGCCAACGGCTTTGACTCGCGCAGACATTGGCTCGGATCATGCCGGCGTCAACAGGGTCCGCGCAGGCACCATCCGCCGCCTCACCTACTGGCCCCAGCGCCTTCCGAACTCCACTATTCAAACCCTGACCCAATGACCCACTACATCCGCTTCCCCGACGAGTCAACCTGCATGGCTGCCCTGGATGCCGCTGGTCTACTGGATGCTGACGGCTTCCCCATCGCCGCCAGCCACACGCACGCGCTGGATGTGATCGGTCCCATCAGCATCGGCGGCGAATACGACCCCGAGACCGGTGAGGTGCTGGTGTTGCCCTGGTTGCTGCCGGGTTATCACGTCAACTACATCGGTGCGCTGCCCACCGGCTGGGAGCCGTACATCGTCAACCCTGAGCAGCCGGTGCGGGTGTTTGCCAGCTAAGTGGAACCTGACCTCTCCCTGCAGGTTGAGGCATTCCTCCGCAATGCCCTCAGGCAGCGCAAGCTGGAGGACCGGCTGGTGCGGCAGGCCCTGCGTGACCTGCGGCTCACACTGTCCGGCATCGAGCGGGTGATCGGTGGCTCTGGTGTGCTGGCGGTGGGGCCGGCGCGAGAGGAGAACATCCGCAGGCTGGTGGCGGCGGTGTCGCGCAGCGTCGAGGAGTCCTTCAGTGGCCCGCAGCTGGTAGCCCTGCAGCAGGCCCTGACGCCATTCCTGGAGTCACAGCTGGAGTTCGCCCGGCAGATGGTGCAGCGCGCTGGCGGCAGCCTCACGGCCGAAGGTGCGGTGCAGCTGACCCCACTGCAGGCCAGCCGGCTGATCAATCAACAGGTGGTGGCCGGCAAGACCCTTGAGGCCCAGCTCACTACGGCACTGCCGGCTGCAGTGGCGGATCGTGTCGAACGGTTCATCCGGCTGGGCCTGTCGGATGTCGGCGGTGAGGTGGTCCGCACTTATCAGGACGCTGTGGTCAGGGTCACCGAAAACAACGTGGAGGCCATCATCCGCACCGGCACCCATGAAGCCGGCAGTGCGGCACAACAGCTGATCTATCAGTTCGAGACCGACCCCGACTGGCTGGGCGCCAAGGGCCTGGTCTGGACGGCGGTGCTTGACAGCAGGACGTGTCCGGTGTGCCTGAAGCTGGACGGCAAGCGGTTTCCGCCGGACTATCAGAAGGTGTCGCCGCACGCTCAGTGCCGCTGTTACCTCGTCCCGTGGAAGTGGCGCAATCAGGACATGACCGACCCGAACGGGCAGAAAGTGCCCACCCGCCGGCCGGCTAATGGTGATGGCCCGGAGGAAGTCTTGAGCTTCAAGGTGGCCGCGAAGACCTGGGTGCGCGAAAACCCCGAGACCGCACAGGCCATCTTCGGGAAGAAGCTGGGCCAGCAGCTAGTGGACGGCAAGGTGTCGTTCGACCAGGCCGTCAAGCGCTGGCAGGCACCCAAGGCAACCTGACGCATGACCGTCACCATCATTGCCACAGCAGGCGCCAGCAACGCCAACAGCTACATCACCGTGGCTGATGGTGATGCTCTGGCCAATGTCACTCTTGGCACGTTGAAGTGGGCTACGGCAACCACCGACAACAAGGGCCGGGCGTTGATCATGGCCACCCGCTATCTGGATCAACTCAGCTGGGTCGGTACCAAAGCATCAACGACGCAGGCGCTGGCTTGGCCACGGACCGATGCTGCCTGCGGTGAATTGAGCTACAGCAACACGGTGATCCCATCACCAGTAAAGCAGGCGTGCTTTGACCTGGCGGAAGCGCTGCTGACCACACCGACGCTGCTGAGCACCACTGGACCGGGCAATGCAGAGCTGATCCCAGGGATCCCGAACGCCAGCCTCAAGTCGGCTCGGGTTGATGTGATCGCGGTTGACTTCCGCGATGGCGCGGTGCCCAGCAGCCGCAATGCGCTGAACGTGCTCCCAGGCCTGCGGCAAACCCTTGGGTGTTTATGCGCATCGGTGCCGGTGGGAACCGGTAACGTGAGGGTGCTGCGCTCCTGATGCCGTGTCTGCTCTCCAGCTGCTGCTATTCGGAGAGCCTGCAGCGGTCAAGCCCAAGCCGCACCTAGCGGATCCGCTGAGTCGCGAGGAACGGCGGCGGTTTGGGCGGATGTATGCCGACAACATCGGCCTGGTGCGCAAGTTCAGCCACCGGCTGAGCCAGCAGTACGGCCACTGCCTGGCGCGGGAGGACATCAACAGCTGCTGTGACTTTGCGTTCCTCAAGGCGTGCCGGGCCTGGGATCCCGAGCGCGGGAAGCTTTCGACGATTTACTGGCGGTTCGCACAAGGCGAGGTGCTGCACTACCTGCGGTCTCACAACTGGAGCATCGGCGCCACCCATCGAGCCAGGGAGCTAGGTCTGCGGGCTCGCAAGCTGCTCGACATCGGCTGGGCACCGGAGGCAGTGTGTGCCGAGCTGTCGATCAGCGCCGACGACCTGCGCGACTGCCTGGTGGCCACTGCCGGCATTGCCCACGACACGATGGGCTTTGATCTGCACGTCTGCCCCAGGTTGACGCCGTGGGAGGCTTTGGAAGCTGCGGAAACCTAGGGCACATCGCGCCTCAGGTTGTGGGCTACTTCAACGCTCTCGGTTACAGGTTCTGGGTCAAGGCTGGCACCACTAGCAGCACAGCACCGACCGCTAGCACCAGCATGGACGAAGTGATGAACCTGTCGAATGCTGGAATCCAGGCTCAGAGCGACACACAGGACGTGCTGGACTACGGCTCAACCTTTGGCTTTAAGAAGCAGCTGGTGACGCAGCAGAGCTACAGCATCCCGATGACAATGAATCTGGATCTAAGGGACGCCGGATACAAGACATTGCGGCAAGCCAGCATTGATGCTCCGGATGGCGTCACTGTGACGTGGTTCCGCCAGTCTCCCGAGATGACCACCACCGGCGAGCCGGAGAAGTGCGCTGGAGTAGCGCAAGTGACTAATTTCCAGGAGGACATCCAGGCCGGCAACGTGGCCAAGGTAACCTTTACGTTGACCGGCTACGGCGCTTACACCTGGACCGCCGAGACCGACGCCTGATCACAGGTTATTGCGGGCTAGCTTCCGCCATTCGCGGATGAAGAAGCCATCGAGGGGGTGCTTGTCGAGGGCTGGCTTGATCCAATTTCGGCCCGGGACGACGGTGCCCCGCTTGGTGGTGTAACCAGTCAAGATGAGACCGGCATACATGAAGCCCTTGTCGCTCTTGGCGTCCCATGTGAACACAAGTTGCGTTGCCGATGGGTAATTCCGTCTCTGGGACCGCAGGAATGTGCCAAGGTCCACAATGTCCCGAGGGCTGCCCACGGTGCTGCCATTGCGGCGGTTGGTCTCCCGCGGCCATGGAAACTGCACCGCCTTGATCTCCTCCTTCAGCTGGCGATCCATCACGTCCCCGTAGGACCGCAGGATGGTGGGCACCCGCAGCTTGAGCTGTGCAGCGTTCCAGCCCTTGAGGCTGAGGCTGGCGCTGACCTCAGCCATGGAGGTACGCCGCCAGCCGGATCCGATCACCCAGGATCGTCTGTAGGGTGCTACCGAGCAGGCCGCTGGAGCCGTAGGGGAATCGCTCCTGCAGCACTTCGCAGCTCATCTGACGGCCACTCATTGTGACGGTGCCACGGGTGCCGGGCCTGATGCGTGCGTCCAGTGCCTGGGGCTCGATGGCGTATCCCTCGCAGACGATGGTGTCGGCATCGACGCCTTCCAAGCCGGCCGATTGCGGTGAGCCTTGACGCAGATACAGCGTCACGGTTGTGGTTTCCTGCGCTGGCGTCACGTTGCCAGTGTCGGGATCAGTGACGACACCAACGGTCGGCAGGGTGAACACTGCAGTCGCGTTGGCCAGTCCGGCAAGAGCTGATGTCATGCCGTAGGTTTCCCGGCAACCTAAGCCACTGAGGGTGTAGCAGTGGCGGAACAGCTGGGCGAGGCGGTACTCAGGCTGTCGGTAGACGACACGGCGCTGAATGCGGGGTTGCAGCGGGCGCGCCAAGGATTTGATGCCACCGCACAAGCTGGACAGCGTGCATTTGATGGGCAGAACGCCAGCGGCGCGGTCAACAGCATCCAGGCGCTGGAGAGCAGGCTTCAGGGGCTGCGGGAAGCATTCAGCAATGTCGAGATTGGCAGCGCTGAGTTTCGTCGGCTGCAAGAGGAAATCCGCAATACGGAAGGGGAGCTAGAGCGTGCAGCAGGCCAGCTCCCTGACATCGGAGAAGGATTCCGTTCCGCTCTTGGTAATCTGGCCGGATTGGCCGGCATTGTCGGCATCGGTGCGCTGACCCAGCAGATCATCAGCGCCGGACAGGAATCACAGCGCTCGAAAATCCAACTTGAGGCCCTCGCGGGCGCCTATGGAGAGGCTGGCGCAGCGGCGCAGTCGGTGCAGCGGATCCAGTCGGTGCTTGGAATCAGCTCACTAGAGGCACGGCAAAACTTTGCGCAGCTGTTTGCCTCGCTGCGCGGCACCGGCATTGCACTGGCGCAACTTGAAGTGCTGTTCGTTGGCGT
>Ga0129333_10004029_pt1 | contig 13761 bp, 21 predicted proteins | sample CPB6_08_DNA_FD_94474 | JGI IMG/M metagenome (GOLD analysis project Ga0129333, IMG submission 94474) | Freshwater to marine salinity gradient microbial communities from Chesapeake Bay, USA - CPBay_Sum_0.6_0.8_DNA | ecosystem: Environmental > Aquatic > Marine > Coastal | place: USA: Chesapeake... | reverse complement strand
CGGGGAGGTGAGCATCACCAACCCTCCGGGGAGGTGAGCATCACCAACCCTCCGGGGAGGTGAGCATCACCAACCCTCCGGGGAGGTGAGCATCACCAACCCTCCGGGGAGGTGAGCATCACCGGGCCGGCGCAAGTTACAGATACCAACACCGCAGCAGCAGCAGATGCAAACTCACCGCGAGTTTGCATTTGTAACTCTCTGCGGCCGCATACACCTCGCCCGTGCAATCGCATTGTCGCTGTAGCTAACTCTCGCAGGGTTGGCTACACCGGCCGCCGCATTGTCGATTGCATTGTGATGCGAACTGTGCGGCACTATGTATAAATAATAGGGTATATATATTTCGGCGCGACCCTGGGGCCGGGGGCGTAAAAACGGCGTTGGGTCTGTGTGAAAACTATCCTTTATAAAAACCGGCAAGCCAGAATTCTTCAATTTTTTTGGGCCACCTCGTGTGCATAAAAAAGCGGCCAAGCTTGAGTTCCTGGGCCACGCGCGATAAAAAGCGATCGCCCGCGAGTTCTTGGCACTTTTCGGCCGAGCTGTTAAGATTTTTGTGCCCCAGCGACGGACCAACGTCCTGAGGCGTGATCAACCCACTGAATCTGAGCTGATGACTGGAATTATACGGCCCCTTGACGGGCTAGAGAAAGTGCTGCGCTACGAGCCAGACACTGGACACCTCTTCTGGCTTGTAGACAGACCGAGAAAAACAAAGGCCGGAGACAGAGCCGGCCATGAAAACAAACGAGGCTACATCGAAATTAGATACAACTTTAAAAACTTTGCTGCGCACAGAGTTGCCTGGTATTTGCACACAGAGCAAGACCCAAAAGAGCTAACAATCGATCACATCAACGGAGACAGATCTGACAATAGATTCAGCAATCTCAGAATTGCCACACACGCAGAAAACGCAAGAAACAAAAGAAAGTCGGAGGGAATGACATCCAAGTACAAAGGAGTGTATTGGTATAAAAGATACGGGAAATGGAAGGCCACAATCGGGCACGAAGGCAAATGCATCCACTTGGGCTACTTCCACGATGAATACAAAGCCCACCTCGCCTACTGCAAAGCTGCGGTGAAATTACAGGGAGAATTCGCCAACTTCGGCTAACCCCAACAGGGGCGGCAACCCCGCCCCTTACTCGCGATCGTCATAAGCCGCCTCAATCTCCCGCCCGCAGCAATCACATCGCAGCTCCAAGTCCTCCCAATTCACCGACAGATCCACTACGCACCAGCCATCGCGGCCGTCCGTGAGCGCAATCGATTCACGCTCCTCCTCTGCGCAGAACCGGCAGATCACGCCACCGTCATCAGTGACGGCATACATCGGGTAACCGCCGGGCCACGCATACGGCTCACGCACAAGCTGATCAGCAAGCCGCAGCGATCGAGATCCAGTCGTCATCAGATCACCCCCTTACCGCGCGCGTCCATCTTCCAGCCGTATTCGAGGTGTGTCTGTACCTGCCGCAACGCAACCTCAGGTCGAACCTGAATGCGACCCTCAACGCGATTGCGCATCGTCGAGCGACTGCCACCAGTGCCGTACATCGAAATCACACGGTCACCGTCCGGCATCCACGTCGCCCATTCATCGCCATCGCGCAACGTGACGGGTGAGCCAAGCTGCAAGATCGTGATCGGATCTAACTCGCTGCGGTCGCAGTAACCCCAGCGATCCTTAGCAACCATCTCTCCGCAGTGCTCGCAGCCGAGTGCGCTCCAGGAGAAGTGATGCACCAGCGATACCTCCTGGCAGTAAGGGCAGCGAATGAAGGCGCCCGCTCGTGGGGCGCGGGTGTGGCGGGTGATCAGCTTCATACGACCACCTTCCAGCCGCGCTCCATGTGGGCTTCGATTTGGGATTCAGCGGTCTGCGACGAGACCCTCGAGTAAAGCCTCATGCCTGGCTTGTCAGTAGAGCCATAGCTGCAAGCAACAATGTCAGCGCCGCAGGGGAGCCAGGAGCAAAGCTCAGCGCCACGGCAAAGAAGAATTGGATGGTCCATGAGGATGAGAGGTAAGCGGTAAGTCGAGGCCCGTGCCCCGTTGAGCGAATTATGGGGCATAAACTCAGCGGGCGTCAACCCCACAGCGCAGTCTCAATGAGACTCATTCCAGCGCAGTGAGTCTCAATATGAGATCTGCACCGTTGCGATGCCGTCCAGCGGCACGCCAAGCCGATGTGCGGCACCGGCGCTGAGATCGATCGCGTTACAGGAGCAGCGATCCCTAACGGGCACCACAAGCACCCGCCCTTGATGCCGCACCGTCACCCGCGTCCCGCATGGCAGCCACGGGTGCGCAGCGCTGATACCCCAGTGCTCGTAGCGCTGACCGCAGTAGGTGATACGACCCGCGTACCAGTCGCTGTAAACGGAAGCGGTAACTGGCCTCGCCTCCGCCGGCACTGATGCCAAGTGCTGAAGAATTGCGGCAAAAAAGATCAATGTGCGTTTCATGATTAAAGGAAATAAGAGTTAGCAAGCGAGCCGCGCGGGCTACTTCACCGCCAGCGCCCAACGAGGCGCGCGCCCGCTCTCACCCATCTCGCGCTGCAGCTCGCGATCAACCACCTTCACCACCACGCCATCGGTGCCCCACGGGCGGTGCCATAGCTTCCCGGCCTTCCACCGCGCATGCAGCAGCTCCACCTCGTCGAGGCGGGTGGTCAGCAGCGAATCCACCACGTCGAACCCCAGCTCACTGATCAGTGACATCGCATCGAGCTCTGTGCGCTCCTGGAAGGCGCCTCCGTATGCAGTTAGCCCCAAGCCACCTGGAGCGCCTTTCATGTGCCTTAGAGCCGCTGCTGGCGTGCTCTGGCGGCCATCGCGACCCCACAGCTCACCCCGCACCTCCAGCACCTCGCTCACAGGCACCCGCTGAGGCACCAGCCCACGCACCACCTCCATGCAATCGCGACCGCTCCGTGTCCACGCCGCAACAAGCACACCACGCTCGTACCGCAGCGCCACCGCAGCGCCGTCGATCTTCGGCTGCACCACCACCGGCACACCCGGCCACCAATCCTCAAGCGGGCAGTTATCAAGCGACAGCAGTGCCGTGCCACCACCGGGCGCCCGCAATTCCGGCGCCATCGGTGCCACAACGCGCAGCTCCTTGCACAGCGCATCAAACTCCGCATCGCTCATCAGCGCCTCACCAGCCCTATAGGCCGCGTCTGCCTTGCGTACTTGAGCCCTTAACGAGTCAACAGACATAACCGATAAGCGATAACGCCACGAATTATGGCACCTATTTCAGGGCATCGTCAAGCGCCTTGCTCAGCAGCGACGGCAGCAGCTCCTGCGAGCGACGACTCACCACGCCCTCGAAATCAAACAGCACCGGCACTGTCGGCTGCCTTCGCGCATACGTGAACAGGAGTTGCACGTCGTTCGACTTCGCCCGGTAAATGCCCGGCTTCAGATTCCCGCGCTTGCCGGGCTTCCTCCCATCCGGCACGGAGAAGTACCGCCACTGCGACCCCTGCCTTCCAGCCCCAGTGCCCGTCCTCAATCCCTGCAGCGTCTGCTGGTACTGCCCAGGAGTCATGTTCCCGTAGGAATTCACCCGCACTCCACGACCGTCCAGGAACGGAATCGCGTAATAGCTCGCATCCACAATCCCAAGCGCACGCACGGCCCTGGTAAAGCGCGTGATGTACGCAGGCTTCCCACCACCAGCACCACCACCCTCAGCGGTCACCGGGAACAGATACCGCGCTGGATCCTGCCCCTTCGCACCATCCTTCGAGATCGACACCGTCAGCTCAAGGCCATCCACGCGGTAACGCGGTGAGTTGATCGTGAAGGGAACCGGGTTCTCGAACTTGTCCCGCATCTCCTTCTGCAGCTCAGCACGGAGCAAGAAACCGAGACCCCTCAGTGCCCTGTTCCCCGCAAACGGAAGCTGCGCACCACGCAACGCATCGATGCGACCGATCACCGCCTGCGCGTCGAATTCGATGGAGCTGGCCATGAGGTCAGGCTAAGCGAGCGCAAACCACGGTTGCCGGACCCAGCTCATCGACATAGCGAACGGCAAAGCGCCGATCACGATGAGCGCGTCGGAAGTTGACCACGGCTGCGCGAATGGCGACAGCGCGTTGAGGTGGGCAGTCATCTACGGCAAACCAATCGCCCTGATCCATCAGGTGGAACGGGTAAATGCGCGGACGTTTGCCGGGCTCTTGACGCGGATCGAAAGGGCCCAAAAGCGAGAAGCGTCGACCAGCAGGCAAAGACATAGCTTGCTTGTGATTGCGAGAGAAGCCTACAGGTTGCTAGCGATTAATCAATGCCCTGCGACCTCGCGCGCGGCTTCTCCGGTGGTGTGGCAGGAGCCCCCATCTAGCGCCCAGAAAGTGCTTGTGACGCTGTGACGGCTTGCAACGGCGACCGTTACGCCGAAATCCAAGTGGGGCCAAGCGTTGTCACGTTGTAACAACTCTATCTATATAAGAAGATAAGAAGAAGAAGGGGGGTAATTATATTTGTCATTATATATTATAGGGGGTATATATAGGGGTGTCTCCTGGGAAAACGTTACAAGCCGTGATTCCGTAACATCCCTTGCGCTGCAAGGGATTTGGCTGTTGCGGTGACCGTTACTTTGTAACGGTCCGCCAGTCTCAACTGTCTTAAGTAAGACTCTTGTGAGACTCAAGGGGTTCCAATTGCTCAAGCGGCACAAGGGTGGCTCGCGACGTTCCCATGCCCTTAAAACGAATTGCTGAGCTCGCTGCGGACGCCCCAGGCACCCTCCGAAGTGCTTGTCGATATGCATTTCCAGCCCATGGCGTGTCCTTCAAAATCCCTTGCAAATTCGTACTGCTATTCGCGATAGCAAGCTCTCGATGCATTACCCGCAACCCATACCGACCAAGAACGGTCTCGATTTCGTCTGATGGTTGGTCGCGTCCTGGCAGTGCATACAACACCCCTCGTCGAGCTAGCTGGATCAGTTCCATGACGCTCATGCGCTTGCCCCCTTCAACCTGAAGTAAGTGCTGAAGGATGTAGTTCAAGCACTTGTTCTCATCGGCATCCTCAGCATCAATCTCGCGTGACTGCCAGTCCATCTGATCGATCCACTGAAGCCCCTGCTCCAGTGAAAGCTCACCGCCTCCGCCTGCTTCAAGGCTCCAGGCTCCTGCAAGGAGGGTGCCGTACTGGTCACCAAAGCGCTGCCCAAACCTGCGGGAAAGCGCAGTGGCGAGAGTTCGAGCATTTTTCCGGATCGTGGGTATGTGCTTGAGCGTGCGTGCGACTAAAAGGCGTCCGTTTTCTTCGGTGCAGGCATCGAGGATCTCCTGCTCGAATTCAGCCCAGTCGTCTCGTTTCATCTCATCGCGTCTCAAACCAAGGACGCAAAAGCGATCGAGGTCCGCCCTCTGCACCAGAGCGACGTTGATGGATGAGACGCAGAACATGGAGCGGATCTCAAATGTGTTGGATCCTCCGGTTGCGGTGCCTTTGTAGATCTTTCCGCCTTCTGAGGACGCGATCCGTGCTAGCGAAAGAATGTTCTGAACAATTTGCTTATCTTTCTGTTCGTTTTGCTCAAGCTCGTCAAAGACGATGGGGATGGCGTCTGAGCGGAGTTGACCGCGCAGGCCGGCTTCGGTGGTGCCGCCGGTAGCGCCTTCGAACATGCCACCGAGGAGTGGCTTCATGAAGGTCTTAAGGATGGTGGTTTTGCCGGTGCCAGCGCCACCAGTGATCCATATATGAGGTCTCCAGGCCAGGGCACCGCAGACGGGTGCGAGAACGATCCAGCCGAGGAGGAGCTGAGCGGATGCGGGAGTCTCCCAGCGAAAGCGTTCGGCGATGTTGGCTATAGAACGAGCTAGATCATCCGAGAGCGCCTCAGAGCCAGGTCCATCGATGGCTTTGGCGTTTTCGTAGAAGTAATAGCTGGAGAAGGAGGTGGGAAGTTTGGTGATTGAGGAGGAGACGCCGTTGATAACGAGTCGATTGCCGAGGTGAAGGATGACGCGATCTGCATCGGCCCATGCACCGCGACCGCGCACGCGGGAGGGGTCGTAGATGCCTTGTGCCATACAGGTGCGCATGATGTGGTTGGCAGCCGAATCCCAGTCGACGCGACCACGTTCATCAGCGAAACCGTCAATCCACCATTGGATATCTGCTAGTTGAAAGAAGTGACTTTTGTTGTGCTGAGCAGCGGTTAGGGATAGGACTTGGCAGGATTCGCGAGGGAGGTAGAAGTAGGTGCCGCGATCGTGGCCGAGAAGGAGGAAGGGGAGGGTGGAGCCAGCGTCAGATGGTTCGGGTTCAGCGGCTGCTTGCTTGAGGGCTGGGGGTGGCTCGACGACTCGTTTGGGTTGGCGGTAGCCGTCTTTGCGTGCCCAGTACCAGAAGGATGCGGCGTTGATGCGATTGAAGGTCGATGCAGCGACCTGATCGATTTCAGCGAAGAGTGGGCTGTGGCGCTTCATGAGGCGCTTGGCATCTTCGGTGCCGGCACCTGCTTCCTCGCAGGCTTTGATTAGAGCCCAGAGCAAATTCCGATAAAAGGGATATTTTTCAGTCTTAGGAATAGCGGCGGGAATGTGATTTAGTGCTTTCTCGATTTCAGCAAGATCTTGCTTTTCGTACTGCGTAAATGATTGCGCTTGTTGCAGTTCTTGCTGGAGTTCTTCGGTGGGGATGGCTGAATCAAGTTGATGGTATGTGTAGCACTTCTCGGAGTTATGAATAATGCTTACTTTGTCAGTTAAGGCACCGGAACCGTCTGCATAAAAAGTACCTGGCAGCCTGAGTACACGCGAAAGATTTCGAATCGTTTGGTCTGCTTGTGTGTATTCCAGTAGGCGGGCTTGAAGCGGCAACCACTGATCTGGTGAGATCGTGTCACTGAAGACCCAGTAGTTGTGGATTGATTTTCCACCGGTTGCGACCTGTAGAGATGGTTCAGGGAGCCCAAGTTCTTGCCAGGCTGTGACTTGCCATTCAACAGGGCGATTGTCCCATTCGCAAAAGATTGCGCGGCACAGTGTTATATCGCTGTCTTTGTCGCCGCCGTCATTGATGACAACGTAGATACCGCGACCTTCTTGCTGCCACTGTTGGATGAGCGCTGGATCTGCGTTACCTTTGCGACCAGAATCGCCTTGTTTGGCTGGGTTTTCGGAGTGAAAAAAAGCGCGCAAACGAATAGCGTCTGCGGGCTTGCGCAATGCGCGAATGAAGGCACGAGCTTCATCGCGATCAAATTGTTTTGACATTACTTAAGGGTAGGAAGGGTGGCCTTCATGGCCTGGTCAATAAGGCGACGGATAAGGGCAGAGCGTGTGTCGATGTCGCCAGCTTGGCGATCGAGCCAGACGATTTGACGCTCGGGCAATCGGATGCTGAGGGGTTTCAAGCAGGGGTAGCGGGTCCGGTGGATGGTAAGCGCTTTTGCGCATTTGTGCTACGGTTCGCAGGAAATGTATTTCACTGTATGACGGCGAGGCGTCAAAAACCCTGTCCACCACTTGCTGGAAGGCAGTGGAAGGCCTATAGGGACTACGAGGCCCACATGAACCAGATCCGCAAGCAGGCCGAAGCGGGCATGCCTCTGGAGGGGGATGAGCTTGAATACGCGATGGCTTATCTCAGGTGGCATGAGGAGTGGGAGGAGCACCTCGCCAGCCACGGCGAACCAGAGGCGGTATTTGTTGAGCTCAATCTTGACGTGCCGCCGTATCGAGACAAGACAGACCAGCATCAATTTTGGGTTCATTATCAAGATGGCGACAGGGAAGTGTTTTCTTACAAGCTTGATCGCAGTTTGTTTGGTTACTCAGATAGCGATCCGCTTGATAGGAGACGCAAGCTAAGAAACATCAAATTGGCAGCCAGACATGTTATTCGCCCTCTTCATGAAGAGCTAAAACATCGCAGCAGGTTGTCAGGTGAGCTGGACGTGCATCACGATAAGCAAAGTTTTCAATCTTTGCTTTTCAGATTCTTTTGGGACGAGCTTGGAGTCAGATCGTTAGCAGAGATTACTATTTGCGATCTAGACAACATCGGCACTAAGCGATTCACTCCAGAGCAGATTGCACAGGCTTGGTATGACTTTCACGAGCGTGAGGCAACATTGGTCGTAATGACAAAGCAGGAGCACCAGGCTTGGCATTCTGCTCATGGGAAGGATGCAGATGCCGATTGGGATCTGCTATTATAGGAAAAATTATCCTTACTCTTGTCATGCTTCGCCCTCATCAGGTCAAAGCCATTGCCGACGTACGGTCCGCTTATGCATCTGGGCGGCGCGCCCCAATCCTTTGCGCCCCAACCGGAGCCGGTAAGACCTTTACTGCCGCTGAGATCATTCGCTCGGCCGTGGCCAAGGGCAATCGCGTTTGGTTTCTGGCGCATCTGAGGGAAATTCTTGAGGACACCTCCAGCAGGTTGAAGCGCGCTGACATTTCGCATGGTTTCATTATGTCCGGCAAGCCACGGAACCTGTATGAGCAGGTGCAGGTGGTTTCGGTGCAGACGGCGATGCGACGATCGTTTGCCGTAAAGCCTGGGCTAATCATCGTTGATGAGTGCCACCTTGCTGTTGCGAGCACGTATCGCAAGGTGATTGAAGCTGCTGGCAATCCACCAATTTTGGGCCTGACGGGTACGCCATGCAGGCTCGATGGGAAGGGGCTGGGTGAGATGTTTGATTGCATCATTCCAACCTGCAGCACTGCCGACTTAATTAGTGATGGCATGCTGTCGCCTATTAAGTATTTTGCGCCCAGCAAGCCAGACTTAAGTGAGGTCAAGACTCGGGGAGGTGATTATGCACTGGAGCAGCTTGAGGAGCTTGTTGATCGCAACGTAATCACAGGTAATGCAGTTCAGCATTATCGAAAAATGTGCAGCGGTAAGCCTGCTGTGGCATTTTGCGTGAGCATCAAACATGCCGAGCATGTTGCCGATTCGTTTAAACGAGCGGGTTATCGAGCGGTTGCGGTGTCTGGTAAGTCAACTAACGAGGAGCGTAAATTTGCGCTGGAAGGGTTGCGAGCAGGGCAACTTGATGTGGTGTGCAACGCCCAACTATGGGTAGCGGGTGTAGATGTACCTGGGATCGAGTGCATCATTTTGCTGCGCCCGACGAAAAGTTTGACGTTTTATTTGCAAGCGATTGGTCGAGGTTTAAGGCTTGCAGATGGGAAGCAGCATTGCACGGTGCTGGATCATGCGGGGTGCGTGTTTGAGCACGGGATGCCTGATGTGCAGCGTGAGTGGAGTCTGGAGGGACGGAAGAAGAAGAAGAAATCAGATACGCCTGCAGTCAAGCAATGTCCGATGTGTTTCGGGGTGCATGAGCCAGCGCCAGTGTGCCCGATGTGCGGGCATATTTATACGACGATTCAGCGGAATGGACCGCAACAAGTTGATGGCGAGCTGGTGGAATTTACGATGCGAGAAGCGGCCGCGTTAGAGAGAGGGCAGGTTAAGGAGAAGAAAAAAGAGCAAGCCTCAGCGCGAACTTTGGCAGAATTAGAAACGATCGCCCGCGATAGGGGATACAAGCCAGGATGGGCTCGTCGCGTGATGGCTGCACGGGAGGCGAAACGAGCCGCCGCGAGTGGAACACTCCGGTGAGAGCGCCCTGGAATGCACTGATCAAGGAGTGCCTGTCAGCGGTCGATCGGCACAATTGTTGCTATTTCGAAACAGGTGACGCTAGGCACATACACCTAGCGGCGAAGTTGCGTGAATATGTGTGTGAACTCAAGGTGTTGATCCATGAGCTTGAAGCTGATTCTTGAGCTGTGCGCTGCTTATGTAGGCGTCTGTTCAGCTCTGCTCTGGATGGCGTGGTTGCTTCTGCCCTAACCAGAGTACGATTGCCCATTCGCGAGTATCAGTCCAAAAGGGCTGAGTGCGATACCAGGTGATCCAATCCCGATGGCCCTTGGATGAATTGCACGCGAGACAACAGGAGATTGTGTTGTGGAGTTCTGCTGAGCCACCAAGGGTTTTGGGTATGACGTGATCGAGGGTGCCAGAGCGTCCGAGGGGTTCAGCGCAGTAAGCGCATTGATAATTCCACGCGAGATGAATTTGATCGCGTTTACTTCGAGGAAGGCGCATCGTCCCAGCGCGGAAGGACGAATACACCTACATCTAAATCGATGATGTCATCATCATCGTGAATAAATTCTGTGAGCTGTGAATAGATGTTTGCTGGCAGCTCATCGGCTGGGAGATCGCTGCGGAAGATAACTTTGGCGTTGATTTCAACGAGGTGCGCCTGCATGCACCGACCGCAACTTCGACTACGGTAGCGAGAGGTACAGGTATGGCCTGGTGTGAGCGAGACAGCGATACAACAGAGGATCAGGTTGGCGCTGGGGAAGCTGAGCTGGGTGCGGATGTTTCGCAATAATGTCGGCAAATTACCCGATCCAAGGACTGGTCGGTGGGTGGAGTTTGGGGTTGGGGGGAAGGGCGGTGGCGACCTGCTGGGTTGGCGGACGATTACGGTGACGCCGGAGATGGTGGGGCAGCAGGTGGCTGTGTTTACGAGTATCGAGGTGAAGACGCTGACTGGGAGGCTTAGACCAGAGCAAGAGCAATGGCTGAAGGTAGTCCGTGCTGCAGGTGGGATAGCGGGTGTGGCGCGGAGTGTTGAGGACGCAGAAGCGTTGGTGCGACAAAACCTTCACATTGACGAGTCAGTGTGCTGATTTTGTTGCGCCCACTGGTCTTGGGTCCATTGCTCTTGCATGGCGCTGAGCTGGATTTGAGCGAGGCGAGCGAAGCGACTGAGCGCCAGGACCATTTCTTCTGCCTCATGGCTTCTGGTGTCGTCCGCGAGGGCGGGGAGGTGCTGCGCGATCCATGCGTTGAGGTCGCGCTTGGCGCTGAAGACGAGCTGGTGATACACGGGGAGAGTGCGGCTGCACTACCTATTGCCGACCTGGATTATGCGAGACATTGCGCTTAAGCCAGATTTGGGGTAGGCTGTGGAAGCCCAGCAGGCTTACCGTTTATGGATTGGACTGAAATTTTGGAGCGAGCGGGGGTGCCAGATTCGCCTGGCCGCGCCGAGTCATTACGCCGCCTAAGAGATGAGCGACCGTTTGTAGCGACTGTTCGGAGCCGCTCTACGCAGCTTGTAAAGACCTTGCGCATAGAAGCGCGCGATTATTCGCATGCGTTGATTAAGGTGCGCGGCATGTTGGCTGGGCACACGTTGGTGCGACTTGCGGAGGATTGATGATGACACCGAAACGACTTGGTGATATTTGTGCTGCGTTAATTGCAGCGTGGGCAATGGCGATGATCGGTATTGAAGCCGGTGCGCATCACAGCCCGACTCATTCGGGCACGCAGGAGGTGGTGCGTCATGACTAAACCTGTGTGCGGAAATTGTCGATTTTGGTCATTTCAGGCTGGATTTGGCGATCATCGTGTTGGCGATTGTCATCGAAATCCTCCGACTGTTGTATGGGATGCCGATGATGGCGAATATGCGACTGCCTTTCCTGAGGTCGGCATGAATCAATGGTGCGGGGCATGGTCGCGCAATGACTGATCGCCGGTTTGTTTTTGCTTTTCCAGTATTAAATCTTTATGAAGTAGTTATAGCTGCAACCATTGCCGAAGCCCGGCACAAATTGATGAATTCAAACCTTGCTCCTTATTACAGCCAAGCAGTGCTATTGAACCCATGAAGCAACGTATTTCCCTTGTCAAGGAAGATCGTATTTGGGATTTGCGCACCCAGGGTTATGACTATGACTCAATTGCGCGAATTGTAAATGTACATCCCGGGTTGACTGACGTAATTAGACGGATTCGACGCCGCCCGCCAATCGAGCAGGATCCAATCAAGCGTGGCCGCAAGATTGGATGGATGTCTGATGCGCAGATCGAGGAGATCAAGCGCAGGAGGAGCAATGGCGAAACGCTTCTAACTATTGCAAAATCGTTTGATGTGAGCGAGAGCTGCATCTGTGATATTTGCAAAGGCAGAACGTACCGCGAACCTGAAAGCAAGGGTTACTCGTTTGATTTTTCTAACCGTTTACGCCGATGAATTTACTAATTGTTGACACAGAGACAACAGGTCTCACGCCTGCTGATGCACGTTGCATTGAAGTGGGTGGAATTTTGTTTAGCGTTGATGAGCGTGCTGTTTTAGGGCAGTGCTCGTTTTTGCTGCCAACGGATGAGAATCCGGTTGCGCACATCAATGGCATCAGGGCGGAGCTGACCAAACGGCCGCAAGCTGCCAGGGCTGGCATGGAGTATTTCTATGCGATGGCGAAACAGGCTGATTACATCGTGGCTCATAACACTGAGTTTGATCGGCAATGGTTTGGTCACGGCTCGCTGCCTGCGCTCGGTCAGCAGTGGATCTGCACGATGGATGATGTGGAATGGCCTCGTGTCACACGGAGCCGCCCGGCTGTGACGCATCTTGCGCTTGCTTATGGCGTGCCAGTGTGGGCAGCACACCGCGCGCTGACTGATTGCATTTATCTGGCGCAGGTAATGGAACGCGAGCCTGATTTGGAATTACTGCTGACGCAAGCGTTGGAGCCGAAGCGGTTGTATATGGCGATGGTGAGTTATGAAGATCGGCAGAAGGCAAAGGATGCTGGATTCAGGTGGGATGGCGAGCAGCGTCGTTGGCTGAGGAAGATGCGTGAATCGAAGGCGACTGAACTGATGTTTGGTGTTCGGGAGGTGGCGGCATGAGCAGGATGAATGAACTCGCCAAAACTTGCGGTGAAGTGCTGGGCTTCAAAGGCCGGCTGATGCTGTTTGCCTGTGGAATCGTTGGATTGTTTTTTCCTGGAATGATTGGCGCAATAATTCTTAAGGGAATTGCAAAAGGACTAAAGGATGCAAATATCCGGCAAATGCTGGAGGTGCTTGAAAATGATGAATGAATGGCGTTACATGTTCGATAGCGATCTTGAATGGCAGGTTGCTTATTTGGAGTATTGCTGGTTGCTTGATGCAGCTTTTCACTACTGGGAATGATGGCTATGCTTGCAATTTTGCTTTTTGCCGCTGCTGATCCGTTGCCAAGGGTAGGCGCGTGTCCACTTGGTTATTACCCGTCTGGAGCTTATTGCTTACCTAGTAGAGGAACATCTGAACAAGCGATCAAAAAACACGGGAGTTTTTGTCCGCTTGGATGGTATGGCTCTTCGGGGTATTGCGTGAAATCACGCTGATTATTTCTACACACTACGAGGTTCAACAATGACTCAAGAACACCCGATCACCCCACCGCCTGAGTTGGTGCATCAGTGGCACAAAGAAACGTGCAAAGATCCCTGTAACGGGAGCACTTTCTTTGAATCAAAAACACTGAAACACATCTCCACCCAAGCCGCCCGATGGGGCGCTGATCAACAATTAGAACTAGATGCAAAGTGGCTAGATCACAACGCTCTAAACGAAGCACATTTAAAGATTGCTCCAATGGGCGAGCTATTAAAAAAAGCGATGCGCCCCAAGCCGCCGAGCTTGAAGGAGCAGGCATTGGAGACACTCAAGTATCCCAAAGACCTATGGAGTGAAGCTGAAGTGGAAACCATTCGCCGCGCCCTGAAGGCCCTGCCCGATGACTGACTACCTGTCCCTCCGCATCAGCGCCGTCAGCGCCCGCTGCAAGTTCGGCGCCATGATCCACGACTGGTATCGCCACAACGGCTGGCAGCGCTGGACCTTGGCATCCTGGGCTGAATCAGCAGGCTTCCAT
>Ga0129333_10004027_pt1 | contig 13762 bp, 9 predicted proteins | sample CPB6_08_DNA_FD_94474 | JGI IMG/M metagenome (GOLD analysis project Ga0129333, IMG submission 94474) | Freshwater to marine salinity gradient microbial communities from Chesapeake Bay, USA - CPBay_Sum_0.6_0.8_DNA | ecosystem: Environmental > Aquatic > Marine > Coastal | place: USA: Chesapeake Bay... | reverse complement strand
TGGGTGACCTGCTCAGCGGAAATCTTGCGCCTCTACTTGCCGGCGGCGCTTTAATGTTAGGTCAACAGGGTGGTGATCAGCAAACTGCCATGGCGGGGACCAGAAATCTGACACCACAGCAGCAAGAATACCTCAACCGGCCGGGTGTTTCTTGGGACTGGAACCGCTTACAGCAGGATGCTGTAAACAGTGGGCTGACGGTTGACCAATACGTTGCCCGCAACTGGCCTCGTATCTACTCCGGTGAATATAATGTGCAGCAGATGGCGCAGGGTGGTCTAAGCGCACTGTCTCGATTTGTTCAAGGGGGTGGAACAGGTCGTTCTGATAAAATTAACGCCAAGCTTTCTGACGGGGAATACGTTATAGATGCTGAAACTGTTGCCATGCTCGGTGACGGTTCTAGCAAAGCAGGGGCCGAACGCTTAGACCAGATGCGAGAGAATATTCGCCAGCATAAGGGTAAGTCTCTTGCTAAAGGTAAATTCAGCCCTAATGCTAAGTCGCCCCTAACTTATCTTAAGGGAGTTGCCTAATGGGTAGTCTGTTCCAGGGTAGCCCCCAGACCGCAACATCGTATGTCACCACTTCGTCGGAAACTCCGAAGTGGATGCAGGACGCCATTTATAACCAGATCCAGCTTTCGACTAATGTAGCTAATCGTGCGTATCAGCCTTATGGTCTACCTACGGTTGCAGAACTTTCACCGCTCCAGCAGCAGGCTTATGCGCAAGTTCAGAAGAACGTCGGGGCGTGGCAGCCTGAAATGGGTGCGGCTACCACGGGGATGCAAAACCTTTTAAATGCTCCTGGTGCTAGTGCGGCATCGGCTCCGTTTGTTTCTCAAGCCGGTGCTCTCAACCAAATTACCGCTGCGCAACCGTCTATCTCCCAACAAAATTCTATCCTTGGTAATCTGGATTTTAACAGGCCGGCGACCACGATGGCGCCGTTTGTCGGCTCTGCGCTTGAAACAAGTGGAATTTCAGCAGCTTCTCCCTTATTAAATCAACAGGCGGCGGCTGTCAGGGGTATGGACTACGGCGCTGGGGTGAATGCGGTTTCTCCATATTTGTCCGGCGTGGCGGGCATGAGCACTGTTGGTTCGGCGTACCCGTTCATTGGGCAGGGCGTAGGCTTAGTTGGCGGCGCGGCCCAGACGCCTACGGCGGGGCAGCTCCGCGGAGACCAGGCTACGGCATTACAGCAAGGTGCGCTAGGTGTCGCAGAACCTTATATTTCTAATGCTGTGAGCGGTGCGCAAGCCGCAGGCGCCGCAAACACTATGGCGGGATTGAGGGCTGACCAAGCCGGCGCCCTCGAGCAAACTGCTCTTGGCACGGCGTCCCCTTATTTTTCCGGTTCTCTTGCCGGTATACAAACCGCCGGTGGTGTTACCACAGCTGGTGATCTTCGCTCTGCCCAATCAGAAGGTTTAGCGCGCTCCGGGCTCAATGTCGCAAACCCGTATTTCTCAGGAGCAGTGTCAGGGGCGCAGACGGCCGGAGGTATTAATACCGCAGCAGGTATTCGGGCTGATCAAGCGAATGCTCTGAGCCAAACTGCTCTCAGTGCGGCGTCTCCTTATATTTCTAGCGCGATGGCAGGTGCGCAGGCTGCCGGTGGTGTAAACACTTCTGCAGAACTTCGGGCTGCTCAGAATGCTGGTTTAGCTCAATCCGGGCTTGGTTATGCTCAGCCCTATCTGAGTGATGCGGCGCGCAGGGCAGCCGCTTCTGGTGACATTGAAACCGCCAATCGTTTGGAGGCTAATCAGCGCGCGGCTTTCGCGCAGTCTGGTGTGACGGCGGCGCAGCCATACTTAAGCGCTGCTGCCCGTGAGGCTGCGGATGCCGGTGATATTGAAACTGCTAATCGCTTAGAATCGGCGCAGAAATCTTACACTCGCCCAGAAATCGCGGCTCAGAGTATTAACGCAGCTCAGCAGGCTTTAGGGCGTGCTGGGGGTTATGATGTTGTTGGCGCCGCGAGCCCATTTATAAATGAAGCAGCTAGGTCTAACATTACCGGCGCGGCTTCTCCGTTTTTAGGGCAGTCTGCGCAAGCAACTGAACAGGCTATTGTGAACCGAGCCGCTCAGGCTGCCCAGCCATTTTTAGGGGCGGCGTCCCAGAGCGGGGCTGCAGGTATTAATCAATATATGGGTCCGTATCAGCAGATGGTGTTAGACACCATCGCTAAGCAAGGTGCCCGTAATTTAGAAGAAGCGGTTCTTCCTAAAATTTCTGACGCATTTATCCGAGCCGGGCAGTTTGGTTCTCGTCGGATGGGTGAATTCGGTTCTCGCGCCGTTCGAGATACCCAAGAGGCGGTTCTTGCGGAGCAGGCTAAGGCGGCTCAACAGGGTTTCTCTCAGGCTGCTCAGCTGTCTCAAGCCGACCTTGCTCGGCAGGCTCAGCTGGCCGGGACCGCCGGCCAGATTGCCGGGACAGACCTTTCCCGCGTTTTACAAGCGGCGGGGCAATATTCTCAGCTGGGTCAAACCGCTGGCCAGTTGACCGGACAGCAGTTGCAAGCTATGGCGCAACTTGGCCAAATGAGCGGCCAGCTGACTTCCCAGCAAGCCCAAAACTTAATGAATCTTGGGCAGGCCCAGTCTGCCGCCGGCCAAGCCCAGCAGCAATTAGGTTTGAACGCTGCCCAAGCCGCGCAGGTGGCCCAAACCAGTGATGCTGCCCGCGCCTTAGCGGCTGCCCAGGCTCAAACCCAGGTTGGTCAGGTTGCCGGCAGCCTCGGAAGTCAGCTTCAACAGGCGCAGTTGCAGGCAGCCCAGGCTACTCAGGTCGCGCAGGCTGGTGATGCCGCTAGGGCTTTAGCTGGCGCGCAAGCCCAGGCGCAGATCGGCCAAACGGCGGGCGCTCTCGGCACGCAACAACAGCAGGCTATCCTTCAAGCTGCTCAGGCAACCCAGGCTGCGCAGACTACTGACGCTGCTAGGGCGCTCGCGGCGGCGCAATCTCAAGGTCAGCTGGGTCAAGTCGCAGGCGCATTCCAAGCCCAACAGCAGGCTGCGCAGCTGCAGGCTGCTCAGGCTGCTCAGGCGGCCCAGGCTAATGATGCGGCTCGGTTGTTGGCCGCAGCGCAAGCGCAGGGTCAGATCGGTCAAGCCGCAGGAGCTCTCGGCAGTCAGCAACAGCAGGCGATCCTCCAGGCAGCTCAGGCAACCCAGGCTGCTCAAACGACTGATGCCGCCAGGGCGCTTGCTGCCGCCCAGGCGCAGGGTCAGCTTGGTCAGGTGGCTGGCGGTTTTCAAGCCCAACAGCAGGCGGCTCAGCTTCAAGCGGCTCAAGCGTCTCAAGCGGCCCAGGCAAATGACGCCGCACGAGCTCTTGCAGCAGCTCAGGCTCAGGGTCAGTTCGGGCAGATTGCCGGAGGTTTCCAGGGTCAGCAGCAGGCGGCTATGTTGCAGGCGGCTCAAGCGTCTCAGCAAGCGCAACAGGCCGATTTAGCTCGCCAGATCAGTGCTGGTGCTCAGATGGGGCAGTTCGGTCAGACCCTCGGCGCTCTAACCGGAACGCAGCAGCAGGCTCTACTTGGAGCTGGGTCTGCTGCGGCGCAGGCGGCTCAGAACCAGATTGCTCAACAGCTTGCGGGAGCTTCTCAGCTCGGGCAGATTGGCCAGACCGTCGGCGGCTTAACTAACGCTCAACAGCAGGCTATAATTCAGGGCGGTCAGGCTCTTACCGGAGCACAGCAGCAGGGTATTGCTCAGGCTTTACAAGGTGCCCAGGCTTACGGTCAGCAGGCTCAGCTTCTCGGCGGTCTCACCGCCGGTCAGCAGGGTATTTACGGAAACCTCGCGAGCATCGCGGCAAACGCCCAATCTACCGATATCGCGAGGCAGCAGTCCGCGCTCGCCCAGCTAGCTAGCATGGCGCAGCAGGGTCAGGCACTGCGCACCGCTGATGTAGCAGCTTTGGAAAGTGCGGGTACTGGGCAGCAGGCCCAAATGCAAGCGCAGCTTAATGCAGCACGTCAACAGTTTGAAGCTGAGCAAAATTACCCTAAGCAGCAGCTTGATTGGCTGAGCACGCAAGTTCGTGGAATGGCTCCGATTACTCCTACTGTGCAAACGCAGTCTGGTCAAACTAGTGGGGCGAGCTATAGTCCGTCTCCGTTATCTCAGCTTGCGACCGGGCTTTACACTTATAAGGGGCTTCAGAATTTAATCTGAGGGGTGACGGACATGGGTTCTGAAATTAACCGTTTGAAGCAGATTTACGGCTACCCTGGGACCCCGGCGGCTCAGGCTCTCGGTTCTATGGGTAGGCGCGGTGACAGCCTCGTTGCTCATATCACGCCGGAAGAGGCTGATCTTTTGAAGCGTCGCGGGGGTGCCGGAACGATCAACCCCCTCACCGGTCTGCTTGAATTTTATGATGCTGATTCTGGTCAAGGTGGAGACCCCAGCGGTGACAGCGGGGGTGACAGTGGTGACAGTGGTGACAGTGGTGGGAGTGATAACGGTAATGCTGGTGGCTGGGGTGGTGGAGATTGGGGCGGATACAGCGACCCCGGTGTGTCCCCAGGAGATGCTATCGGTGCGGGTTTCGGTTCTGAGAGCGCCGGGTACGGTTATGGTTCATCTCCCGGAGAATCTGTCGGCGTAAGTTTTGGCTCCGACAGCTCCGGGTATGACTATGGTGGTGCGACCGCACCGGTTTTAACTGCACTTTCCAACGCGGCGGCAAATTCGACAACAAATTCTAACACTGCGTCAGCAACGACACCCGCGAACACTTTCAAGTTTACACCTTATACGCCGCCATCACCTTATGGATTTGAACTCAGCCGGTTGATGCAGCAATACGGGGTTTCTACACCCACTATGATGCCGTTCACCGGTTACACGTCGCAGGCAACATCTGAAGATGCTCGCCGCTCAGAATATGATAAGATAGCTCATCAAAATTATGTTAATCAGTTCAATGATCGTTTAAATCAAGCTAACATGTATAACCAATCGCAATTTATGCCTGATACTGCAAAATTTACACCGCAATACTCAACTCCGTTAGCTAATCCGGCATACGCCCCGGCTAACTACGGAGAAATTTATAACATTTACACCAAGTATTTTGGCCGAGCCCCGGAAGAGGTTGATGTCCGGTGGTGGGGTAATATGGGAACAACCGGTGACACGCTTCGGAATGCTATTCTTAGCGGAGCGCAAAATTATGACCTTGATTACTTGAGGTCTAATTACCCCAATATGAATTTTGCCCACGGCGGTGTAGTTAAAACTCGTTATGCTGATGGCGGTGATGTTGATTATGAACGGGTGGTGACGGCCGAGTCGCTAGTTCCAGACACTACACCCTATCCTGTCCCCGCGCCGACTGCTAGTGCTACACCGGCCCCGGCCCCCGCGCCAGAACCAGCTGCTCCGCAACAGTCTCGTGCGGAAAATTTAGCTACTCTTTTCAACCGGTACGCACCACCCCCGGCAAATTACTCCGGAGATTTAGCCGAAGCTCGGCGTAGGTCTCAGGCCGAAACTGAAGCATTTTCCAACATGATCCGACAAATGTCTGAGCGCGGGGAAAGCCCTACGTCTCGCGCTGAGATGTATTTCCGACTAGCGTCGGCCTTCGGCTCACCCACTAAGACCGGCCAGTTCACAGAGAACCTCGCCCTGGCCGGTAAGGAGATGGGTGAATATGCAAAGGGTCGCCGGGCTGATGAAGGTGAGCGCCGCGCACTCGCGCTGAAGGCGCAAGAGATGCGTATGACCGGTGCCCGAGAAGACCTCGCGACGACCCGCGCACTTGCTGCGCAGGAAGAAAGCGGGCGCCGGGCTATGGCGCGTGAAGTTGTCAAGGAATACATCGCTTCGGGTCGCCCGCAGTCTGATGCCGGTAAGATGGCTCAGGATGCAGGCCTCACGCCGGGGACGCCGCAGTACAACGAATTCGTTGAGCGGTATATCCGCACTAAAATTGAAAGCGGTGAGATTTACCGCCAGGCGATGCTGGGTATCCAGGAAGCGAATCTACAGCTGCGGCAGGCGGCTGAGCAGCGCCAGGCTGATAAGGCTAAGGAGCTGACACCTAAGGAAATTGAACTTAGGAGAGAAACTGAAGATCTCATCAGCGGTTCTCGATCTGCTCTTAAGGATGTCAACCGGGTTCTTGAAATTAATGACAACTCTTTTGCTATGGATGCTGCGGGTTACGCGCAATATCAAGCTTTAAACATGGCCGGTAACCAAAGCGCAAGGGTTCTAAATACGAATGAAATTAGAACCCTTCTGGGTGAAGCCGCTATCGGTAGGCTTAAAGAAGCTTTCGGTTCTGGCATTACTAACGAGGAACGTCGCGCATTAACTGAATTGCAAGGTTCCTTAGCAAAAAGCATACCCGAAAGGCGCGCTATTGTTGAAAGAACAAAGCGGCTGCTTGAAAGTTCCATTGCTCGCCAGGAAACGCGCCTGCAGGATATTATCAGCGGTAGATACCGCCAGATGCAGTCTGAAACTCCAAACCCTAATCAGGGGGATAACCGATGAGCGATACTCTCAACTTCGCTCGCGCCCTGCTCGGGCAGGGTGTCGGTATGGGCTGGGGCGACGAAGCCGAGGCGTGGCTTCGCTCTCGCATCACCGGTCGCCCATACGAAGAAATTCGTAGAGACATCAACCAGCAGTATGGGCAATTCTCTCAGCGTTACCCCATCATGGCTCCGGCTGCCGAGTTCACGGGTGGCGCGCTTCCTGCGGTTGCTGCTTATCTCGCAACACCGGCAACCGGCGGCGCTGCGGCCCCTGTAGCGGCGGCTACTACGGCTCGTAGCGCGGGCGCTTTAGGTAGGATTGCGCAGCGTCTTTCTGGTAGCACGACTGCCCGAGCCGGTGCCGGGGCCACAGTCGGTGCGGGCACCGCTCTCGGAACCACTTCTGATGAAGATCTTGCTGTGCCAAATGCAGTCATGCTCGGCGGTCTCGGCGCTGTGACCGGCGGTCAGGCTCCGCGTGTTGCCCGCGCGCTGCAGACCCCTTACGGGCGCGGTGCCGCAATTGGCGCAACGCAGGGTGCCGTGTCTGGAGCAGGTACCGCTGAGCCTGAAACTCGGGAAAGCGGAGCAGTTAGCGGGGCGGTTCTTGGTGCTCCTGTCGGCGCGGCTATCCCGGTGGTTGCGCGTGGCGCAGGTGCGGCCCGCACTTGGCTCAATGAGAGGGTTTCCCCGAGCGAAGAAGCTATCACACGGGGTGCGGCTGAGCGTGTCAACCGCGCGCTCACCGAGGCTGGTATGCAGCCATCTGACATCCCCGCGCGGCTTGCGGCTGATCGCGCACTCAACGTTCCTTCAGTCGTAGCGAACGTTGATCCGGCTCTTGTTGATCTTGCTGAAATCGTCGCACAGCGTAGCGGCCCGAGCGGTCGTCGTGTTGAAGCTGCTCTGAGAGAACAGGGTGGCGGTGCTCGTGAGCGCGCCTACGGACAGGTTAAGCAGGGTCTCCGCCCCGGCGAATATTACGCGGATGAAGAAAACCTTGTCCGCAGCTTGCGTGCGAGCGCCGACCCAGCGTACCAGTCCGCCTACCGTGTTGGCGAAGTTTACGACCCTCAGATCACTAGCCTGCTGGAGCTTCCTCAATATAGGAATGCTTGGGATACGGCTCGTCGTCTCGCAGCAAATGACGCTTCGGCAGCGCAAGCCCGCGCTATCCGTTCCGGTACAGAATTCAATCCTGAAGAGTTTAGGCTGAGAGAGATTTATCGGGTCGCCGGTAGGAACCCGGACACCGGTGAAGAGATCCTTGAGCTCGCGCAGACTGTGCCTGACGTCCGCACGCTTGACTACATGAAGCGGGCGCTAGATGCTCAGATCAACGCGGCTTACGCTGCCCCGGATGCGGTTTCCCGCACTTCTGCAGCTTCTTTGCGTGAACTGCGCGATGCGCTGAGAGACCGGACTAAGGAGCTTGTGCCTGAATACCGACGCGCCGTGGATGAATATCGCGGAGACGTTGAGGTTTTAGAAAGCCTTCGTTCTGGTATGAATGATTTTAACCGTTTAGACCACGAAGAAATTACCAAGCTTTTCAGAGGTATGAATAATGTTGAAAGGGATGCGTTCCGCACGGGTGCGGCTCGCAGTCTTTACAGCACAGTTATGGACCCTTCTTCTAATATCAACGCTGCGCGGCGCATCATCGGATCTCCCGAAACGCGAAAGAAACTTGAAGCTATCTTTGAAACACCTGCGCAGTATAATCTGTTCCGGGCTGCTCTTGAGCGCGAGTCTCAGCTTTTCCATCAATCCAACCGCATTCTTCAAGGCTCTAGGACGGCTCGCGTCACACAGGGTCGAGAAAGATTTGAAGAAGGCTCTGATGTTGGCGCCACGGCAGCTGACCTTGCGACCGGCGGCTGGATGAGCTCTCTCCTCAATATGGTTGGTCGAGCTATCAGGGGTGCTAATATCAGCGATGACATTGCTGACCGAACCGCTACCATGTTGATGTCAAGCGACCCGGCTGAGGTCGCTGCGGCGGTGCGTATTCTCGAGAATGCGTCTCAGCGGGCTGCGCGAGTGGAGCGCCGCCTCAGCGCGGGTGAAGTCGGAACCATTGGTGGCACGGCCACCGCTATCTTCCCCGCACCAGAGGGTGAGCCGCAGTAAAAAGAGAGCCGGGCGGTTACCCGCCCGGCTTTTTCATTCTTTGGGCTCGGTCTTGCAACCGTACATGACGTCGTCGGTGTCACCGAGGCGCCAGCGAGAAAACTGTTCGACCTTGTAAGAGCGGGTCGCGACCTTGAAGTCAGGGAACTTGATCTTCTCCGGAGTGAGAGAAGGGTCATAGAACCGGCAGCGGTTGTTGGGCTGCAAGGCAAACTGACCGTTGTCGAGAGCTAGTAGATTATAGCTCTTGTGCTCGTCAGGGGTCTCTGAGAAACCGAAATCAGGTACGCGGGGGTCTGGGTTACACCCATCAAGGGTGAACATATACACACCTTGATGAAAGTGCCCGCTCTTGCTCAAGAACTCAGCTCTGAGACCCTTGATGAGCGGCTTCTCAACGACAGTCACGTTGTACGCCAGGGCATCCCAGATCTGCAGAAAATCAAGCGGTAAATAGGTTTCTGGGATATCCGCGCCCTCTTGAATGAAAGCGTCTATAGGCAGCTTGTCATAAAGCGCAGCGTATTCCGGCAGGTACGTTTCAAACCGGAAAGCTTCACCCCGGATAGACTTGACCGACACCCAGACACCGTCCACGAAATCGCCGTGCCCGTGCTGGTGATCGTAGAGATACTCGGCTCTCACCTTCACCTTGACCGGGGGTAGCGGGCAAACAAAAGTCATCCGCGTTATCCTCTTGCTTGTGTTTCATACAACCACCGGGCGAGGAGGAGAGCCTCTGCCCGGTCAACATGCTTCTTCAGGTTCAACGGCGCTGCCGGGTACATCCTAACCGCCAAGGCGCGACTAGCTTCTTTTTCGCTAGGAAGCTTGAAGTGCTTTTTCCAAGTCACCGGGGCAACGTAAGAGATGCCGATATCAAGGGTAGCTATGACCGCGCGAGCACAACCGAAGCTATCACCAAGACTAAACGTAGAAGAAGAGCCCTGCTTGGGCATAGCATTAACACGCTCAATCACGCAAGAAATATCATAACCAAACTCCCTGATGAGGGACGCTAAACCAGCAGGATCCACTTCTCTCTTCACACTTCCTGTACCTTTTAAGATCACCGGCATGTCAAGAACAGCGTAGTAGTTGCCGTCTTTGAGCACGCCGATAGCGCCGTCTAGGCCGGGATCAATTCCGATTGTTATCATCATAGCGCCTCATAATGTTCGCAGCCTTTACGCTGCTCATCAATGGTGAGGGTGTAGTTGTTAAGGTTACACACCCACTTACCCTCAGCACCGGCGGAGCACATGGAGCAGGTGCGGCAGTGCCGCAACGGCTCAACTTCCTTGGTGCACACCTGCTTCATGCTGCAGAACTTGCAGCTGAAAGAAGAAGCGTCGTCGCTGATACCTGCTGGACGCAACTCAGAGTTGACAAGCTTGTTGATCTTAGCTATCAGCTTCTGTTGAAACGGCGGGTCCTCTTTGACACGCTCAACATAAAACTGCTCGTCATCCTTGCAAACCGCGACGTAGAGGGCGCGAGTGAAGCCTCCGAGCGCCATGCTGATCTGCATCTGCGCATAGTGCGTAGGTTTGGCGTCCTGCACGCCTTTCTTGACAAGGTTGCTGAAGCTGTTCTTGTTATGCGTCTTGACTTCGAGCACGTGCGGCTTGCTGCTCTCCGGGACATCCTTGACCACACCGTCAACTTTGGTGATGAAGTGGCCGGTCTGGTCGGTGAATTCAAACTGCCGACCATCCTCCCTCTTGTCCCATACCGCGAGCCCTGCCCGGCGCAGATCCTCAACGATCCGCTCTTCCTGCAGGTGTCCTGTTTCAAACAGGCGAAGCATGCGTCCGTCGAACTGTTCCTGGGCGAACCCTCGCCAATCGAGCCAGATCTGACGGACGCAGTCTTCACCAATGAAAGAGGAACCAAGCCGCCCCAGATAAAGATCAGGATTGACCTTCATCTTCTCAATCGCAGCGTAGATACGACTAATGATCTGCTGCTCAGGCCGGGGCGGAATGGCTACCACGTTTCCTCAGTCCCAGGGGTTGGAGGACTTAGCCGCCGGGGCGGCGGGCTTGGCTGCCGGAGCAGACGGCTTGCGGGCCGGTGCCGAGCTGCTGTCACCCTGATCAAAGAGGAATGCCTTGATCCGGTTGCTGTCCTTGTAGCCGCCGGTCCCCTTCTCAATGCTCACCGCAGCGCGGAACGGCTTCTCAAGCAGCTTGTCGGTGTCGTCAGCGTCCGGCTTACCGCAGGCGGTGGCCCACGCAACCAGCTGCTGGCGACCAATACGCTGCGCCTTCTCGCTCGGGTTGTTGATGTTGAAGTTCTGCCAGAGCAGACGCCCGGCGTACTCGCCTTTCACCACCTCGAACTTCGCCTTGATGTAGCTGCCGTCGCCGCGAGAAGTCTCCTTCTCTTCGGCGTCGAGAGCCTTGAGCACGTACTCGCCGTCGGGAATCGGGTCGTACTCAGCCGGGGCGGCGGGGTCAACTTCAGACGTATTGAAACCGAACTTAGCCATGATCTTTCTCCTGTTTCACTTAGCGATGGGAATCAACTTCTCGAGGTTTTCGATAGTCATCTCAACCTCTCCCGGACAGCTATACCGGTTCTTCGCGGCGTAAGCCGGGTTCTCCACAAAGTGGAGGAGCCGCTCACCCGTAGTGACACCGCGCGTCTTCTGGTTATTGAAACCAGTGTCAGACTTGCGGATGATGACCTTGAAGGCCGCGAACGCGATGACGTCAGCCCACTCCTGCAGCAGCGCGTTGCAGCGGTTCGGCAGCTTGGGCTGATAGCGGTCATACGGCTCGGTGCGGGGGTCTTCAAACTTGACCACCGCAGCATGCGCAATGAGCACCACGTTCATACCGCGCTTTAGACGCAGCACATCAAGACCCTGAAGGATCTCGCGGAACTCCTCAGCAACGAGCATCTGCCCTCTGCCGTAAGCGAGATCTTTAGCCTCGTGGGACGACTCCACGTTGCTGATGATGAGAGGCTCAATGAGCCAGTCAACAGAATCAATCACTACTGTCTTGAAGTCATGTTCTTCTTTAATCAGCGTCTTGATATTTGCAACTACGTCGTTAATATGAGTAGCTTTATTGAAACTGGTCACATCAAGGGAGTCAAGACCATCTTCAGTGCTGATGAAGATCGGGCTGGGGAACTGACTAGCAAGGGTAGACTTACCGATACCATGACCCCCGTAGATAACTACGCGCGGCGGTACCATTTGCTTACCTCGCCTGAGATTATCTTGCCAAGACGGCGCAGTTTGAGTAGGTTGCTTAGCCATAGTTATGCTCTCCTTGTTAATCTTCGGTGTCGCCGAAGTCGAAACTTAGCTGTTCAAAATCCCACTTCTGCGGGATATACTGGAATGTGTCACGATCCCAGCTGAGAACCCTAATGAGACCTTCCTGTTCACTGATGATAGACATACATACCGCACAAAGGGTCGGGTCGCCAATCATCAGTAGATAATCACCATCCTTCCAATCATAAAGCACCATGCGTGCTCGGTTCAGCATAGCTCCGGTGTCGTACGGCTTACGCGGCCTACCAAATACGGCACGCAGACTACCGTATCGCTTGGCGTCTGATAAGTCCTTGCTCGTGTCAGCTTGGACAACAAAAACCGTACTAGTGTTGGGCTTTTCCATTTCTAATCTTCCTAACGGGTTTCGGGGGCGGGGCGATCAGGTTGAGATCCTCAGGTGTTAAGTAGTCTGAGCAACCGACCGAGACCGCGATCTTGATGGCCTCCTTCCTGTACCAGATATAATCAAGGTCGGGAGGATGAGACACCTTGTCAAGCAACGTCATGCATGCTCTTGCACCTTCAGTTTTCGGCACCTTGTTGCCGTTCGCTTTGTACCGGATAGGCTCGAGCGCCGGATCATTTGACTGATACCAGCGAACAACCTTACCCAGATACTGACCAAGTTGCTCCCCACCCCCGGTAACATTGCGGGCAGAGATGAAATCGCAGAACGGAGCATTCTTGATAGTTTCATCAAACGATGTTCCGTTTGCGAGCCAAGCGCCGACGGCGTCAGAACAAACCTGTGCCGTCGGGTTCTTCCTCAGGGAGAGGGGTGCGTAGATACCCTTCACCTTCAGCGAGCGGTCTGGCTTTACTGCGATATAGTTATTGACGTCCTTCATAGCCAGCACGCGATACGGTGTGGGCTCGAAAGTAAACCGCGAGATCTCACCGAACTTCGCAACCACCTTCTGAACTTGCTCATCGAGCTCCTTCGAATACCGGATCGCGATACCGTCGGTGTTCGCACTCAGGGTTGTGGCCCCGGCGTGCTCAAGCCACTCTATGAGCATCAGAAGCGTAAATTGACCGGTGAGGGTGACGGCGAGCATCAGGTCCGGTGAGTAGAGCACCGAATACTTACTCGCCAGCTTGCCGAAAGTGCCGTTGAGAGAAATCTTCAGCGTTGCGTCGGTGACCTTGTCACCCTTACGCTTCGCCTCCAACCGCCTCTCGTAGATCTTCCGGTACTCGTTGACGAAAGCTTGCCCCAGGGTGGCGGGAATGAACCCGCACTCGAGGATTATGCTCGGGTAGAAAGAGGCTGCATCAATGTCACAGATGACATCATCACCGGCAACATGACACACCTTCTTGTCGTGCACGCTATGAATACCGCCGACACCCAGCTGGTATTCCCCCGCGCCAAACTTAACCGTACGCAGCCCGAGGAAGTCCGGCAGCTGAACGTGGCCGGTCAGCTGGTTGACGTTGAACCGGTGCCCAGCGACCCTGTTGAGCAGGTCCTGGAGCTCCGTATCCCTGAACTTGAGAAAACCGGGCGGGTTATAAGTTACAGTCTTAGGTATATCGTTATCTTTACGCTTTAGCCCCATGCTGGTGATGTAAGCCTGCTCTGCCATCTGAGAGTCAGACTTACTCCGCATATCCACGCCGTAGCGGCGGCTCATCTCAACTCGCAAGAGGATCTCTTTCTCAAGCTGGTTGAGAAGCTCCGCCGTGGTTTCAATGTCATTGTGGCAGTACTCAACGAGCAATGGCTCCTGCTCGGGAGTGATGAACGTGTCGTGGGCGATAGGCATGTCCTGCAGCAGAGGCATATGCATACGCGCGCCGTAAGCCTTCAACCCG
>Ga0129333_10004026_pt1 | contig 13763 bp, 13 predicted proteins | sample CPB6_08_DNA_FD_94474 | JGI IMG/M metagenome (GOLD analysis project Ga0129333, IMG submission 94474) | Freshwater to marine salinity gradient microbial communities from Chesapeake Bay, USA - CPBay_Sum_0.6_0.8_DNA | ecosystem: Environmental > Aquatic > Marine > Coastal | place: USA: Chesapeake... | reverse complement strand
GCTTGATGCCGAACATCTGCTCGTTTTCTTCGGGCGCGAACTGCACGCACATGCTGTTGAGCTTTTCCACGCCCACGCCGTGCTCGCCGGTGACGGTGCCGCCCATCGCCACGCTGGTCTCCAGGATGTCGGCACCGAACTGCTCGCAGCGGTGCAGCTGGTCGGGGTCGTTCGCATCGAACAGGATCAGCGGATGCAGGTTGCCGTCGCCGGCATGGAACACGTTCAGGCACTTCAGGCCGTACTTGGTCTCCATCTCCTGGATCGCCTGCAGGATGTCGGCCAGGCGCTTGCGCGGAATGGTCGAGTCCATGCACATGTAGTCGGGGCTGATGCGGCCGCTGGCCGGGAAGGCGTTCTTGCGCCCGCTCCAGAACTTCAGGCGCTGCGCCTCCGATTCGCTGACGGTGATGGCCGTCGCCCCGCTGCCGCGCAGCACCGCGCTCATGCGGCCGATTTCCTCTTCCACCTCTTCCGGCGTGCCGTCGCTCTCGCACAGCAGGATGGCGGCCGCGCTCAGGTCGTAGCCGGCGTGCACGAAGTCTTCCACCGCGGCGGTCATCGGGCCGTCCATCATCTCCAGGCCCGCGGGAATGATGCCGGCGGCAATCACCGCAGCCACCGCGTCGCCGGCCTTCTTGATGTCGTCAAAGCTCGCCATGATGCAGCGCGCGAGCTGCGGCTTGGGCACCAGCTTGACGGTGACTTCGGTGGTGACGGCCAGCATGCCTTCGCTGCCGACCACCACGCTCAGCAGGTCCAGGCCGGCGGCGTCCAGCGCCTCGCTGCCGAATTCGATCGGCTCGCCGTCGATGGTGTAGCCGCGCACCTTCAGCACGTTGTGCAGCGTCAGCCCGTATTTCAAACAATGCACGCCGCCGGAGTTCTCGGCCACGTTGCCGCCGATGGTGCAGGCAATCTGGCTGCTCGGGTCGGGCGCGTAGTACAGGCCGTAAGGGGCAGCGGCTTCGCTGATGGCGAGATTGCGCACGCCGCACTGCACGGTGGCGGTGCGGCTGAAGGCGTCGACCTTGATGATCTTGTTGAACTTGGCCAGCGACAGCGTCACGCCCTGCTCGTTGGGCATTGCGCCACCCGACAGCCCCGTGCCTGCACCGCGTGCCACCACCGGCACCCGCAGCGCGTGGCAGGCCTTCAGTACTGCCTGCACCTGGTCTTCGGTCTCGGGCAGGGCCACCACCAGCGGGCGCTGGCGGTAGGCGGTCAGGCCGTCGCATTCGTAGGGCGTGGTGTCCTCAGGCTGCCACAGCAGCGCATGGGCGGGCAGGTGCTCGCGCAGCGCGGCGACCACGGTGGCCTGGCGTTCGGCGCGCTTGAGCGCGGGCAGATGGGACGGGGCGTTCATCGGAAATCCTCTGGGGCGCAGCGCGGGTGCACCCGGCTGGCGATCGGCAACTCGACAACAACTGGACAGCAACTGTACCCCCGGCGCGGCGGGCGTGTGCAGCCGTGGTTAACGGGTTGCCGAGGGGGCTGCCGCGGCACTCAGGCCGCTGCCTTGCGGATGCGCGTCCAGAACTGCGAGAACGAGCCGCAGCGCCGCCCCGGGTCGGCCCAGATGCGCGGTACCGGTTCGCCCTGGCCGGGCGGCAGCCAGCCGCCCAGGTGCGGGTCGGCCACGGTGCGCACGCCGGCCGGTGCCGGGCCTTCGCACCAGACGATGCGCTTGCAGTGCGCGCGCATGGCCTCATGCACAAAGTGCCAGCGCCGTGCGCTCCAGGCCCAGCGGCGATGAAAGCCCGCCCAGAACACGCCCACCGCGGGTTCGCCAGCAGGGGCTGCGCGCAGGTTCCACGGGTGGATCAGCCACGCGCCCTGCAGGTCCTGCGCCTGCGCCGCAGGGATCTCGAACGGCGGCTTGTGCAGCAGCGCGGGCTCCTCCACCGTTTCGGCGGCCAGGTTCGGCGCCGGGGCGATGCGCTTGCCGCTGCGCGCGATGTCCTCCAGCGCCTCGTAGGATCGGTCGACCACGCTGCGCGGCGAATGCCAGTGCTCTGGCGCGTAGCGCGCCACGTTGCCGGCGTTGAACAGGTAGGGCTTGTGGCTGCCGGTGCCGGCCACCCACTGCCAGCTCAGGTGGTTGCTGGCCAGATCACCGTCGATCAGGTGGCCGTACATCCAGTCGGCTGCGGCGCGCCAGTGCACCTTGCGCACATGCACCATGTAGGACGCGAGCCACATGCGCGCATGGTTGTGCAGCCAGCCGGTGGCGTACAGCTGGCGTACCGCCTGGTCGATCGCCGGCACGCCGGTGGCGCCGGCGCGGATGTCGGCGTCCACCTGTCGCGCGTAGGCGCCGTCGGGCAGCGGGCCCTCGTGCAGGCTGGCAAAGATGTTCTTGCCCTCGTGCCGCCACACGTGGTGGAAGTACTCGCGCCAGGCGAGTTCATTGATGAACTTGTGCTCGCCGTCCAGCGGTTTGCCGCCGCGCGCCACTTCCGCCTGTTGCACTGCGTCCAGCACCTGCGGCAGCGTCAGCAGGCCGTGGGTGAGGTAGGGTGACAGGCCGGTGACCGCGCCTTGCAGGTGGTTGCGGCTGCGCGCGTAGTCGTGCGGGCGCACGGCGGCCAGGCGCTGCAGCGCAGCCTCGGCGGTCGGCGCGAAGCCGTGCCAGTCAACGGCGGCTTGTGTGGAGGGTTCGGTCATGGCGCGGTTCGGCGGAACTCGAAAAGCCGCGCAGTCTAGGGACGCTTCGTACAGCCTGCTGGCGCGAAGCGAAAGCCGCATCGCCGCACACAGGCTTGTGGCCGGGCCCGCCCGACCAACCTCGAGGACCGCCCCCTCAGCGGAACACGACGGTGCGATGCCCGTTGAGCAGCACCCGGTGCTCGCTGTGCCACTTGACCGCACGCGCCAGCACCTGGCTTTCGGTGTCGCGGCCCATCGCGGTCAGGTCTTCCACCGTCTTGCTGTGGTCCACGCGCGTCACGTCCTGCTCGATGATCGGGCCCTCGTCGAGGTAGGCGGTCACGTAGTGGGCGGTGGCGCCGATCAGCTTCACGCCGCGGTCGTGCGCCTGGTAGTAGGGCTTGGCACCCTTGAAGCTCGGCAAGAAGCTGTGGTGGATGTTGATCGCGCGACCGGCCAGCGTGCGGCACAGGCCGTCAGACAGGATCTGCATGTAGCGCGCCAGAACCACGAGCTCGGCGCCCTCGGCCTCGATGACCTCCAGCTGCCGGGCTTCGGCCTGGGCCTTGCTGTCCTTGCTGACCGCGATGTGATGAAAGGGCACGTTGTAGCTGGCCGCGAGCTGATAGAACTCGCGGTGGTTGCTGACGATGGCGCGGATGTCCAGGTTCAGCAGGCAGCTCTTCCAGCGAAACAGCAGGTCGTTCAGGCAATGGCCTTCCTTGCTGACCATGATCACGGTGCGCATCGGCTGCGCGGCGTCGTGCAGCTGCCACTGCATCGCAAACGGTGCGGCAAAGCCGGCCAGGTCCGCCTTCAGCGCATCGCGGCCGGCGGCGCAGGCAAAGCGTACCCGCATGAAGAACAGGCCGGTGCCGTGGTCGTTGTACTGGGCGGCCTCCTCGATGTTGCCGCCGCGCTCGAGAAGAAAGCCCGAGACGGCGTGCACGATGCCGGTTCGGTCGGGGCAGGACAGGGTCAGGATGTAGGCGTGGCTCATGGCGGGCGGGATTGTCGCAGGCGGGTGGCTGCCCGCTGGCCCGGGCGTTGCGCCTGTGCTGGTCAGCCCCGGCGGCTGGTGCCACAATGGCCGGCCGAGCCTGGCTGCAGGCGGCTGGTGGCCGCCGCAACCGGTGCCCCGCATTCCACAAGGAGACCGAGATGGCCCAGATCGACTTCAACATGGACAACCAGTGGCTGCCGTTCACCCCGAACCGCCACTTCAAGAAAGAGCCGCGCGTGTTCGTCGGTGCCGACGGCATGCACTTCACCACGCATGACGGCCGCAAGGTGGTCGACGGCATCTCCAGCCTGTGGTGCGTCGGCGCGGGCCACAACCGCAAGCCGATCAACGAAGCGATCAAGAAGCAGCTCGACACGCTGGACTACGCCACCGCCTTCCAGGCCAGCAACGACCAGGCCTTCAAGGCCGCCGAGATGATTGCCGCGATGGCGCCCGGCGACCTCAACAAGGTGCTGTTCTGCAACTCGGGCTCGGAAGCCGCCGACACCGCGATGAAGGTGGCGCTGGCCTACCACCGCGCGCGTGGCGAAGGCCACCGCAACGTGTTCATCGGCCGCGAGCGCGGCTACCACGGCGTGGGCTTTGGCGGCATGTCGGTCGGTGGCATCCCGGCCAACCGCAAGGTGTTCGGCACCGCGCTGCTGCCGCGGGTGGACCACCTGCGCTTCATTCACGACCCGGTCAACCACGCCTACATCCACCACCAGGAGCCGGAGTGGAAAGAGGACATCCTGACCGAGCTGGAAAACCGCATCCTGCCGCTGCACGACCCGTCCAACGTGGCTGCGGTCATCGTCGAGCCGGTGGCCGGCAGCGCGGGCTGGTACCTGCCGCCCAAGGGCTACCTCAAGCGCCTGCGCGAGATCTGCGACAAGCACGGCATCCTGCTGATCTTCGATGAGGTGATCACCGGCTTCGGTCGCATGGGCACCAACTTCGGCGCCGACTTCTACGGCGTGGTGCCCGACATGCTGAACTTCGCCAAGTGCGTGACCAACGGCGTTATTCCGATGGGCGGCGTCATCTGCCGCGACAAGATCTACGACCAGCTGATGAACGGCCCCGAGCACATCATCGAGTTCTTCCACGGCTACACCTACTCGGGCCACCCGGTGGCCTGCGCCGCGGCGATTGCCACGCTGGACCTGATGAAGCAGGAGAACCTGTTCGAGCGCGCAGGCCAGATGGGCAAGGTGCTGGGCGATGCGATGCATGCCACCTTCAAGGGCATGCCCAATGTGGTGGGCATCCGCACCATGGGCCTGGCCGGTGCGGTGGAGCTCACCGGTTATCCGGGGCTGCCCGGCAAGCGCGCCTACGACATCTTCCTGGACTGCTTCCAGAAGGGTGTGCTGGTGCGCCCGGCCGGCGAGAACCTGGTTCTGTGCCCGCCCTACATCGTCGAGAAGTCGCACATCGACCAGCTGGTGTCGACGCTGGCCGATGCGATCCGCCGCAACGCGGACGCGAACGCCGCGCCGGTGGCACCGGCCAAGCAGCCGGTCAGCGCCTGATCACTCCTTGCCGCGCGGCCTGAACTGCTCGCGCAGTTCGGCGCAGTAGTCGCGCGGCGGCAGCGCCGCGGTGCGCCGCACCTCGTCGGCGGGCTGCAGCGACGCCGGCGGCAGCGCGTTGCCTGCCTGTAGCCACAGCACTTTCAGCGACGCCGCTGCCACGCCCAGATGCCGCGGCACGCCGATGTCGCGCAGCACATGGCCGCCGCCTGCCACCAGCACCACGGTGCCCGGCAAGGCTGCGGTCGGTGGCATCAGCGACTGCAGCGTGCGCGCCATCTGCCGGTCGCGCGCGATCTGGATGCGCGTCATCGGCGCGATCTGCGGCTCGGGCAGCATCCCGCAGTGGCCGTCGCGCACCGCGGTGCGCTGCGCGTTCAGCGCGCTGGCGTCAAGCGTGCCGTCCAGCGCGGCATCGGCCATCGCAGCACGCATCTGCGCGCGTGGCAGGTTGGCGCCAAACACCGGCACGCCGGCGCGCACCGCTGCCATCACCACCGGCCCGTAGGCGGCCCAGGGCCAGCCGGCGTCGTTCCAGCGCAGTCGCTCGCGCACGGCAGCCTCGGGCGCATCGGCGCTCAGGCCGCGGGTGTCGTTGCCGGCCTCGGCCATCTCGAGCGCCAGTGCAGCCAGCCGCCCCTCGCGCGCGAGCGTGCTCACCGTCTCGGCCTGGATGCGCTGGTGCTCGCTGGCGTCGTGTTGCTCGCCGATCAGCAGCCACGCGTGCGGTGCGGGGCCACCCACGCTGGCGCAGCCGGCCAGCAGCGTGGCGCTGGCCAGCAGGGCAGTAACCACGGTGACGCGCAGGCGGCTTGACGGCACAGGCATGGACGCAGAATACCGCGTGCCTTCGCTGTCCCCGGTTGCCCAGTGGCCGTACGCGGTGCGTGCGGCGCTCACGCTGCTGATCGCGTGGGCGGCGGCCGAGCTGTGCGTGGCGCTGCGCACGCCGATCCCGTGGATGATCGGCCCGCTGCTGGCCACCGGCATCGTGTCGGTGCTGCGCGGTCCCACCGAAAGCTGGGCGCCGCTGCGCAATGCCGGGCAGTGGACCATCGGCACCGCGCTGGGCCTGTACTTCACGCCCCAGGTCACCGCACTGGTGGGCGGGCTGTGGTGGGCCATTCTTGCGGGCATCGTCTGGGCACTGGTGCTGGGCTGGGGCTTCTCGGCGTGGCTGCACCGGCGGCATGCAGCGCTGTACGGCGGCACGCCGGCGCAGCAGCGCGCCACCAGCTACTTTGCCGGTGCGATCGGCGGCGCGTCCGAGATGACGCTGCTGGCCGAGCGCGAGGGCGCGCGCACCGATCTGGTGGCCGCATCGCACAGCCTGCGCCTGTTGGTCGTCACGGTGTCGCTGCCGTTTGCCTTCACCTTCAGCGGCCTGCAGGGCATCGACCTTACGCCGCCCGGCCCGCGCGAGGCGCAGTGGCCGGGCCTGGCGTGGCTTGCGCTGTGCACGCTGGGCGGCATCGGGGTGATGATGGTCTTGCGGCGCGCCAACCCGTGGTTCATGGGTGCGCTGGTGGTGTCGATGGGCCTGACGATGTCGGGCATCAGCTTCAGCGCCGTGCCCACCGCGCTGACCAACGCCGCGCAGCTATTCATCGGCGTGAGCCTGGGGGTGCGCTTCACCCCGCGCTTCCTGCACACCGCGCCGCGCTGGCTGGCGTCGGTGGCGTTGGGCACGGTGGTGATGATCGTGCTGTGCGCGGGCTTTGCCGCGCTGCTGTCGTGGGGCACCGGCATCCATCCGGCCACGCTGGTGCTGGGTACCTCGCCCGGCGGCATTGCCGAGATGGCGATCACCGCCAAGGTGCTGCAGCTCGGCGTGCCGGTGGTGACCGCGTTTCAGGTGTGCCGGCTGGTGGCGGTGCTGGTGCTCGCCGAGCCGGTGTTCCGGTGGCTGGCGCGACGCGACGCGCCGACGCGCGGCCAGGGGTGAACCAGAATGCGCTGCCTCAGTGCAGCAGCACCGGCGTGTGCGCCAGCGCCGCGTAGCGGTCCAGCGTCTCTTCGACTTCTTCCTGCGACGGCGTGTTTTGCTGCCACGCCAGGATCTGCTGCTGGAACAACTCGGCCCACGAACCGTCGAGGAAGACCTCCTTGTTGGAGCGCTTGTCGACGATCTCAAAGCCGTGGCGCGCCAGCGCGGGGTGCCCTTCGGGCTGCGGGTCCTGCTCGAACGCGCCAGCCTGCAGATGCATCACCGCGAAGGATTCGGAGTCGTAGAGCATGTTCATGACCCCAATCTAGCAATGTCTGCGCCAGTTTCAAGGGCCCGGCCCATCACGGCCCAAGGTCTTTCACGGACTGTCGCGTGAGAGCCACTGCTGGTCGACCACATCGCCGTTGCCCTGGGTGATGCGCACCCGCGCCGGCAGGTGGTCCAGCGTGGGTGCCAGCCACACCTCGATGTGCTGGTCGTAGTCGCGCCGCGGCAGCCGCTCGAGCTTGAGCGCCTGCATCGGGCCGCCGGGCAGCTGCAGCGACTCGGTGCCGACCACGCGGAACGACCACAGGTCGGCCTCGCGCGTGCCGGCGGTCTGGATCTGGATCTGCGTGCCCGCAGGGTAGCGCTGCGCATCGCCGCCGATCATCGCGCCGAGCTGCAGCAGCACGCTCAGGCGGTCTTGCGCGCCGGGGCGCAGCGGCGCGTCGGGCGCGTTGCTGCTGAAGCTGATGACACCCTTGTCGCGCTGGAAGTGCGCGGCCTGCTCGCTGCGGTAGCGGTCGCCAAAGCGCAGCGGCGCGATGCCGTCGCCGGTGATGCGGCCGCGGCTGGTCTGGGTGCGCGCGCCCAGCAGCCAGGCGCTGACCTCCAGCCGCGCGTCGTACTGCTGGCCGTCGTGCTGCCACGACAGGCTGGCATTCACCTGATACGGCCGCCCGCGCGATTCGCCGCGCACGATGTAGCGCAAGCGCGTCGAGCCAGGTATCGCCAGCGGCCCGATGGCAGAACCCGCTACGGAAGCCGCCGCAGCGGGTGCGGGCGGGGCGGCCGGTGCCGGGGTGGTGTGGGGTGCTGCATCGGCCGCGCTGTCGGCGCCGGCCGCACTGATCGGCGCTGTGCTGGTGGGTGTTGCGGGGGGGCGTGCGGTGCTCGCCATGTCGGCCGAGGAAGCAGCCGGCACCGTTGCAACCGACGCGGCATCGATGGACGCGCCCTCTACACGCGGCCCGGTGCGATCGGGTGTGTTGGCTCGGCTCGGTGGACTTGGTGAGCTCGATGAGCTCGATGAGCTCGATGAGCTCGATGAGCTCGGTGTGGCACGGGCAGAGGGCGCCGATGATGCCGGGCCTTTGGATGGTGTGGATGTCGTCAGGGCCGGGGTCGCCTCGATGCGACGCAGGCTCAGCACCGGCTGCCTCGGCGCGCCCGGGGCGTCGATCAGGCTGCCAGCGCCGCTGCGCATCCACTCGGGCAGGCGTTGCAGCGCCCACAGATGCACCAGCACCACCACCACCGTGCACCACAGCAGGGCGCGCGGCGGCCGCAGTTCCATCGGTTGCACCCGCTCAGGCGACCGCGCGCCAGCCCAGGTCCGACGACAGCGTGGTGGCAGTACGCGTGAGCGCGCGATGCACCGCGCCGTTCCAGCGCGCGTCGAAGCTTGCGCCCGAGCCCAGCGTCACCAGGCCCAGCGCGATGTGCGCATCGGCGTCGAACACCGGCGCGCAAAAGCCGGTCACGCCCGGCAGCAGCGTGTCGATCACCCGCGCCGCGCCGTGCGAGCGCACCTCGTCGAGCAGCGCACGCGCCTCGGCCAGCGTGCCCGGCAGGTCGCTGCGCCCGGCCTTGTGGGCGCGATCGATTTCGGCGCGCAGCATCGGCACGATCGCATCCCACGACACCCAGGCGGCAAAACAGCGCCCGGTGGCCGACGACAAGAGCGGCATCACGTCGCCCAGCCGCAGGTTCACGGTGACCGCCTGCGGCGATTCTTCCCAGTGCACCACGGTCGGCCCGTGGTTGCCCCACACCGCCACCGCCACCGTGTGGCCGATCTCCTGCATCAGCGCATGCGCCCGCTCGCGCGCCATGCGCACCGCGTCCAGCCGCGACAGCGACGCCAGCCCGAGCTTGAGCGCCGCCGGCCCGAGGTCGTAGCGGGTGGAGGCGCTGTCCTGCACCACCAGCTGCATGCGCTGAAAGCTCACCAGATAGCGGTGCGCCTTGGCCGCACTCATGCCGGCCGCGGCAGCCAGGTCGCGCAGCATCAGCGGGCCGTTGGCGCGTGCCAATGCATCCAGCAGCGCAAAGCCGACCTCCACCGACTGGATGCCGGCGCGCTCGGCGCTGGCGCGCGCAGGCGTGCGTGTGGATATGCGTGAGGATGTGCGCGTGGGTGCGGGCCTGGCGGGGGGCGCAGCCGCGGGTGAGGAGCGTGAACGGTTGGGCACGGGCAGAAGACGGTGGCCGCAGGGCGTGGAACGGCTAGGCTAGAATTTCGTTTAGGTAAACGAATTTACCAATGCGTAATTGTCGCCGCAACTGCCGCGCAGGCGGTCAATGCGACCTGCGGCGCGTTGGCAGCGGCCCCGGAGACCCCCGAATGAAACTCGCCACCTACAAGGACGGCTCGCGCGACGGACAGCTCGTCGTCGTCTCGCGTGACCTGAGCCAAGCCCATTATGCGACCGGCATTGCCGACACCTTGCAGCAGGCGCTGGACGACTGGAACTTCATCAGCCCGCAACTGCAGGACCTGTACCTCACGCTCAACGGCGGCAAGGCGCGCCACGCGTTTGCCTTCGATCCGAAGATGTGCATGGCGCCGCTGCCGCGCGCCTTCCAGTGGGCCGATGGCTCGGCCTACATCAACCATGTGGAGCTGGTGCGCCGCGCGCGCAACGCCGAGGTGCCCAAGACCTTCTACACCGACCCGCTGATGTACCAGGGCGGCAGCGACGACTTCATCGGCGCGTGCGACGACGTGGTGTGCCCGAGCGAGGAATTCGGCATCGACTTCGAGGCCGAGGTGGCGGTGATCACCGGCGACGTGGCGATGGGTACCGACGCCGATGCGGCGCTGGACGGCATCCGTCTGCTGATGATCGCCAACGACGTGAGCCTGCGCAACCTGATTCCCGACGAGCTGGCCAAGGGCTTCGGCTTCTTCCAGAGCAAGCCGGCCACCGCCTTCGGCCCGGTGGCCGTCACGCCCGACGAGGTAGGCGAGGCGTGGCAAGGCGGTCGCCTGCACCTGACCGTGCAAAGCACATGGAACGGCCGCAAGGTGGGCATGTGCGAGGCCGGCCCCGAGATGACCTTCCACTTCGGCCAGCTGATCGCCCACATCTGCAAGACGCGCAACGTGCGCGCCGGCAGCATCGTGGGCAGCGGCACCGTGTCGAACAAGGGCGTGGAGAAGGACGGCCGCATGGACTGGCCCAAGGGCTACAGCTGCATCGCCGAAAAGCGCGCGATCGAGACCATCCTGGACGGCAAGCCCAGCACCGCCTTCATGAAGTTCGGCGACACCATCCGCATCGAGGTCAAAGGCGCGGACGGGCAGAGCGTGTTCGGCGCGATCGAGCAGACGATTGCGCCCCTGACGCGCTGAGCGCGTCAGCGCAAAGCCTCTCGCGCTGAGCGCGTCAGGTTCCAAGCGCCACGCGCTGAGCGCGTCAGCGCAAAGCCTCTCGCGCTGAGCGCCTCAGCGCAGCTGCATCAGCAGCGCCTTCAGCCCGCGGATCAGCATCTCGGTGGCCACCGCCACCAGGATCAGGCCCATCAGCCGCTCGAAGGCCAGCACCACCCGCTCGCCGATCACGCGCTGGATGCGCTCGGCCAGTACCAGCACCACCGCGCCCACCAGCATGGTGACGCTGAGCGCGCCCACCCACTCCAGCCGGCGCTGCGGTGCCTGGCTGACCAGCAGCATCACGGTGGCCATGGCCGAGGGCCCTGCGATGGCGGGGATGGCCAGCGGCACGATCAGCGGCTCGCCCTCGGGCAGCGCCTGGGTCGACGGCGGCGGCGGAAAGATCATGCGCAGCGCGATCAGGAACAGCACCACGCCGCCTGCGATCTGCAGCGAGGTGTCGGACAGGTTCATCAGCCGCAGGAAGCGGTCGCCGAAGAACATGAACAGCAGCAACACGGCAAAGGCGATCAGCACCTCGCGCACGATGACCCGCGTGCGCCGCTCGGGCGCCACATGGCGCAGCGCGCTGGCGAAGATCGGGATGTTGCCCAGCGGATCGGTGATCAGCAGCAGCAGGATGGTCGCCGAAGCGAAGGTGTAGGCATCGGTCATGGGCCGCGCAGGATAGCGCAGCCGCGGCTCGCGGCGCGGCACAATCCGGGGCTTGTTCGCATCCGTTGCGCCCTGCGCCCCACACCATGGACTACTCCCGCTACCAGACCTTCCGCATCTCGCGCCGCGGCCCCAACGATTCGGTGCTGGACATCCAGATGAAGGCGGCCAACGGCAAGCTGCCCACCGCCGGCCACGACGGCCACTGGGAACTGGCCGAGATCTGGCGCGATGTCAGCGCCGACGACAGCGTGCGCTGTGCGGTGCTGCGCGGCGAGGGCATGGGCTTTTCGGGTGGCGGTGATCTGGCGCTGGTGACCGACATGTCGCAGGACTTCGAGGTGCGCACCCGCGTCTGGAAGGAAGCGCGCGACCTGGTCTACAACGTCATCAACTGCGACAAGCCCATCGTCAGCGCGATGCATGGCCCGGCGGTCGGCGCGGGCCTGGTGGCCGGCCTGCTGGCCGACATCCCGATCGCCGCCAAGAGCGCGAAGATCGTTGACGGCCACACCCGTCTGGGCGTGGCGGCCGGCGACCATGCGGCCATCATCTGGCCGCTGCTGTGCGGCATGGCCAAGAGCAAGTACTACCTGATGCTGTGCGAGCCGTTGAGCGGCGAAGAGGCCGAGCGCATCGGCCTGGTGGCACTCGCCGTCGATGACGACCAGCTGCTCACCAAGGCCTACGAGGTGGCCGACCGCCTGGCCAGCGGCAGCCAGACGGCGATCCGCTGGACCAAGTACGCACTCAACAACTGGCTGCGCCAGGCCGGCCCCACCTTCGACACCTCGCTGGCGCTCGAGTTCATGGGCTTTGCCGGCCCGGATGTGCGCGAGGGCGTGGCCAGCCTGCGCGAGCGTCGTCCGCCGAAGTACTGACCCCGCTTCACCCCACGAGCTTTCTTGCCCATGACCCGCAAACGCCTTCTGCTGTCCCTGATCTCCTCTGCACCGCTGCTCTGCCTTGGCCTGCCCGCTGCGGCACAGGCCCCGGCCGCCGCCGCCCCCGTCACGGTCGAAGGCGCCTGGGTGCGCCCCACCGTGCCGGGCCAAAAGGGCACCGGCGCCTTCATGCGCATCACCGCGCAAGAGGGCATGAAGCTGGTGGGCGCAGCGTCGCCCGCTGCCGGCGTGACCGAGGTGCACGAAATGAAGATGGAAGGCAACGTGATGCGCATGCGCGCCATCACCGCGCTGGACCTGCCCGCGGGCCAGACGGTGGAGCTCAAGCCGGGCGGCTACCACGTGATGCTGATGGACCTGAAGGCCGCGCTGCCGAAGGACACCACGGTGCCGATCACCCTGATGCTGCGCGATGCACGTGGCGCGCAGCAGCGGCTGGAGCTGTCGGTGCCGGTGCGCAGTTCTGCGCCGGGCTGAAGCCACCTTGCGGGGCTGACTGCCCCGTGCGGCTTGGGTTAAGCTGAGGTTCAACTCGGCAGCAGGAGGCGCGCATGGCAGATTCAGGCAACTTCGGCTTCGGCAAGTTCGTGCCGGGCTTTGACTTCCTGCAGAACCTGGCCAAGGGCGCGTCGCAGGGCATGCCGCAGATGCCCAGCCTGTCGAACTGGATTGCGCCCACGCTCAACGTCGAGGACCTGCAAAAGCGCATCGACGAACTCAAGACGGTGCAGTTCTGGCTGGAGCAGAACTCCAAGGCGATAGGCGCCACGGTGCAGGCGCTCGAGGTGCAGAAGATGACGCTGTCCACCTTGAAGGGCATGAACTTCAGCATGGGCGAACTGGCCGATGCGCTGCAGCTCAAGCCGGGAGCCGCATCCACGGCCACGCCCGCTGCTTCCCCCGCTGCCGACCCTCCAGCGCCACCCGCGCGCAAACCCGCGCGCCGCAAGCCTGCCGCCGGCGAGGCCGCAGAAGGTGCTGCCCCCGCTGCAGCGTCCGGTGCGGTGGACCCGATGCAGTGGTGGGGCGCGCTGTCGCAGCAGTTCCAGCAGATCGCAAGCGATGCGATGCGCGACGCGGCGCAAGGCATGCCCCAGGCCGCTGGCGGCGCTGCCCGGCCGTCAGCGGGCAAGGCGGCAAGTGAAGCCGGTGGATCGGCTGCATCGGCCCGCACCCGCCGCAGCACCGCCAAGGCGGGCAAGGCGCGCGCTGCTGCCGCAGCGAAGCGGCGCTCCTGATGCACGGACACCGCACGGACACCTCACGGATGACGAACGCATGAGGCGCAGATGAAGCTCTTTCCCGCCGCGCACGCCACCCATCCGCAGTGGGCCATGGCCGCAGGCCTGGTGCTCGCGCAGCTGCGTGCGCAGATGGCGCTGCCCACGCATGCGTCGTCGCCCACGCT
>Ga0129333_10004025_pt1 | contig 13767 bp, 7 predicted proteins | sample CPB6_08_DNA_FD_94474 | JGI IMG/M metagenome (GOLD analysis project Ga0129333, IMG submission 94474) | Freshwater to marine salinity gradient microbial communities from Chesapeake Bay, USA - CPBay_Sum_0.6_0.8_DNA | ecosystem: Environmental > Aquatic > Marine > Coastal | place: USA: Chesapeake Bay... | reverse complement strand
ATATACAAATATATCTCTGTATCGGCAGGTACCATTTTATAACTTATGGTAACATCCATAGAGCCGCCCGGAGCAACTTTGATTGGAGTAATTTTTGAAATTTCTATTACTGGTGGAGTTGGAATAACAACAGTTAATTCTTTATTGATTTCACAAATCAATGTCCTGGGTCTGCCGAGTCTTTCTTTTAAAAATAACTCAAGTTTGTAACGATAAGGGCCAGGCAAAGTTTCATCGCCGGTGCTGCCAGCCCAAGCAGCATTTCCAAAATTATTAGTACCACGGTCATTTAGTGTCGCCGTCAATTTACTATTAAATCGAACTTGACCGTTTGAGTTTTTACTGATACGATAATCAGAAATATCAACTTCGTATTCACCATTGCCTAAGGTCGGATTGGTAAAATTGAACCTAACTCCAATTGAGGCAGTTGTCAAACTGGGAGTTAATGGATCGTATAAAACTAATAGTCCGGTGTCTTTCCCATCAGACAAGAGTTGGAAATTTATACTATCACATAGTGAGCTAGGAACATTAGACGGAGAAAACGTAGTAGTTGTAGAGGTTTGGCCCGGTAACAATGGTGCCCTGGTAGTGGTTGTTTGTACCGGAGCTCGTGTAGTTGTTGTTGTAGTTGTTGGTCTAGGAATAATACTTTTAATAAAATTTGCTGCACGATCAGTGGTAAGAATTCTGCCTACCAACCTACCGTCTTCAAAGTTAGATGGAAAAATAGGCCCATCGGTCAGAGAGTTGATTGTGATAACTTGCGAGTTTGCTACAATATTACCAGCAACCCCACCTTTTCTTAATCTAACAACAAACTTTTTAGGCACGACTACTTGGTTACCTTGATATTGTGCAAATAAAGGTAAGCCCCTACTTTCATACCGCCAGTAGAATCATAAGACCCATGCACTGCTATAAACTTGAAAACACCTACTGGATCACCACTGGCCATAGTACGTGAAACTGTTTGCCAAGTACCACTATTTGTACCATATACATCTAATAAAGTAATTTCTTCACAAGTACTGGCTTTAAGTAGGTAAATGTATACTGCATATTGATCGCCTGCGGGATCTTTTACAGCACGCCAATTAAAGCTCACAGTATCACCAACTTGTAGCTCAAAACTAAATTCACTAACTAAAATGGGACCACGCATGACTCCATAGACGTTGGGATTACTTAATGTTACTTCCCCAGCGAATGTGGCACGATTAGTTATCTCCAAAATAAATTTTTCTGTACTACCTGGTACAGCTAACGGACTATACAGTGTAGTAGAAGTATCTAGTATTCTATATCCATAACCAGGATTATTTGAAATATCTGAACTGAAAGTAACGTTATCTCCTGGAGTAGCTGCACCACCGGGTCTCGGTGGTATAGGAGTAGTAGTGGATGGTGATAAACAATTTAAAATAAAACTGTTGCCATTCATTCTAGCAGTTTGTTTGTAAATCACCCAACCTAGGAAAGAAAACTTTTGCGAATCTTCTATGATATTTACATTATTGGCAAAGTTACCATTTATGACCATACCAGCATCAAACTCAGCACCATAAAAATTACTCAACGCCAACGGGCCAGTAATGGGTATAGGAGTAGCTGTTCCATAGGGATACCCCACTGTTCCGTAGGGAATTATACCGGCTCCGGCATAATATTTGCTTAATCTGGTAGCACCTGCGCAAAGATTTGTACCCATTTTTGTTACCTATTTAGAGTATTTATCGTTAAAAAACCCGGTCAAGGCCTAGAATCCACACTACTGTGGCCACCGCCACCGCCACCGCCTCCACCAGATCCGTTGTATCCTGTGTAGCTATTAGCTAAGTCGCCGCCATTGCCACCAGATCCAGAATATCCGCCTGCACCACCGCCACCGCCACCCCAGCCATCGCTTTGTGAACCATTACCACCATTACCACCACTATCGCCCACAAAACCACCGCCTAAGCCACCGGTATTATCACCAGCAGGTACACTCTTACCGCCTCGTCCGCATACAATACTGTCTGATATGAAGAAACTGTCACCGCCATCAGTTACCACAGTTCCAGAATTAGAACCCCCTGCACCAACTTGTACAGCATACGAGCTTCCTGGCACTACTGCAATATTATCTTTCCAGCCTAGTCCGCCACCACCTCCACCACCGCCCCATCCTTTACCGCCCCCACCAATACAGACTACACTAACAGAAGTTATTCCTACAGGGGCAGTCCAAGAATGAATTCCTGGCGTTGTAAAATCAGTAAACGTAGTTTGACTGGCTACAGTTCCAAATGTGATAATTCTTACTGCACCATTGCCAGGCAGGCCAGCATAATTTGTAGTAGATCCTGCAGTTGTGTTTGTTCCACCTGACCCTCCTCCATAGTTTCCACCGCCACCACCTGAACCTAGGTCAGAATCTCCACCATAACCACCACCTGACCCACCGGTGCCGCCTGCACCAAATAAACCGCCACTACTAGATCCCGTACCATACACTAGGCCAACACCACCGCCACCACCGCCCTTGCGTCTACTAAATGAAAAAACTGAAGTGGTAGTGGTAGTTGTTGGACCTGCTGCTGTTGTAGTAGACGTAGTGGGTGCTGCTGTTGTAGTAGTTGTAGTCGTGGTTGTGGAAGTTGTAGGAGGGGGCCCAATCGGTCCAATGGTATTTGAATAAGTTGTTAACAAGCCATTAGGACTACGTTTACGTAATCTAAAGTAATAAGTCAAATCAGTTACAAGTACTAGATATTCATTATCTATGTCACCAGTGTCAGTCCATGTAGCTGTCATTGGATTATCAGTAGGACTACGCTGCCACATACTACCTGTGCTGGTGCCACTTGGATCCCATACAGCATCAGAAGTCATAGTCAATAAACCAGTTGGATATAACTGCCCTGTTATAACTGGTGGTGACAGTAGTATATAAACCGGTGCAACCGTTGTAGTGGTTGTTGAGGTTGACGTAGATGTAGTTGTTGAACTAAATGGTGCAGCACTGGTAGTGGTAGTAGTGGGCCCAGAAATAGTAGTAGTTGTAGTAGAAGTGGGCAATGCTAACGTAGTAGTAGAAGTACTAGTTGATGTCGACGTAGTTGTTGTAGAAAATAATATTATTTGTAAATTAAGTTCTAAAATATGCGATGCCGAAATTGATCCAATTCTTAATCTAACATTAAGCGAACCTAGTCCAGTGGTTAGGAAACTGGTTCTTGCTAGATATCTTGTTCCACCGGAAATTGTAGGTATAGTATCAGTATACAAAGGTCCTTGATTTGTTGGACTTACTGTGCCAGTTCCGTCAGTGGTAACATAAAACAAAGCATTGGGCAAGTTACATTCTACTGTAATAAAAATTCTTGATCCAATGATATAAGCAGTTTGGACTTGGTTGTGTGTCATCATCCACCCATCCAAGTTTGTTGTGGTACTGGTAGTCAATGGTGGAGACAACGTAGTAGTTGATGTAGAAGTAGATGTAGTAGTGGTAGTAGTTGATGTCGATGTTGTTGTAGTGCTGGTACTAGTAGTTGAAGTAGTGCTAGTACTAGTGGTCGTAGAAGTAGTTGTCGATGTGGTAGATGTGCTGGTTGTTGTGGTACTTGTACTGGTAGTTGATGTTGATGTAGTTGTAGTACTTGTACTGGTAGTAGTTGTAGTAGGGGTAAGTTGAAAATTTGTAGCAGTTAATTGTTTAGTTACAAATCCTGCCGAGCTTGGTTGAGAAACAACAGAAAACCCTAGTTGATCGCCTAATATATCCGACGACTTAATTCCACCATAGCCCAAATCCATTACCGTTACAATTTGTGAATTTGCTACAACCGGTCCTGTTAATGATCCTCTTCGTAATCGTACAATAAATTGTTTCAATGTGGGATCACGCCCATTTGGTTTTGGTGCTGCTATGTTACTTACTGTGTATCCTATAAAGTTTTCATCACTGAAAACATTACCAGTCATGGTCAAAATGTTTCCAATGTCAGAATTTACAAATGGGGTTAGACCACGAGTATTAACAGTCACAACTTGACTATTCGCCAGAATCGGACCAGTTGGGCCATCTTTCCTTAATCGTGCAATAAACTTTTTGTTGTTGAAATATACTCTCAGTCGTCGGGTCAACCCATACCAAGTACCAGAAGCAAAAGTTGCTGTTAGATCTAATATACCATGACTAGTTATTGTCATAGCAGGCAGCTGATAATATCCTATACCCGAAGTTGTAGCTGTGATAGGAGTAAAGGCTCCAGTGGGCGTAGTTCCTGTTATAGTAAAACTAGTCGATGGTGGTCCGAACTTTATTTCTAAGTCTAGACTACTGTGTAGGGAATAGGTAGCAGCAAATACATTACTACCAGGTCCATCATATAAAGGTTTTTGATCCTTTATATAGAAAGTTGGATTAAACTGAGCAGCAGTGGTTGTACTGGTTGAGGTTGATGTGCTTGTAGTTGAGGTTGATGTACTTGTAGTTGAGGTTGATGTGCTTGTAGTTGAGGTTGATGTGCTTGTAGTTGATGTAGATGCAACAGTGGTCGTAGTTGTTGAGGACGTAGCAGGTTCATTGATGGATACCGTAGTAGCGGCACCATTGACATCTAATGTAAAAGTAAAAGTTTGATTACCGGGTTGCTGACCTGCCACAGTAGTAAAAGTTATTGGTGCACTTTTAGTAATAGTACCTGTCAGTGCAGCACCATTGATTAAGGCACTGGTGACACCAGTTATGGTATAAGCATAGGGAACATCCGGGGCAGAGCCTGCTATAGTAATAATAAATGATTGCCCTTTTGTTACACTACCAACATCTGGGTAGGCATAGAGAGTAGGTGGTGAACCACAACCACCCAGCCCTACAACAAGAGTATACGTAGTTCCTGGTGTTACAGTAATATTGTTAACATAACCTGCTGCTCCACCACCGCCACCTGATCCACCGTTTGTACCTCCTCCACCACCTGCACCAATTAAAGCAACATGCACTTCAGTAACGCCGGCTGGTGGAGTCCAACTATAGGTTCCTGGTGCACCTAATACTTCTTGGTTACCTGCAGGGAGATTAGGAAATCCAGTTACACCCCAGGCTATTTTAATTGCCCCGTCGCCACCATTAGCTAACGGACTAGAGCTACCACTCTGACCTCCGCCACCGCCGCCATAGTTGCCACCTACACCGTTTACATTGCCATCTGTTCCACCAGCACCACCGGGACCACCTTGTCCAGCAACTGGTGCCAAAGCGTTGACAGAGGGATCGAATCCAGTACCGCCACCACCTTTACCAGCCCCAGTACCACTTGATCCACCGCCCGAGGCTCCTCCCCCGGCACTCTGTGGTTCACTTCCAGGAAGACCGGCATTTTGGGGTTGACCTGCACCATAGGTTAATTCAGCGTTGCCGCCTCTTCCACCATTGCCACCATCAAAGTAAGCAGCACCTCCACCACCACCGCCATAATATGTCCACAGTCCACTGCCACCATTACCACCAAGTGCACCAACGCTAACGCCACCACCAGAGCCATTAACTACAAAAACACCACCCTGTGCCACTGACGGGGTATTAGAAGTTCCGCCTTGTCCACCTCGTGCTTCGATGACCAAAGAGCCGAAAGTGGCAATGGTATCACCACCTTTGGTTGTGCAAAAACTTGTGTTAGGGACAAAGGTATACGGCATGAAAAATTAGTCACCAGTCTCAGCGGGAGGCGGTGGAGGCGGTATAGTGAATACACAATCTTTACTATAAACCACGACTTGATCATTCTTGCGTCTAATTCTTATTCTCGCAGTTGCTGATCCGCCGGTTACCCCAATTAATGTATAAGTAGGACCGATTCCAATCCACTGATCCTTTTTAGCAAATGTACTATACCCATGTCCAATGACGCCAACAGGACAGAGATATTGTGTATCACCGGCTATACCCTCAATATAGATTTCATATAGATCACTAACTCCACTAAATGCATTAGTACACCATGCAGTATTAGATGCTGCTGAAGATTCTAACACACCATTTGTAAATAGTCGTATACATGCTTCATTAGCAGATTCAGTAACAGCCGGTAAGTTGAAAGTTTGTACATAATACGTACTAGCAGTAAACTGATCCATTTTATTGATATTCCAGGTCTCGGTTAAATCAGTAGTCCAATAAACCATTACTGCACCTTGTGTTCCAGGATCAGCTTTCTGATAGGGCCAACTTGGACCATTTCCGCCTCGTCCAAAAAAACCATGCTCGCCGGCTATGGCAGGATCAACACCAAGGTTTCTGTTAAACATTAGATCATAAGAACTGAAAATATTTTGGTCACCTAGATCTATTGTTAAGCAAATTGCACCAGGATTGTAGTATTGATAAGGGGGTTCATTTGTGGCTGTCACGTTAAATGTATGATATCCTTTGGTTGCCGTAAAAGTGCCAGTTCTAGGCGGATTTTGTTGCGATATGTCGGCTCCGGTCACTGAACGTATCACAACTCCATCTATAGAAAAGGATCCTGCATTATCCACACTGAACTGATAAGAATAAGTGTCAGTCTTAGGAAAATATAATGGGAATGTAATTATTCTAGTATCCACTAGATTATCATTAGTGTCCCACACCCCAAATCTCTTAGCGAATGGGTGGAAGTAAGGATCAAATGGTACCTTAGCAAAGTTGTTAGATGCTGTGGTATTGGGAGGTTGATAAACCTCAAACTTAAGCCAACTCGATGTAGTCAATCCAACAGTGGTATTTTGACTGGCTGCTCCTGAAGAACCGCCAATAGCTGGTGGTGAAAAATCGCTTCCGCCCGTTCCTGCGGTTCCGCGGCCACCGCCACCACCCCCGCCACCACCACCATCATTCGGTAGTTGAGTGCCGCTGAAGCCATTCATATTCGGAAATGCTTGATAACCGATTGGTGTCATACTACCATTGGTAGCATCGTAACCAGGTTGATCTTGGCCACCTCCACCGCCACCCCCGCCACCACCGGCACTAGCGATACCATACAACGTGCCACCTACTGATACATACAATGCAGAAGCACCTCCGCCACCGCCACCAGCACCACTATAACCACTTGGTCCAGCCTTAGCTCCATCACCACCGTTAGCAGCATAACCTGAACCCGATGGGAATCCAAAACCGATTCCACCAGCACCACCAGCTGCATTTGCGACAGCTGGACCAGCCCCTTGTCCACCTTGTCCTATACCAGCTTTGAGAATTTTTGGTGTTGCACCAGTGTCAGGAAGAATAACTTCGCCTAATACCACGATACCACCACCGCCTGAACCACCTAGACCGTCGTTACCAGTAGTAGGCCCACCGTCCGTGCCACCTCCGCCGCCACCAGCACCAATTAACCTAAACATAAGTTTAACTGGTACGCCAGGTAAAGTAAAACCACCATATAGGTCTGATATTGTTCCACTGAAAGCAGTTTGTGCTGCCATACCACGCAATACTGGTGTTGTGGTCGTTGTGGTCGTTGTGGTAGTGGTAGTTGTTGTGGTAAAGTTAATCGGTAAACACGTAGCGTGAAATAGTCTTCCTGTAAAATTGTTTGTTTTTGGCGTACCTGCTGTGGACCATGAAAAATCAAATATTTTAACAGTTGGGCCTTGTGCGTATTGAATACGAATAGCATAACGTTGTCCGGCAGTCATTTGTATCATTTCACTAGCTACTGTGCTACCGGAAAGAAAACTTTTTACAGTGGCATTATCTCTAGTATAGCCAGATTCGGCGTAAGGGCCTATCCAAACCATTGCTAAATCGTCTACAGAATCAATATAAAATATATGTCCACCTGTAGACGCTGGCACAAAATAACCGACCCATTCCATACTGAAATTTTCTAAGAATGGTGCGAAATTTATGGCACCATTTATGGTGACGACACTTCGTTCAATAGGTTGCCTAAATGTATACCATAATGGATCGTAATCGGCCAAACCCGTGGCAGGTGGATATCCGTTAAAGGTGGATCTACATAGCCCTGCAAACACTGGGAAAAATGTAGTTGTGGACGTAGTAGATGTAGTAGAAGTTGTTGCTATATAAACTCTACTTTCTAAAGATCTATTATTTCCATAAGATAAAATTTGGCCAACTAAAGGTGTGAAAGCAATAGATACTACAAAGTCAACGACTGGCCATGTTGAAGTGGATTCTGGATCAGTTTCAAAGACGCCGCTAGGGGGCACAGTGCCGCTTATTGTTCGATTGGGAGTAAATACAGGTGGGCTACCATATGGTTGATATATGATGGTTATAGTATAGCTAGCCCCAGGTGGTGCTCCGGAAATAAGAAAAATTACTGTTTGACCCTGTACCAAACCCATGGTATCAATATATGTAGTAAACTGGGTCGTGCCAGGACCGGGAACATTCTTTAGTTGAATTGGTCTACCTTTTACCGAAATTGAAGGATTATAGGTATTAGGCGGTAGAGTAGTAGTTGTTGAGGTCGAACTTGTACTGGTGGTGGTACTAGTTGTAGAAGTTGTGGGTTGAAATGGTAAAGTTGTAGTAGTTGTTGGTGGTAAAGGGTTACAACCAAATTCTGCTTGTAATTCGCTTAAGGCAATTGCTACCGGGGGTAAGACCCAACTTTTTATTGTCACAATAGTTCCCTATTAGACTAGTCTGCCGTTCTTCAACAGTGTGACTTCTTCTTTTAATTCTTTAATTGCTTCAACTACTAGACCCATAATTTTTTCATAATTAATAGCCAGCAAACCATTTTCACGTTCTTGTGTGGCTTCGGGCAATACTTGCTTGACTTGATTGGCCAACAAACCGGTCTGTCTTTCTGTATCAGACTTGCCTAAATCTTGAGCTCGCTGATTCCAATTATATAAAACACCATCTAGTTTGGACAACTTATCTAATGCATTATCAATTCTTGAAATATTAGTCTTAAGTCTTTCGTCACTCAAACTAAAACCTATGATGTCACCTTTAGCTTCAAAGTCACCGTTACCATGCATGATTGCAGAAACAGCAGTGGCTATGGGACTACCTTCTCTAGTGGTATGAAATTCTATCTTAGTACCGTTAGCAGCACCGGTGTATGTCTGGGAAGCAACAAACTTTATCATAGCCCTTGGTGCTGTTAGTGCAGTACCAGAATGTCCTCTTGCTTCAATAGCACCGATAGTAGATCCTATCAAGGTAGCAGCAGCTCCTGCCGTAGTTCCTATAATTGGACCACGACGAAATGCCAGCGTGGGTGCCAGATCTTTATTGGCCTCGGTATTGGCTGCATAACAGTCAACCACGATCCTCAATGGTTGGTTATCGTCGCTGTGCAAATGCATGGCAGTAAATGGTAGCGTTGCATTTAGTGTTCTTATAGAACTTGCACCATTATTAATTTCTAATTTACTGGTGGCAGCCGCAGATTTGTTTATGGCGAAATTACCAGTAGATGGTTGTATGGTCAAACCCTTGTCTTTGGCAACCTTGTTGGCCGGTAATCCAAAATCATTCTCAACAAAGGTAAAATAATGTATGTCATTGCTGGTTTTGTCTAGTTCTATACCACCACCAGAGCTAACAAAATTTGTTCCGTCATATACTTTTAGTAATCTAGTTGAACTATCATACCACAATTGCCCTTCTAGTGGGCTGTTGGGTTGGCTGCTAGAAGCAAAGTTCTCTAGCATATGAATCATATTTTCATTTAAATATTCTCCATATCCAGAAAAGTTTCTGCCAACTAGTGCTATACTCGTCGATGTAAGATCGGCTGTGCCGTCTTCAACTGTGACAAGAAGATCACCGTTACTCTTATTAATATTATATGACATTGGATGTTAACTCCATATTTTACTATTTATTTTAACTAATACCCGTCAAATTTGTTAGACTTTGTATTCTTATGGTATAGTCAATTTGAATCAGTCTATTTAAACTTTTTTGTATGGGATGAAATACCACATGAGTTAACAATTTACCAGTCCCGGGTCCGCTAGCACTCCATGCTTTTAATCCTAATTCGTCAAATACAAAATCATTCTCTAATGTGTTGAGATTATCAAATGCAGTTTGCCCACGTGGTTCGCCATAATCAAGCAAACAAGTACACAAAACATCTGTGTAAACTGTACCAGGAACATGTCTTATACTCATGGCATTACGCACAGGATCGGTATTATCTTCATCTGTGTCATCAATAATTTTGAAAAATGTGGGATTATAAAGATCAGCGTTTTGAGTATTGGTATTAGTGGGCAAAAAATTAATGACTCCTGTGCTGTCAAAATTGGTACCACCACGCCCAAAATGCATTTCTGTTATAAAATGGTTACGCTTGTTTGCTAGGTTATAGGCCAGTGCTTCGCTTATATTTTCAAAATGTATAGCATTTTTCTTATCAACAAATACATGATTGTTCTCAGGATCAAAGATCCTTACATGACCCGTCATTTGTAATAAAGATTCATTTTTCATATCAGGCACGACCTTGCGTATAAATTTTGCCCGTTTCCGGGTCATGTATTTTTAGAAAACCTTGAAAAACTATACCAGAATTTTCATCTGGCTGAGAAGTTTCCTCTTGAGTTTTGTCAGATTTTTGGTTTTTATCTTCAGTTTCTTTATTTATCATGATAATTTATGCTGGATTAATAGTACAGATAGCCGATCTCACAAGTACATCACCATTGATTAAACCATTAGTTATTATCATTTGAAACGATTGTGTTGCACCGGTTATTTCTGCTGCATTTACAATTATGGTCATTGTAGCAGGACCATCGGGCACAGGAAGATTATTAGCAGCTCCTCGATTAGATGGATCTATGCCAGTTATTGAAGTTAGGGTTTGAGTACCTGGTTCAACTATGAACCACCCAAGAGTTTGGGCAGTTACCCATGTAGGTACATTTAAAGTAAACGTAAAAGTAGTAGGCCCAGCCTTAATTGCACTATCCACATCTAGTTGATAAGGCTCGGGTGGCCTAGCTGCTGAAATTTTATCAATATTATCTAAAAATAAACTAGCACCAAGTACAGTGCCACCCGAAGCATCCTGCGAACCACATATGAATATAAACCTATAGGTACCTGTTTCTGTAGCCCCAATTTCCTTTTCAACACGTTGCCAAGGAGTAGCTTGTTTGTTTTCGGCCGCAGAACTGCTGTCTAATAACAATACAGTTTTGCCATTACTGGTATCTAAAAGATAGGCAAACACATCAAAGTCGTCTCCCCCGCCTTCGGCCTTCCAATGAAAGTAAACCTTGTCCCCTACACCGCAACTGATGGGATTATCTGCCACAAGATAAGGACCACGTACTATGCCAAAGCTGACAGATGTCCCATAACTAAACAAACGTATGACATTTTTACCACCAAATGGTGCTATTGATTCAGACTTTATTTCGAAATCAAATGACATGTTTACAGGTGGGTCTTGATCACCGTATGGACCCGGAGTTCTGAACGGCGGCCTGGTACGTGATTCATATTCTTTAGTTGGATCATCGGGTGTAGGCCATCCCAATATTGTGCTAAATCCTGAAGTTCTTAAATGCCCTGCTGTAGTGCCAATACCGGGTTTATATATACTCCATCCCGGAATATGATCCACACCATCCGGATCTTGTGTCCTTGGCTCAGCAATTTCAAAATCACCATTAAAAAAGTTGTTTAGGACTTTACCAGGTTGTGGTAGAACAGCCGGTGGCGGTGCAGCAGTAGTAGTAGTGACTTTACTAGTGTCGTTAATTGTCACTGTAATTGCTGCCGCAGCCGGTGGAGGTGCAGGTGTGCTTGTGGGATCTTTTGAGTAAACTGTGAAAATTAAGGTTTCAGGTCCTTCTTCGGGATCAGGAGCTAGAGGTGTAAGATCTTCTGCACTCTTGAATAATACTGTGGCTGTACCTGCACGATAAGAACCACCTATGGTAAATGTACCGGCAGGATAAGTATCAAAATCAGCGGCAGTAGCTGTTCCAGTATTAGTCCACCACAAGGTAGTTCCGGGTTTAATACCGTCTGTTGTTATAGTAAATACTACACTTTGACCTTCATTAATATTAGTAGTCGAAGCTGCTACAGAAATAACTGGTGCCACACTGGTGTCATTTATATTAACTGTTACTGGTCCTACTATATAGGAACCCGAGTCAAAACTTCGTGTGGAATATACTGTGAAAATAAATGACTCAGGTGGTCCTGCTTCAGTAGTTACATCCTCTAATATATTGATTTTTACATTAGCAGATGCACCAAAAATAGTTCCTTCAGTTTTGAATGATCCCCAATTTGGGTTAGGAGTACCAGAATAATCACTGGTTGTTGCTGTTCCTGTAATTTCGTAAAAAAACAAAGTTTTTGGTTCTACGCCAACTGTTAGAAAGTCAAACCTAACAGTTTCACCTTCATCGGTAAGGATACTTTGATTGTTTCCTGCCCACCCACCATAACTTTCCACTGTGGCACGAATGTCATAAACAGGATCCGGTAAGTCAGATATATAAACAACATTTGCAGTTAATAAAATTGGACCAGAAACTGAGCCTTCACGTAAATTCAATACGATTGATTTACCTAGACTGGCTCCAAAATTGCGTACTGTATCCAATCTAATAAAACCTGTACTCTCACGATACCCACCAGTTACCGTAACTGTGCCCGATTGTGTTTGTATAGCAAAGTCAGTAGTTTGACTGGTGCCCTCATTAGTCCAATATAGCATGGTATCACTAGCTATACCGCGAGTAGAAACATCAAATACTATACTTGATCCCTCGGCAACTACGTTTGATCTAGGTTCTATAAAATAAAGTGGAATTATACCAATATCTTCTATGGTCACTGTTTCAGCAGTGGCCACCACAGGACCAGTGAAAGATCCAGTCCGTACCTGAAATATTATAGTTTCATTTCCTTCTGTAGTAGTATCAAGTCTTGGAGTAAGATCAACATAAGCTACACCATTATTAAAGTCACCGCCCATGACAAAACTGCCACGATTTAAGAACCCTGCATCGTACCCAATAAAATCAAGTATTTGTGCTGTACCTGCGTTGGTCCAATATAATGTTACACCCGGCAACTGATACTTGGTGTTAATTTGAAATCTAATTAAATTACCCTCGCTTACTACGACTGCTGAAGGAAAAGCACGATATTCTACATTTGGCACCCATAATGGTGCGTTATTATATCTGTTAGGACCAACATCCTCTACATCGGAACCAGCAAGATGTATCATAGGCACACCGGTTCCACCTACTCCACGACGTAAACGACCTAATCTATTACCGTCTTTTTCGTAATATACAATGCGTTCACCATTAACATGTACGATACCGGGAATAACTAAACTGGGATCAGGTGTACCTAAAACACTACCATTAGTAACAAATATATTGGTATCATTAATTAGTAAATTTCTAGTTAGTTCAACAACATAAGTAGGATTTGACACAGAACGAAAACGTTGTGTGTTCATGTCAATGAACAATCGATAACTGGTATCGAATGGTTCGTCGCCGTAACTGATGTTGGTTAATTGCATAATTTAATATTTATTAGAATGAAACCAAGGCTTCTAAACTGTGAGTAGCAGTTGCTACAATGTTAGATCCTCCGCTATCTGTAGCAATTTCTATATAGTAAGACACTTCAATTTGTCTTGCAGTGCTAGTTGATCCTGCACTGACACCAAAAGAGCGATTCGTTGACAGGGGCAGCCAAAATACCGAATCTCCATCATAATAATTACCTGGACCAGTATT
>Ga0129333_10004024_pt1 | contig 13768 bp, 14 predicted proteins | sample CPB6_08_DNA_FD_94474 | JGI IMG/M metagenome (GOLD analysis project Ga0129333, IMG submission 94474) | Freshwater to marine salinity gradient microbial communities from Chesapeake Bay, USA - CPBay_Sum_0.6_0.8_DNA | ecosystem: Environmental > Aquatic > Marine > Coastal | place: USA: Chesapeake... | reverse complement strand
TATCTGTATTAGAAATAACATGATATGCCACTTAACTTTCCATCGAATCCTGCAGTAAATCAAATCTATGTGTACAACGGCATTCGTTGGAGATGGAATGGTTACGGTTGGGCATCTCTTGGATCTTCTGGTGGTTCTGTAATTGTTGGTGGTATATCTGGAGATTATATTGCTGGCATAACAGGTGGAGTTGGTATAACTGTATCGGGTCCAACTGGAATTGTTGAAGTTACTTTAAAATTAGATGAACCAAATATTGGTTCACCCTATACACCACCAACTCATAATGCACCAACATCTTTCAGTGCAGATTCTGGTCCAGCAAGAAAAGTTGCATTTTTACAAGAAGATGGATCTGTATCCTTTGACTTTATTAAAAATTATGATGTGTTTCGTCAATCAGAATTTAATTTTGATATTTTATCATTTAATATACCTGGATTGAATCCTCAGTTAGTTGGGACGCAAGGAACAAATTTTAATTTAAATTCATTCATTGGTAATATAACATATAATCAACTTGCATCTGAAGCACAAATGCGAGCAACAAATGCTACTATATTTGAGCAAACTGGGTTTCCTGACTCTTCTAATTTTAATTTAAACTATACAATTTATGATTTTAGTTCTTTACAAAATTTAGTTTACAGGCAATTACAATACAATAATGTTGGATCAAATCCAGATTATTATAGAATACAATTAGGTGCAACGGGATTTGATTCAAACGGAACTGTGTCATATAAAGTTAAAAATTATGATGTTTATTTTTACAATTATATTTTTTATGGTCAATCACAATTAACATCCATAACAAGTTCTAATTTTTCTTCATTAACTCCAGTATTGAATGGATCAAGGGCATTCACCATAAATATTACTATGAGTCAGGACAACGCTTCTCCGTATTATTTGTATTATGCATACCCAGCGAGATTGGGGACAGCAACATTTAAAGATAATTTTACAAATATCGAAGGTGGATTTCAGCAACAAGTAGGAACTTTTTTATATACAAATTCTAATAATTATGTTGAAACTTATGTGATATGGAGAAGTGAACAGGGTAATCTTGGTACAGTAAGTATTTCGGTGACATAATGCCAATTGAACTAATTTCAAACATTGCTCAGAAAAATAGATCATCAAATGTCACTAGTACAGCATTTTTCTATTTAATGGACACCTCAAATATTGATTATAGAATTAAAGGTATACAAGAAAATGCATCCCTTTCTCCAGATTTAACTCAAGGGTCTAAATATATTATTAGAAATGCTTCTGCATTACATCCAAACTTTGGAACAATATCTGGACTTTCAAATAATGATATTGTAATTAAAACTTCTAGTGATTTTGCTTTGTATGTTGATGTTAGTAACACAAAAACAAATGAAGGTGGAATTGTTTATAATGATGCGGATAATAAAATTTATTACTATAATGGTTCTGATTGGAGAAGTCTTGGTTTGGGATCTCTTGTAGGAACCAACAATCAAATACTAGTTACTGGATCAACTGGAGATGTTCGTGTTGGACTAACTCCAATTGTTGTAGTAGAAAATTATATTCAAGTTCCAGTCTTGATGTTTGCAAATGGGGTTACCATGGGTGGGGTAAATACTTCTGATGTGCAAATAAATGGTAACATAAATATAAAGGGTAACCTTTTAGTTGATGGGGAAGTGGTTACCAAGACAGCGTTTAAGGGTTATTCGTTCGATACAGATCTAGAAATAGTAACAGATGTCGCAGTTGATGCGGGAGATTATTAATGCCAAGTCCAATTATCAAAATTAAAAGAGGTACAGGTAAACCACCAGTATGGGTTCCAGTCACAAACAGCGGATTAACTGCTGGTGAGTTTGCATTTGATGCTAATACAGGTGTGTTGTATGTTGGTATGCTTGGATCTGGTGGTTATACTGGTCATTTTGACGATTCCATACAAAATACAAAAATTGGATCTACAGTTTCTAACGTAATCCCAATTGGTTATCAGATATCCAATGATGTTAAATTTGGTGGAAATGGTGCTGTTGTAAATAATGCACTTGGATATTCAAATTATACTATTCCATCAACATATGCTGTAAAGCAATATGTTTCAGAAGCAGTAATTGCAGCGGCAGTTGGTGTTGAATTCTCAGGTGGAGAAGGCATTAGTGTAGTTGCTGGTGGTCCCGCTGGTACTTCATACATTGTATCCAATACTGGTGTTATTCGAGGATTTACTTCGATAAATGCAATTGGAAATGCAGTTGGAGATACAGTAAGAGCAAAATCTGGAAGAGATGGTCTAACATTTATTGGTGGTAGTGGTATACTTTTCACAACATCAAATTCTGGCGGATCTGTCCAAGTTACAAATATTGGTGTAACTGGAATTGCTGGATTTACTGGAAATATTTCTAGCATTACTCCAATAGTGTCATTGTCTGGATTTACCCAATCAATTAATTTGGCAAATCGACAAGTAATAACTAACACAACTCCTATTGGAATTGATACAACATCTAGTGCAAATAGTATTAATATTTTTCACGATAATTCAGGTTCTGGTTCTGGTACAGTGGATGCAATAGTTAATGGTGTACCACAATTATTAACTATTAAATATAATACCACTGGGCATATTGAGGCAATATCTCAAACACCTCTTTCATTTACCGCATCAAAACCAGCTGGATTTACTCAAGCAGTACAAGATGCTGCATATCCTGGAATTACAACAAATACTCAAACAATTCTACACCCTAAAGCATTTGATTATGGTGTCTATTTTGCATATGATGATGCCAGCAATCTTTTAAGAACATATAATACTGGTATCACCTCCATAGCAGCTGGTAACGGAGTTGGTCTGTCTGGTCCTGTTCGGTTGCTTGGTGGCACTAATATAACTTTAACACAAGATGTAATTACTAATGGCATAACAGTTGCCTATAGCGGAAGTCAATTTAATCGTGTAGCAGGAGCTGTTCCTTCAACTGTTGGATATTCGTCTACTGGAATATACAATGGTGGAATTGTATCCGCTGGTACTGCAACTGCTAATAGTATAGACTCTTTAAATGTAGTAGCCGGTAGAGGTATAGGTATTTCCGCAGGAACAAGTCCTGATGGAAACAGTAGAGTTCTTTTTATATACAATAGTGGCGTTAATATGGTTTCTGCCTATGACAGTGGCGGAGCTTTACTTGGTGGTACAGGATTATCTGGACCTATAAATCTTGTTGCTGGAACAAATATACAATTATCAAGAGGTTCTGGTGCTACTGAAAATACAATCACTATCTCTTCCTCTGGTGGTGGTGGTGGTGGAGCAATATCAGGTATTCAAGCAGATTATACAACAGAATCTATAGAAGATTATGTAGGAACTTACTCAGGGTCTGGTGTCACTGGTGTAATTGAATTTATTGGATTAAATGGTCTTGTAACAAAACAAGATAGTGGACAAAATGGAGCTCCATCCACAAAAGATGGAGATTTATATGTTGGATTATCTAGTCAACTAGTTTTGCCTTCAAATGTATTTTTAGAGTCTCCCCCATATTCATATCCATTAATAACAATTCCTACTGCAAGAGCAACTTCAGTTCCTCCTCTTCCTCATTGTGGTATGGACGATTATTTTATTACACCAATTGGTTACAGTAAATTAACAACAGACGTGGTTGAAGGTGGATTAACAGCTGCTGTGACATATGGCAGCAATAACCCCCAAGATCCATTCAGTCCAAGTACAAGCAATCTTGGACCATTCACAGAACCTGGTAAACTATTAATACTTCGCGCAAGAGAAGGCGTGGTGGATAGAACTGATGGTCCAGATCCACAAATGACTGGATTACATGCAGAAGTTAGACTTGTTGCATATCCAAACGCTGAAAATATGATTGCTTATATTCAAGAGGGATTTGATCCTAATTCTCTTCCAAGTTCTTGTCCTGGTGGTGTGTGTGTAGGATTCCCTCCTACATTCCCATCATGCCAAGCTGATCCAAATAATCCAGTTTGGTATGGTTATACAAAAAATGATGTAAATCACAAAGAATCCACTTCTTCTGTAGTTGTACATGGTAATCTTGTAGGAAAAGATTCTTTATATGTCAATAAAGATATTTGGTTAACTGGCGATTTAATTAATGCTAAAACTGGATGTTTGTATCAACTTGAAGGTGGTCAAGGTGGAGTTAATACTCCTGGTGGCAATCTTGGACTTACTGGTGACTTGGTTGTAAATGGATCAATTTATGTTCATGGTGGAACAGCATTCTTTAATGTAAGGGATCTTTCAACTGAAAGTGCATTGGTAAGTATTGGTGGTGTTTCTGCTGGTACTGGATATTCTGATCCATATGGTTCAATTACAACTTCACAATCTGGTTATACTGGAGATAGAGGTTTAATACTTCATACTTACAGTAGACTTCCTTACTCTCCATTGCTGAATCAAGCATCTTCAGCTGAAGGACCAAAACGAGGATTTGTTGGTGTTGATGCGTCTGAGGGAACATTCAAATATATTGTTGATGCAGGTTTACAAACATTTACAACTGGATCAAATACTTACACTTTTGTTAGTAGCGGAAGATTAGGTCCAGCACAATTTAGTGAAATTAACACAGTTGGCATTACTAGTGATTTGACAACTGTTTCATTGAGAACTGGAACAACAAGTCTTCGCACAGACCTTTCGTTTGATGGATTTGCAAAAATAGTTGCTCCTTCCAATTCTGCTAATATAGGACAAATCACTCTTGGAAATAATGCAAATGTCATTTTTAATGATGTCGCAGCTGGTGTGGTCAAATTTGCAAGAGGTATCACATTTGATGTAACCGCTAATACTGGTCAATTTGGTGGAGAAGCAAATGCACTTAGAATACAATATAATGGTTCAAATGGAAGCAGAAACTTAACAGTTAGAAATCCAGGATTAAATAGTCATATACAACTAGTTGATACTGGTAGATCTAGTTCTAGTGATTCTGGTCTTGGATCTGTTGAACTAACGCAGCAGATCATATATAATAAGACTCTCGCAGATGGAACAATAATTGATTGTGGAAATTATTAAAATGAAAGATTTATATTATGGCAAGACCAAATCCAAGATTAAAAATTAAAAGAAATGTAAATTTTATTCCCACAACACAACTTAGTCCCAGTGAACTTGCTGTTGATTTGGGTCAAAATAGATTTTATGTGGGAAATGATTTAGGAACAGCAGTGCCTATAGGTGCTGCTGTTTCTTCTGATGCTTCTTTGGGCGGATTAGCACCAAGTGATAATTTAATTGCAACTGAACAGGCAATTAAAACTTACGTTTCAACCTTAAGTTCGCCTTCAGCAACAGCAAGAGAAACACTAATAGCAACGATTGGCACAAACGTTTTAAACAGTTCTTCAACCCTAGAAGCTATTGATTTTAGTAGTATTGTGTATACCCAAACTCCAAATATGAATCTGAAAGTAGAAGATCCTGCTGATCCTTCAACTATGGGATTTTTTCAAGATACTAAAACACAAATGTTTTTAAATGTAAATTACAGTATTCATTTTCAGTCTATAAGTAATTCTGTTTTATCGACTGAAGCAAATTCATTAGGATATTGGAGAATGTCTGCTTTACGATTAATAAACACAAGCAATCCAACAAATAATACGTTTTATTATGGTGCTGTAACAACACCTCCTGTAATTGGTGGTATAATTGCAAACACTGCAAGTTTACCAACTATGATGTCTGGGAATGCAACTATTCGATTGCCACAATTTACACAAACTGCAAAATGGAGACTGCAATTAATATACAGAATACGATCAGCAGATACATCTTTAAACGCTGGTGATGTTTCTAGCGGAACAAGTGATTTTAGAAATGATCCAGTTATTGGAGTTGGAAAAGCAATAAGAATACAAATAACTAAACTAGGTGAAAATTAATGGCAAATCCTATAATTAAAATTAAAAGAGGTACTTCATTACCACCAATATACACTGAAAATATAAGTTCAGGGTCGGTAATATCTACTAGTGGATTGACTGCAGGAGAACTTGGAGTTAACTTAACTGCTGGAAATTACGCATTTTATATTGGAAATAATCAAGGTAGGGCAATAACATTTGGGTGTGAGGTTTCTACTGATACTTTACTCACAACAAATAGTGATTATAAAATTCCAACTCAAAAAGCAGTTAAAACTTATATTGATACAAATGCTGGTAGTCCAAGTATTGCTGCAGCTGTAGTTTCAAGGTATGCAGATTCAACAGTAACAGTTCCATCAGATACAATTGCTACTGTTACGTTTAATCTGACAGATTATCAGACTCCAGTTGGTGGTATACCAAATTTAACATACGCTAATGGTGTATTTACAAATCTTGGTTCAAGTACACTATATCTTTTAATAACTTATCAAGTTACATGGGCTGGATTTGCACTAGCAGAATCATATACAAGTAGAAATATAATCAGGTCTGCATGGATTCAAAGAACAGGATTTGCTAACGATACAGGGCAGGGAGGATCGATAACAGTAGATGCTGATAACATATATGGATTTACGTCTTTATTATGTCCTCCGCTTGTAAGTTCTGCTGATGGTGCTTTGACTGGAACTCAAAATGGATCAGCAATAATAGAACTTCCCATTTATTATACTTTTAAAATAAATGTTAAAAATCATGGTGCAAATGCTTATGCTACATCATTGACTGCAAACAATAATCCAACGGGAACCGCTCCTGGTCAGGGATTTCAATCGTTTGTGAACAGAGCTTGCAATATACAAATTGCTAAACTATAATACTATTATGAATTTAAAAATATACAAACTTTATGATAATGCACATACACCACAGTATGGAACAATGAATGCAGCTTGTTTTGATGTATCAGCATTTATTGAATTTCAAACATCAGTTAAACTTTATACAAAAGATAACAAAGAAGTAGTATCACTAGCAAATCAAGATGAAAAGGGTAACAATATTCAGATTCCTTCTGAGTGGAGAGCACTTGTTCCAACAGGATTAATTTTTGATATACCAGAAAAACATTGTGTAAAAATTTATCCAAGATCTGGACTTTCTACAAAAAAAGGATTGAATCTGATTAATTGTGTTGGTATAATTGATTCTGATTATGTGCAACAAATTTACATTCCCATATACAACAATTCACAAGAAAGAATAAAAATATACGATGGGGATCGTATAGCACAGGCGGAAATGGTTCTCAGTGAACAAATTCAAATTGAAATAATTAAAGAAAGACCTGAGAGAAAAAGTGATCGTGATGGTGGATTTGGTTCCACAGGTGTTTAATGAACAACAAAATTGAAGAGGTTATAAACTTCCTTAAAAAGTTTGCTGATGCCGAAGGCATCCCTATTATTGGTGGTAATGATTGGGTAGAGTTTAATAAACAATTTACAAAAGAAGAAATTAAAAAAGGACTCGCGGAGTATATTTCACGCGAGACTGTTTTATTTCCATACAGAAAAATTGATAAAAAAGAAGTTGAAAAGAAATTCAGAGAACTTCGCTGTACTCCATACACAGAATTTATTATGAATGATTCTGGAAATGTAGTTGAAAAGTATAAAGACTACAAATATCCATACTCACAGCATGGTAATTTTGTTATTGCTTTTGGTCATTATTTTAATGATATCAGCAATTATTTTCAACAAAGAAATCGTTATGATTGTAGTTCGCATGGATTTGTTTCTCCAAACGAATATTGGTATTCTCCAGATCTATTGGAAAAAATGAATTGGACATTTTGGAGACTTGATGATCATGGAATTAATCATGATAAGATCCGCGGATCATTTCGTCTTGGTGCATATGTGGCAACACAATTCAAACCACAAGTAGCAAAAACTTTATTTGATTTTTCTTTTGCCAAGACTGGATCTACTGTAAAAACTATACTTGACTTTAGCATGGGTTGGGGAGATAGACTTGCTGGATTCTATACATCAAGTGCATTAAGTTATATGGGAACTGATCCAAATCCAAATGTGTTCAGAGTTTACAAAGAACAATGTGTTGCATATGAGACATTAATTAGTGGCGAAAAACCACTGATCAAAGATTTTCAAATTAAAGTTAAAGACCATATCTATGATGCGTTTAGGTGTGTTGGTGCATCTGGCAAAGAAGTAGTTGCATACAATGCTCCTGCTGAAGATATTCTTCATATCATAAAACAAAATAGATATGATTGCATCTTTACATCACCTCCTTATTTTGCTACAGAGTTATATGATGAAGGTGGTGATGATTGGAAGCAATCGTGGTTTAGATATCAAAAATATGATAATTGGTGGGATAAATTTTATAAACCAGTTATTAGTGCTTGCTATGAATCTCTATCCGACAATGGAATGATGATGATTAATATCATGGATCCTTCTGTGCATGGTAAACGATATAACACATGCGATCAAATGGTAGATCTTGTACAAAGTCTTGGTGGAAAGTTTGATGGTCAGATTGGCATGAGAATAAAACAAAGACCAAAGAACATAGACCGAAGTGATTTAAAGAAACATCTAGATAATACTTTCATAGAAAACATATGGTGTTTTTCAAAGAAAGGATTTGATCTTTCTGTAAAACCCGCTACACTAGAAACACTATTTGGAGAATAATTATGACCCGTGAAGAACTATTTAAAATACACGAAGAAATGTGTGTGTATGCTCTCGAACTGATGAAAAAGAAAAATGCAGATTATGCTGGCAGTGATGGTGTTAATCCTTTTGCTAATTTTAGAAGAGCAGAAGCATTAGGAATTTGTACAACAGAGCAAGCATTTTTAGTTCGTATGACTGATAAGATGTCACGACTTTCATCGTTTGCCGCAAAAGGAAAACTTGATGTTGAAGACGAAAGTGTATATGATACACTTATCGATATGATCAACTATTCTGTTCTTCTTGCGGCATATCTAAAATCAAAATGAGAATAACTGCATATAATATTTACAATCCACTTAAAATTTCAACTCCAAATAAAAAAAGAAAGTGGATGGATGATACGCATAATGCTTTTGCATATAGGTGTTTACCATTAACTGTAGCAAATGGATTTGGTTGGGATGTTCTCAATCCATCTACTTTTAGTGTAATATGGAATGGTGGCAAAAATATAAAAGATGTTATTATAAATGCACCGCCAAATCATCCAGCAGCTGCACACTTTGGATCTTCTGTATTAACTTTTAATATGGGGTTTTTGATTAGAACTGAACAAAAGCACAATCTTTATGTAAAAGGTCCAGCAAACAATCCTAAGCGGGGAATAGTAGCACTTGAAGGCATAGTTGAAACTGATTGGTTGCCTTTTACATTTACAATGAATTGGAAAATAACAGAACCAAATTACGAAATTGTATTTGAAGAAGGAGAACCCATTTGTTCTTTCTTTCCAATACAACGAGGATATCTTGAGCAATGGGAACCAGAGATCAGAAATCTAAATGAAAACCCAACTCTTGCTTCTAGGTATTATGAGTGGACTACCTCTAGGATAAATTACAATAAGAATCTTTCTAATAATGGTAACAAAGGTGAAAGAGATTATCTTCGTGGAATGTACAAGGATGGTTCTAAATTTGAAGATCATCAAAACATAATCAAAGGAAAAGAATTTACAAGAGCATTAACTCCTGCTATAATAGATCCACCTGAACCTCCCTGCTACGATAATTGTTGCGTGGAACCAACACAATGAAATTTTATACCAACATATATTATGATTTTTCTGAGATGCTGTGTGCAGAAATTCAATCGGATGGCACTCGTAAATATCTAAGCAAACCATTTACTCCAAGTGTATTTTTATCGTCAAAAAAGAAAACAGACAATGTTTCTATCGCTGGTGAATATCTCACAGAGATGAAGTTTGATTCTTATGACTCTTATAAAGAGTTTGTAAAAAGTTATAGCGAAGTCAAGAACTTTGATATTCACGGAGATATTCAACCAGAGTATCATTTTATTCAAGATGAGTATGGTAGCAATATGTCATATGACTTTTCAAAGATTGACATAATGTATATCGACATTGAGACAACCTCAGAGAAGGGGTGGCCTTCTATTGAAAACCCAGAAGAAAGTATTAATGTAATTTCAGTTTCATCAACAAGAACTGGTAAAGCAACTTTCTGTCTTGGTAAGTTTAAAACATCACAAGATATTCGTGTGTTTGAATTTGAAGATGAAAGCGACATGCTGCAAACATTTATTGATTACTTTGCAGCAAATTATCCTGATATTGTATCAGGGTGGAACATTCGGTTCTTTGACTTTCCTTATCTAATCAATCGAATCAAAAAACTGCTAGGTGCAAAAACAGCAAAGAAGTTATCACCGTGGGGTAAACTTAAGGATCGTCAAATCACACGCAACTCAGGCAAAGAGGAGCAAGTGTATGATATTGTTGGTGTTTCAATGCTTGACTATTATGAAGTGTATCAGACATTTACATATGTAAATCAAGAATCATACGCACTCAACCATATCGCATATGTTGAACTAGGAGAACGAAAGTTATCCTATACTGAGTATGAAAGCATTACAGAGTTTTATCGCAAAGACTTTCAAAAGTTTGTTGAGTATAATATTCGTGACGTTGAACTTGTTCAGAAGTTGGAAGAGAAACTAAGACTTATTGAACTTGCAGTGGCACTTGCATATTCGGCAGGAGTTAACTTCAGTGATGTATTTTCTCAGGTTCGCACATGGGATGTCATCATCTATAAGTACCTCAAGGAAAAGGGAATCATCATTCCTCCAAAGCGTAAGGGAAGAAAAGACGAACAATATGCTGGTGCTTATGTCAAAGAACCAGTTCCAGGAAAATATAACTGGGTTGTGAGTTTCGACTTGAATTCTCTATATCCACATCTTATCATGCAGTATAACATCTCACCTGAGACATTGACTGAGGATGGTATGCGTGGAATTGTAGCACCAGATGGTGTACTAAAGAACGCAGAAGTTACTACAAAAGCATTGGAAAAATACAAGACAAAGAATCTTTCTGTTGCTGCAAATGGTACTACATATCGCAAAGACATTCGAGGATTTCTTCCTGAACTTATGGATAAGATGTACAAAGATCGTAAAATGTTCAAGAAGCAAATGATTAACGCAGAAAAAGATCTTGAGCAAATTAACGCAGAAATGAAACGCAGAGGGTTGACTTGACCCATAGGTTATGGTATAATACGCATATGGAAACGAGAAATGTGATTGACCACTACCACTATTGGAAGCATGAAGCAATTATTGCTGATCTTGACGCAAAGCGGAATAATTTTACCGTTGTTTGCAGTAATCTATATAATGACTTCAATATTGCTACAGTCATTCGTAACGCGAATGCGTTTCTTGCAAAGAAGGTAGTGCTGTATGGTGCAAAGCAATACGACCGTCGAGGAACCGTAGGCACACACCATTACACGCATTTCAAGCATACCAAGTCCCTATCTGAACTTGATGATGAAATCAAGTCTATACGGGATTACAATACTGATGTGGAGATCATTGGTATTGACAATATTCCTGGGGCAAGTCCAATCAATACTTATACATGGGATTCAAATACACATTACATTCTTATCTTCGGACAAGAACAGGTTGGACTTCCCCAGGAACTTATTGACATTTGTGATGACATACTGTATATTAAACAGTATGGATCAGTGAGATCACTCAATGTAGGAACAGCAAGCGGGATTGCTATGTACTCATTGATATCAAATACAGTAGGATAATCATGAGTAGAAAAACACCACATAGAAAATTTGGACGCAAGCGAAAACTTGGCAGTAAGAAGCGAAGAGCGCGTAAGTTAGCGCATGGATGAGATGTTACCCCGTGGTGAAACGGTATCACAGGAGACTTTGGATCTCTTTTTCTTGGTTCGAATCCAAGCGGGGTAGTTCGGGATTGTGGCGGAACAGGCAGACGCAACAGACTTTATTAATATGAGCATTATTATAGGAATATAATATTGAATCCAGCCAAATTCGGTGAACGGTTTAAAATCCCAACGCCGAGCCAAGCCCTAACGGGAAGGTGTAGAGACTAGACGGTTGGCATCCAGAACGGATGAAGGCATAGTCCAGACCACAAACGAAAGGTGGCGAAAGCCATAGTGGTAAGAAAATCTGTCGGTCAATTGACCATGTGGGTTCGATTCCCACCAATCCCATTAAAAAGGCAATTCGTATATATACTAGTAGGAGTTCGAACTGCCTTATGAAAAATTATAATAGATTAGATAAAATTGGTAAAGAAAAATTACAAGAATTAGCAAATAACTGTAAAAGTGTTGCAGGATTGATACGCCAATTAGGATATAGTGAAAATGCTGGTGGAACTTTTTCAGTAGTTAAAAAGTATCTACAACTCTATCAGATAGATACTTCCCATTGGACAGGTAAAGCGTGGAATAAAGGTCAACAGTTAAAGGATTGGTCACAATATAATTCCTATAAGAGTTCCAAAAAACATCTAATCACCGAAAGATCTCATAAATGTGAATTGTGTGGATTAACAGATTGGCGTGAATCTCCTATCCCTTTGGAAGTTCACCACAAAGACGGTAATAGAACAAATAATGAATACGATAATTTACAATTACTTTGCCCAAACTGTCATGCTCTGACTGATACTTGGAAAGGTAGAAATAAAAAGCAGAACGAAAATAATATCAGTAATATTAATACAACTGTATCCAAAAAATATAATTGTTTAGCTTGTGGTAGCAATACATCAAATAAAAAATATTGCTCTTCGACTTGTTATCACAAAAATACAAAAATTCCAAAAGTAGAAAAGCGAAAAGTAGTTAGACCACCTTTGACTGAGTTGAAAACTGATTTGGAAACTATGAGTTTCGTATCAGTTGGAAAAAAATATGGAGTTAGTGACAATTGTATTAGAAAGTGGTTGCGTTTAGAAACTGAGTTTAGTACAATAAATACGCCAAAGTAGACCAACGGTAGAGTCGGAGATTTCAAAAATCTCGTAGTGTGGGTTCGATTCCCACCTTTGGTATTATGAACAGAGAACGCTACATCGAACTAGAGCGCACAGGTCAAGGACTCACCAAGGAAGAGTGGGAGCAGGGTTGGCATTGGTGCAACGAATGGGATGGAATGCTTGTCGGTCCAAACACCGACGAAGCACTTGTCTGTTCCTGTAGTCATCCTGCCATCGAAGCATGGAAGGAATCGGAAGAGGGAAAGAAGATGCAGAAGGCTCTTGACGAGCGATTTGAAAAACTCACCGAGAAAAACTTCTTGATGGAGGATGAAGAGTGAGCAAGAACTACGAACCAACCTACGAAGGTCAACTGGATAAGTGCCAAGACGAACGACACGCACTTCAAATGCAACTTGAAGAGTATCAAGAGTGCTTTGCAAATCTACACAAGGAACACCATGAATTGTGGGATGATTTTGAGCGTGTCACAAAGGAACGGGATGAGGCTCGTAGGAGAATCTGCGAAACCACCGACATGACCAACCCCAACGATGACTGCTATGTGCGATTGACTCCACAGCAGATTGCAGAGCATTATGGTTGGGACTGCTACAAAGAACCATATTGCTTTCGTGTAAACGGCGTTGTCGTTTCTAAAGGCAAGGCAGTCCCACCGAAGTTTGAACTTGGAGAGGATGACGAATGAGCGAAAAAATCGACATCGTTAGACGGTTGCGACTTGAGGC
>Ga0129333_10004022_pt1 | contig 13772 bp, 9 predicted proteins | sample CPB6_08_DNA_FD_94474 | JGI IMG/M metagenome (GOLD analysis project Ga0129333, IMG submission 94474) | Freshwater to marine salinity gradient microbial communities from Chesapeake Bay, USA - CPBay_Sum_0.6_0.8_DNA | ecosystem: Environmental > Aquatic > Marine > Coastal | place: USA: Chesapeake Bay... | reverse complement strand
ATGGTCGATGGCGAGCGGGTCAAGGGCATGATGCCCGTGCCCGGCCGCGACCGTCGCGTCACCGCCGCCGATGTCGAGGCCGCGAACCTGTCCGCTCGGCGCATCGAGCCGCCGCCCGGACGTTACACCCTGCTTTACATGCGTCAGCCGACGTTGCTCGACGGGAAGCAGGTCGGCAATCCGGTGGGCATGACGGGCGAGCGCCTCGAGGTGAATTTCTGGCGCGTCACCCACGAGGAGGGTACGCTGCGCCAGCGCGTCGGCATGCTTAACGGCATGAGCCTGCATTGCCGGGATTTCCTGCTCGGCAGCCATGCGGCCGGATGCTCCGTGGTCACCGATGCCGAGAAGCGGACCGGCTGCCTTGTCATCGACTTCGGCGCCGGCACCACCAGCTGGATTCTCTACTACCGCGAGCACATCCTCTGCGCCGGCAGCATCCCCGTCGGGGGTGAGCACGTCACCAACGACCTTTGCTCCGCGCTGAGGGTTCGCCGGGAGTTCGCCGAGGACATCAAGTTGCGCTACGCCAGCGCCCTCCACCGACCGGAGGACGCCAACCTCACCATCCTGAAGGAGGGCGCCGCCGGCGGCGACCAGCAGTTCAACCGCGGCACAATCAACCTCGTCACCTCGGTGCGCATCCGCGAGCTGCTGGAGCAGGTGCGGCAGGACATCCAGGTGCGCATGCGCGGGATCTTTGGCCGTGATCTCGAGATGACGCCAGCGCTCCTACCTTCCGGCGTGGTCCTGACCGGCGGGGCCTCGCAGCTTGCCGGCCTGACTGAGGCCGCCGCCGATGCGCTCGGCCTGCCCGCGCGACTCGGTGTGCCCTCAACTGAGGCCGAGGCCCTGCGCAAGCCTGAGTACGCCTGTGTCCTCGGGGTGATGGCCGCCGCGCTCGTCCACGAGGCACCCGTCCGCCGCCCGGCGCGGGGTTTCTGGGCGCAGGTCAGGAATCTCTTCCGCCTCTGACATGTCGTCCGACCAACCCATCTTGCTGGTCGGCGTGGGCGGCGCGGGTTGCGCCCTAGTCGGTCAACTCGCGCCCCTGCTACCGCCGGTCGTGCGCGTGCTTGCCGTGGACTCCGATGCATCCAGCTTGGCTGCCTGCGGTGTCGCCGAACAGGTGCAGATTGGCCGCGCCGTCCTGCGCGGCCTTGGTGCCGGCGGTGAAGCCAAGCTCGGTTCAGCAGCGGCTGAGGCCGAGCTTGCCGAGTTGCGTCGCTACCTCGCCGGACCCTCCGCGGTGGTGTTGGTGACCAGCCTCGGCGGTGGTGTCGGCGGCGGCGCGGCTCCGGTGTGCGCCAGCCTCGCCTCGGAGTCCGGAGCGGTTGTGCTCGGCCTGGCGACGTTGCCTTTCACGCACGAGGGCGAGCAGCGCCAAGCGTCAGCCCGCGAAGCATTGGTGGCGCTGAGTCTCAAGGCGCACGGTGTGGTTGTGCTGCGAAACGACGATTTGCTCCAGCTCGTGCCTGCGAATGCATCTGTGACAGAGATGTTCTCCGAGACTCGCCGCTGGATGGCGTCGGCGATCGAGTCTCTTGCCGGCTTCTTCGCGCCGGGCGCGCTCATGCCACTCGATCCCGGCGCCCTCCGCGCGCTCTTCCCTTCCCTTGGTTGCCTCTCGTTGTTCGCCACCGGCGAGGCCTCGGGAGAGGGTGCTGTGACCTCTGCCGCGCGCTCCGCGCTCAGCTCGCCCTTGCTGCCACACGGTCCGGAGGCGCAACGGGCCGACCATCTGCTGGTGCAGGTCATCGGCGGACCCTCTCTCACCACCGGGGAGTGCCAGGCCGCGGTCGCGCTCCTGCGGGCCGACCTGGGTGGTGACCGCGTCACCCTGCTCGGTGCACGGGTCGATGCCGCCTACGAGGGCCGGGCCCGCATCACCGTGCTGGGTGCCTCGCCCCCTCCGCCCGCCGGGGCGACCAAGCCGGGCAAGGGTCGGCGAGGGACCAAGGCCAGCGATGCCTCCCAGCAGGTCTTCGGCTTCGCCCTCGAGGAGAACCTCCGTCGCGGGCTGTTCGGCGCGACCGAGCCCACCCTTTTCAACGGCGAGGATGTCGACGTACCGACCTACCTGCGCAAGGGCATACGCATCCAGCAGGCCCCTTGACTTCCCCGGTTGCTACCTCGCGGGTAGCTCCCAAGATGGCTTCGTCCATGTCCCTGTTCGACGTCAATCGCATCCGCCAGGACTTCCCCTTGCTCGCCCGTCGCGAGCGAGGTCGCGAACTCGCCTATCTCGACAGCGCCGCGAGCTCCCAGAAGCCCGCCTGTGTGATCGAGAGCATTCGTCGCTACTACGCCGAGCAGCATGCCAATATCCACCGCGGCGTCTACCGCCTGAGCGAGGAAGCCACCGCTGCCTATGAGGCCGCGCGCGTGTCGGTTGCGCGCTTCCTGCATGCGCCCGACCCGCGCGGTATCGTCTTTGTGCGTGGCGCGACCGAGGCGATCAACCTCGTGGCGGACAGTTGGGGGCGCGCCAACCTCCGGACGGGAGACGAGATCCTGCTGACGGAGATGGAGCACCATGCGAACATCGTCCCCTGGCAAATCGCGGCCGAGCGCAGCGGCGCCCGCATCGTCGTCTGCCCGGTCACGGCTCGCGGCGAAGTCGATCTCGACGCCTACGCCCGCCTGCTCTCACCGCGCACGCGCTTGGCCGCCTTCGTCCACGTCTCCAACGCCCTCGGCACGGTCAATCCCGTCTCCGAGATGATTCGAAAGGCCAAGGCCGTCGGGGCGACCGTGCTGGTCGATGCTTGTCAGTCCGCGAGCCACTTCGAGGTCGACGTCGCCGCGCTCGGCTGCGACTTCCTCTGCTTCTCGGGCCATAAGGTCTGCGGTCCGACCGGCATCGGCGTGCTCTGGGGTCGCCCCGAATTGCTGGATGCGATGCCACCTTACCAGTCCGGTGGCGACATGATCCAGAAGGTCGACTTCGCTGGCACCACCTTCCGTGCGGCGCCCGAGCGGTTCGAGGCGGGCACGCCCCACATTTCCGGCGCAATCGCGCTGGCTGTCGCACTCGACTATGTGGCCGCCCTCCGGCCCCATGCGCATTGCCATGAGCAGCGTCTGCTCGAGCTGGCCACAGAGCGGCTCCGCGCCATCCCTGGCCTGCGCCTTGTCGGCGAGGCCCCGGAGAAGGTCGCCGTGGTCTCCTTTGTCATGGACGGCGCGCATCACCACGATGTCGGCATGCTTCTCGACGCCGACGCCATCGCGGTGCGCGTCGGGCATCATTGCTGCATGCCGCTCATGAAGACGCTGGGTCTCGCGGGCACGGTGCGCGCCTCCTTCGCCTTCTACAACACCGAGTCCGAGGTCATCCGTCTCGCGGAGTCGCTGGCCCGCGCCCGCACGATGATGGCTCGTTGAGTCAGCGACTCCCCACTGAGCTCAGGTAATCCTCCATCAGCGTCCGGATGGCCCGCTGGACCGCCGGGTTGCTCTTGTCGCCTGTGTCGAGGCTGAAGTGGCGCAGCTTCGGAGGCCGGGCGAAGCGCAGGCTGCTCGGCTCTCCCAGTTGCACATGGAGGTAGACGATGCCTGTCCTCAGGTCCTCAGTGCGCTCGAGGTAGTCGAAGGCCACAAGGTTCCAGGGTTGGCGGAGTGTGCGCTCGTAAGCGAGCATCTTGGGCTCGTTGAAGATGTCGCGCGGTGGTTTGGGTTGGCCGTCGCTCGGCGCGGCCTGATGCTCGAAGAGGGCCGATTGGAGTTCCATCCCGTAGCCGACCGCCGCCTTGCGTGCCTGCCACCTCAGCGCCAGCGCCGTGCCGATGACGAGCGTGACGAGGATGAGGGTGGCGAGGGCTAGGCCGCTTTTCCGTCTGCGACGAGACATGAGGGGAGTTTGGGCTTCGCCCCGCGCTCTAATCAACCTTTTCCATCTCGGCCGAGCGTGTGGAGGATGCCCTGCACCTGCCAATTGCGAGCACGACCTTCCTGCCCGAGCCGCCGGAGGCACGCATCGATCTCGTCCGGTCGCAGTCCTGCCGGCCATTCGAGCCAAGTCTCGCTGATGTCGCCTAAGCTCGCGGCAAGAGGGAGCAGAGCATCGGTTGCCAGCATGTCGGCGAGTCCCTCGGGCAGCGCGCCTCCGAGCACGCCGTCTATCAGGGCGCGTCGCGTGGAGTTCCCCGCCAAGGTCTCCCTCGCCCACGCGGCTAGGCGCTCTCGCCAGTCAGGTCGACGTCGGCACAGGGCGGCGTAGTTCTCGAGGCGGCGCTGCGGATGTCCGGCTGGACGGAGGCCGCGCAGACGCCAACGACCTGACAATTCCAGGTAAAGCTCGCAGGGGTCGGCGACCGTGAGGGCCTCCGCGCTATGCCGGCGCGCAATCTCCAGCATCGTCCCGCGGTTGCCGCCTTGGCCGAGTGCCTCCAATGCGGCGCTATGGCATGCGTGAAGCCAGCCCTCGCGAGCGAGGCGCGGGGTCAACCAGCTGACCTTGGTCGCGAGTCGTTCGCGGGCCCGGCGCCGCAGGTCGCGCGCGAGGTCGGGATTGCTGGCACGCACCAGTTGCTCGATGCTGGGCGCGCGTCCGCGCAGCTCCAGTAGCGCGTCCGTCTCGGCCACCGTTTCCAAGTCCTCAGGCAGCAGTGGCAGCAGCACGACAGATTCCGGCGCAATGCCGTCGACGGTCAGGATGGACGGCGCGGGTGGGAAGAGCACCGCGTGGAGGATGACGTTGCGGAAGGCGGGGTCGCGGTCGTGTCCATGGTGTTGCCAGTCGCGCCCGCGCAGGTGGATCTCGACGTCGCCGCGTCGGCGTTCGCCATCGAGGCGGAGTTCGGCTGCCAGGAAGTCCGGCCCACCGAGTCGATTCCATGTCCCCGGGTGCACGACTTCAAGGGTCGCCCCGGAGGCTGTCCGCGCGGGCAGGGCTAGGCGTCCGTCCGCCCAGATACGCTGAATGGCGCGTTCGGCGGCAGGGAAGGGCAGGTGGGGTTCGGTCGGTGGGCGCGCGGGACTCATGCGTTTATCCTTGGCAGTCAGGGCATGACACCAAGTTCGCCCATCCCCCATTTCTCCGTGGGGCATTCTGCTTGGAGTCCGCCCGCCAGCCGCCCAAGATGCGCGCACGGAGAGGTGGCAGAGTGGTCGATTGCAGCTGACTTGAAATCAGCCGAGCCCGCAAGGGTTCCGGGGGTTCGAATCCCTCCCTCTCCGCCACTTTAGAAAGAGACGAGAGACTCGGCTGGCAGGGATGAGGACTTGTTCGAAGCACCGGGGTCCCAAGAAAAGAGCGACACCTGTTGACGGCGGTGGGGCGTGGTGTTGGATGGGGGCTGACCGAACCCCATGGTCAAAGACATCCTCATCCTCGGCGGAGGCTCGGCCGGTTTCCTCATGGCCTTGGCCCTGCGGCGCAAGGTCCCGTCCATCCGCGTCCGTCTACTGCGCAGCCCGTCCCTTGGCATCATCGGGGTCGGCGAAGGCAGCACGGCCGACCTGCCCTCGTTCCTGCATGGCTTCCTCGGTGTGCCGCCCGCCGAGTTTTTCCGCGCGGTCAATCCGAGCCTCAAGCTTGGCATCCGCTTCGACTGGAGCCCAGGCGAGCCTTACATCTACACATTCGCCGAGGCCATGCGCCAATCGGTCGGCGAGCGCCAGCTCCCCTGCGGCTTCGCCTGTGGCCATGATCTCGGGGCGCATCATCCAGCGGTCGCGCTGATGGAGGCTGGAAAGGTCTTTCACCGCCACCCGGAAGGACCCTGGCCCGACGTGCGCAGATACCTTGCCTACCACATCGAGAACCGGGAGTTGGTCGAGTGGCTCGAGACGACCGCCACGGCCTGGGGTGTGGAGATTCTGGACGGGGACGTGGTGCAGACGCGCGTGGCGGACGGACGCGTGGCCTCCCTGCGGCTTGCGGACGGGTCCGAGATGCGCGCCGACCTCTACGTCGACGCCTCCGGGTTCCGCTCGGAGTTGCTCGGCGAGGCCCTCGGCGAGCCGTTCGTCGATTACGCCGACTCGCTCTTCTGCGACCGGGCGGTGGTCGGTGGCTGGGATCGCACGGACGAGGTCCTCCAAGCCTACACCCGCGCCGACACCTACCGTCATGGCTGGTGCTGGCAGATCGAGCACCCCGGTCGCATCAACCGCGGCTACGTCTACAGTTCGCGCTTCGTCTCAGATGCCGAGGCCGAGGCGGAGTTTCGCGCCGCCAACCCCAAGGTGGGCCCGACGCGCATCGTACCCTTCCGGACCGGCCGCCGCCAGCGGCAGTGGGTCGGCAATGTCTTCGCCGTCGGCAACTCGGCCGGGTTCGTCGAGCCGCTCGAGGCCACCGCCCTAATGTGCATCAGCCATGCCGCGCGGTTCCTTTCGATCGCGCTTGCCGATTCTGATGGAGAACCCTCGCCGACCCTCGTCGAGTCCACGAACCGTCTGCTTGCGCGCAAGTGGGACGAGATCCGGGATTTCCTAGCCGTCCATTATCGCTTCAACCGGAAGCTGGACACGCCCTTCTGGCGCCATTGCCGGGAGCATGTCGCACTCCATGGTGCCGAGCGCATCGTCAACCATTTCCTCGAGAACGGGCCGACCTTCGTGGCCGAGATTGACCTCATTCCTCCGTCCAAGGCCTTCAGCCTGCTCGATGGTTACTTCACCCACCTGCTCGGCATGGGCGTCGCGCATGCCCGCCAGTCCCGCGCGAATGAGCAGGAGCGTCGAATCTGGGCCGAGTATGTCGCCCACAATCGCAGGCAGGCCGATGAGCAGGGCATGACGACGGCCGAGACGCTGGCCATCCTCCACGATCCCCGTTGGAGCTGGACGCCCGGGTTCTTCGGCACGTCCTGAGGCGTATCCGTTTGCCTCTGCCGCGACCCTTGGTTCGCTCCCCGTAAGCATGGCGACATTCCTCTGCATGAAGTGGGGCACCAAGTACGGCCCCGAGTATGTCAACCGCCTGCATGCGATGGTCAGCCGGCACATGTCCGGTCCCTTCCGCTTCGTCTGTCTCACCGATGACCGCACCGGGCTCAATCCCGGCATCGAGACCTTTCCCATCCCGAGCCTGCGCCTGCCGCCGGGCAGTCCCGAGCGTGGCTGGACCAAGCTGGTTTCGTTCTCTCCCGAGTTGGTCGCGCCCGGCGGCCCGGAGCTGCGGGGCCCCGTGCTCTTTCTCGACATCGACATCGTCATCGTCGGCCCGCTGGACGACTTTTTCCGGCATCCCGGGGAGTTCCTCATCATGCGCGAACGGAAACGACTCCGCATCCAGGGCAACTCCTCGGTCTACCGCTGGACCGCGGGCGCCCACGGCGACGTGCTCGAGCACTTCCGCGCCAACCTCGACGCTGTCCGCGCCCGCCACCGCAACGAGCAGGAATTCCTCGTCGACCACCTTTCCCGCCAGGGGAAGGTCGCCTTCTGGCCGGAGACCTGGTGCCGCAGTTTCAAGCGCCATTGCGTGAGGTGGTTCCCGCTCTCGCTCTTCCTCGAGCCCGAGATTCCCGCCGACGCGCGCATCATCGTCTTCCACGGCCTGCCCAACCCGCCCGACGCGCTGGTCGGACGCAGCGGCAAGTGGTACCGCCGCGTGCTGCCCACGCCTTGGATTGCGCAGCACTGGCGCTGAGCAGGGAACATACCCGCGCGGGCTGTGTTCTAGTCGCATGACGCTGCGCTCGCTCCTGCTCGCCTGTCTCCTTTTCGCCAGCCTTCGGGCGGCGGATGCCGGCCCCGGGTGGGTCAGTTTCGGCCCCTCCTCGGGTCGCAAGGTCGTCCTGCTCGCGGGCGACGAGGAGTATCGATCCGAGGAGTCCCTGCCGATGCTCGCCCGCCTGCTCGCCGAGCGCCACGGCTTCCGCTGCACCGTGCTCTTCTCGCATGACCCCGATGGCACGCTGAACCCGAACCGCGCCGAGTCACTGGGCAATCCGGTAGCCATCGACGAGGCGGAATTGCTTGTACTCGGACTGCGCTTTCGGCGCTGGCCAGATGCCACCATGGCCCGCTTCGATGCTGCGATGACCCGCGGTGTGCCGGTGGTCGCCCTGCGCACAAGCACCCACGCCTTCCAGTTCAAGGAAGGTCCTTATCTTAAGTACAACAGCTTCGGGCCCCAGGTGCTTGGGGAGGGCTGGCGGACCCACTGGGGTCACCACGCCGTCGAGGCCACGCGCTCGGTTGTCGAGCCTGCCAATGCCGCACACCCGATCCTGCGGGGGGTCGGCACGATTTTTGCCGATACCGATGTCTATGAGGCTTATCCGCCGGCCGATGCCACAGTGCTGCTCCGCGGTCACGTGCTCGTCGGCATGAAACCCACCGATTCTGAGTCGACCAAGGTGAAGAAGCGCCAAACCGACGGTGTCGAGCAGCCCGTGAACAGCCCGGCGATGCCCGTCGCATGGGTCCGCGAGCTGCCCCGGGGCGCCGCGATCCAGCGGGTCTTCTGCACGACCATGGCATCCGCATCGGACCTCGCCGACGCCAGCCTGCGCCGGCTCGTGGTCAACGGCGTCTTCTGGGGGCTCGGGCTCGAGGTGCCAGCGAAGGCCGATGTCGAGCCGCTGACGCCCTACCAGCCGAGCCGTTATGCCTTCAATGGCTTCCGCAAGGGGCAGAAGGCCGAGCAATTCCTCCCCGCTGCTCGCTGAGATGCGACCGCTTCTGCTTGCATGCTCCGTCGCGCTTGCGGCTATCGGCGCGCCTGAGCCCGCCGCCCCCATTCTCAAGCTGCGCAAGGGGGATCATGTCGCCATCCTCGGATCAGGTGCGGCCGAGCGCGAGCAGCATGCCGGCTGGCTCGAGACGCTGGTGCATCTGGCCCATCCCGGGCACGAGTTGGTGGTGAGAAACCTGGCGTTCGCCGGCGACGAGGTCGGCGTCCATCGCCGCAGCGCAGGCGTGCCGCCACTCAGTTACTTCCTCAACTTGAAGCCAGGCACCGTCACGATGCGCCAGGGCGACGACGACATCACCTACCTGGCGGGTGCGGATTTTCACGCCAGCGTTCTCATCGCCCAGTGGGGCTTCAATGAGTCGTTCGCTGGTCCGGCCGGCGCCGATGCCTTCCGTCGCCGGCTCGATGCCTGGGTTGTCGCCCAGCTCGCGGCTGATTATGGTCAGGGTCGCCCGCGTCTCGTGTTGGTGACGCCCCACGCCGCGCAACCCGTCGCCGGCCAGCCCGACCTCAACGCCAACCTCGCGCTCTACGCCGAGCAGGTCCGGTCCGTCGCCCGTGCGCGGGGCCTGCCCTGCGTCGATCTCTTCGCGATCTCCCGCGAGTTGCTACCTCGGCTTGGGACGACGGCGACCGTGCACGGCATTCACCTCACTGAGGCTGCTGAGCGTGCCCTCGCTCCCTCGGTCTTCCAGTCGCTGTTCGGGCACGCTGCACCCTCTGCTTCTCCTGCTCAGGTCACCGCGACCCGCGACGCCGTGCTCGAGAAGAACCGCCAGTGGTTCGCCCGTTACCGCACACTCGACCAGTTCAACATCTATGGTGACCGATCCCGCATCGCCTACGCCGATGCGAAGGATCCAGCCAACAAGGTGACCAATGCCGAGACCATGGGGCAGGAAATGGCGCAACGCGACGTCATCACCGCCCGCTGTGACCGCGCGCTGTGGGCCGTGGCTCAGGGCCGACCCGTGTCACCCGATCTCTCCAACCTGCCGAAGGTCGATTCCGTGCCCGCCAACGTGCCCGCTCGCACGTATCTCTCGGGCGAGGATACGATTCCCTTCCTCAAGGTGCCCGAGGGTTGCCGCATCGAGCTCGTCGCCGACGAGACGACCGTCCCCGGCTTAGTCAATCCGGTCCAGCTCGGCTTCGATGCCGCTGGTCGGCTTTGGGTCGCGGTCTGGCCGACCTATCCTTCGCCCCGTCCCGGCGAAAAGAAAGGCGATAGCCTGCTTGTGCTCGACCTCGATCCCGCGACGGGCAAGCCGAGGCGTGCGACCACATTCCTTGACGGCCTGAGCTGTCCGACCGGTTTCCAGTTCTACAAGGGCGGCGTGCTCCTCATGCAGGCTCCGTATCTCTGGCACGTCCGGGACACCAATGGCGACGGACGTGGCGACGCCATCGAGCGCGTGCTCCAGGGCATGGATTCGGCGGACACGCACCATACCTCCAATTCGCTCTGCCGCGAGCCAGGCGGCGCGGTCTATCTGAGCGACGGCGTCTTCCATCGCACGCAGGTCGAGACCGGTTGGGGTCCGGTGCGCAACACCGACGGCTGCATCTACCGTTTCGAGCCGAACACTGGCAAGTTCACCCGGCACGCTCCCTATCCTTTCGCCAATCCGCACGGCCGGGTCTTCGACCGATGGGGCAACGACCTGATCACCGACGGGACCATGAATGCGAATTACTTCGGCCCGGCGATGTCGGGACACCTCGACGAGGGGCGTCACCCGGGCGGTATGGAGGAGTTCTGGGATCGTCCCTCGCGCCCGTCACCCGGCACGGCGTTGCTGAGTAGCCGGCATTTCCCCGATGACTGGCAGGGCGACTTCCTGAACTGCAACGTCATCGGTTACCAGGGCATCTTCCGCGCCAAGGTCAGCGAGCAGGGCTCCGGCGTGCGCGCCGTCACGCGCCCGGAGGGGCTCGTCCAAGCCGACCTGGCCAAGGCTCCCAACTTCCGTCCGGTCGGCGCCGCTGTCGCACCCGACGGATCAATCTATGTCATCGACTGGAGTCAGCAGTTGATTGGTCACCTGCAGCACCACCTGCGTGACCCGAACCGGGACCACGCGCATGGGCGCATCTATCGCATCACCTACCCGTCGCGCCCGTTGCTCAAGCCGAAGCCCATCGCCGGCCAACCCATCGAGATCCTCCTCGACCTGCTCAAGGAGCCTGAGGATGGCACGCGGCTGCGCGCCAAGCTCGAGCTGGAGACACGACCCGCCGAGCAGGTCCTCGCCGCGCTGGATCGGTGGGTTCGCGCGCTTGACCGCGCCCATCCCGACTTCGAGCACCACCGGCTCGAGGCCCTCTGGGTTCGCCAGTGGTTCGACGCGGTCAGCCCGCCGTTTCTCACCGAGTTGCTGCGCTCGCCCGAGCCGCGCGCCCGCGCCCAGGCCGTCCGCGTCCTCGGCTACTGGCGTGACCGCGTGCCCGGCGCGCTCGACCTGCTCGAGTCCGTCGCGCTTGACCCGCATCCGCGGGTGCGCCTCGAGGTCGTGCGTGTCTGCAGCTTCTTCCGCGATGGCGACGCGGCTAGGGCTCTCCGCATCGCCTTGCTCAACCGCGAGGACAAGGACTACTACATCGGCTACTGTCTCGCCCAGACCCACGCGCAGTTGCTGCGTTTCCCCAGTGCCAAGGCCGCCGACGCAGGTCTCCCGGATCGTCCGCTCCTCCCCGAGGATCAACCTCCGTCCAACCTGCGTGGCGAGGAGGACGAACTCTGGCGGCTGGGTCGCGAGGTGTATCTCCGGGAGGGCTCCTGCGTGACCTGTCACCAGAAGGACGGACGCGGGCTCAAGCCCGCGTTCCCGCCACTTGCCGGCTCGGAGTGGGTCGGCCGACCGGACGGACGCGTGATCAAGATCGTCTTGGACGGGCTCAATGGTCCGATCACGGTGCGCGGTGTGGAGTATGGCCCCGACAAGGGCTCCCCGCCGATGCCCGGCTATCGTAGCTTGCTCAAGGACCGTGAGGTCGCCGCCGTGATCACCTATGTGCGCAACGCCTTCGGCAACCGCGGCCCGGCCATGTCGCCCGAGACTGTCGCACGCGTGCGCGCCGGCACCCAGAAACGCAACGGTTTCTGGACGGCCGAGGAGCTCCAGCGCGACCATACGTCGCGTTAAGTCCGCTCAGGCCTTCGGTTCGTCGGACTCCGCTCCAGCCTGCTCGGCTGACTGCTCCTCGTCGGCGGCCTGCTTGGCCTCGGCCGCATTGCGGATGACCGGCTGGGCGTGGAGGTTGCCGTTGGGTAGCTTGGCCACGTAGCCCTGGGAGATGAGGAAGACGATGTCGGTGGCGACCTGCTTCGCGGCCTCTTCCGTCGGCGATTCGCCGAGGATGCGGGCGGCGAGTTGCCCGCCGACCAAGCCGGGCTTCTTGTCGAGCTCGGCGAGAACGCGAGTCATGCCATCGGAGAAGGTGGTGTCCGCGTCGCGGCACTTCCGGCGCACGCCGCAGACATAGGTGATACCCTTGGAGCCTCGTTTGTAGAGGTGGAAGCCTTCTTTGCGCAGGCGGCCACGGATGCCGTTGGCGGTGGCGAGGGGGAAGTGGCGTTGCTCCTCAATCAGCCAGAGCACCGAGTCGCGCAGGATGCCCGGTGACATCTCGGCGAGCAGTCGGCCGGGGAAGCGCACCCAGGGCAAGTCGCGCAACGCGGTCTCGCGGCGATGGGCGGTCAGGAAGGCCTTGGCGGCATCGAGCGACTCGAGCTGCTCGGGCTCGCCGTCCTTGCGGTCCTTCGGCACGTAGCGGAGCTGCTTGGAAAGCGAGGCCACCCAGGCGGCGACGACCTCCGGCTCGCGCACCATCTCGATCGAGCCCTTGAAGCGGTCGAAGGACATCGCGGCGAAGTGACGGGCGTGGTGCTCACGGATGCGGCGAATCCAATCCTGGTGGTTCGGCGCACCGAGGATCTCGTTAGTCCTGGGACAGCGACCGACCATCTGGAAGTTGCCCTTGGGTGGCTCGACCTCGACCTCGGTCGTGTCGAAGAATGTCCCGAGGTGGCGCGACATCAGGTGCGCGACCGCCTCGACCTCGCTGAGGAAGGGCATGCCGTCGGGGATGGACTGCCAAAGCTTGCCGCCCTCGGTCAGCGGCTTGATCACGATCGAGAGGCGATCCTCCTTGTCGAGGATCAGGCGGGCGACGTCGAAGAGCTCGTAGGTGACCTGGCTCTCGCGCATCCCCTTGCCGAGGGCCTCGAACTTGGCGTCATCGGGATAGAACTCGGCGGTGACAACCGGCTGGGGCGGGGCAGCCTGCTCGCGCCAGCCGCCGTCGCGACGGTCGTCACGTCGGTCATCGCGTCGTCCGCCCTCGCGGCGCGGCCCGCGGTCGCCGCCTTCGGGACGGGGTCCGCGTCGGTCGCCACCTGGACGGGGCCCGCGCGGTCCGCGGTCCTCGCGCGGCCCGCGACCACCGCCGGCGCGCACGCTCTCGGTGGGACCCGAGGTCCAGGCGGGGCCGAAGCCGAGCGACGAGAGGTCGATCGACGTGGAGTCGGGCTGCTTGGGGTCGGGTTCGGGGGACATCGCGATTTGACTCTCCCGACCCGCGGCGGCTTGGCAAGCGTGGGGTGGGGTGGTTTTTTCTTGCGCGGCAACCCGGGCGTGGCACCTTGCCGCTTCTTCCCACGCTCAGGTGGTGGAATGGCAGACACGCATGCTTGAGGTGCATGTGCCGAAAGGCGTCAGGGTTCAAGTCCCTGCCTGAGCACCACTTTCGACCCGGACCCAGTCCGGGTCGGATTCTTTGCGGCCTGTGGACGCATTCCTGTTTTCTTTCCGGAGCCGCTCGTGCAAGGGTGAGGCATGGCCAATCCTGGCAAGCTGAACGTCCTCATCCTTGGCTCGGGTGGCCGCGAGCATGCCTTGCTCAAGGCCTGCCTCCGCAGTCCCCGTGTCCGTTCGGTCCGGGTCGCCCCGGGCAATGGCGGCATGGCTCTCGAGGCCGAGTGTCTCCCGTGCGACCTGACCAAGCCCGCCGACGTGCTCGCGCTTGCCCGCCGCACCGGCGCGGAGCTCGTCCTGGTCGGCCCCGAGGTGCCGCTCGCCGCGGGCGTCGTCGACGTGCTCGAGGATGCCGGCATCCT
>Ga0129333_10004021_pt1 | contig 13774 bp, 3 predicted proteins | sample CPB6_08_DNA_FD_94474 | JGI IMG/M metagenome (GOLD analysis project Ga0129333, IMG submission 94474) | Freshwater to marine salinity gradient microbial communities from Chesapeake Bay, USA - CPBay_Sum_0.6_0.8_DNA | ecosystem: Environmental > Aquatic > Marine > Coastal | place: USA: Chesapeake Bay... | reverse complement strand
TGAATGGTAGCATAAGGTGTATCCACTTTCGCATAACCCAAATTGTATCCTAGACCCCAATCATCTTCAGCTTTGAGATACAAAGGTGTCAATGCGGAACGCCAGAGAATGGAGAAAGTCAAGGCTTCTGTAAAATTTTCACGAGTCCGCGCATAATCAGGGAGTACATACAACAAATAATCATTGATAAATTGCGTCATATTTGAATTTACATTGTTTGTAATGTCATTGAGAATCTGAACGTTGGATTGATAAATATTGAAAAGACGTGTGTATTGATTAATGAAATCTCCAAACCCAGCGGAAGTAATATTCGATCCAGCAATGTTTTGGGTAGGATTGTAACCAAAGTTTACATTGGAAAGAACAAACTGTTGATTAAAGTTGGATAATGCAGTGAAATAGGTAGGATTGAACAAATCTACATTGCTCAAAGAGAACATTGGCTCATTACTTAAATCGCGAATTCTTACAAATCCAAAATCATATCGCTGAGGCATATTAAATCGGAGCAAAACTTGGGATTTTTCACTGGGTGTGTAATTTCTGATGGTTAAATAATAATAAGGTTCGGGTGTTCCTGCATTGGGTAACAAAGGCACATTAAAAATGTAAGAATTGAAATAATACCCACTAAAATTCACATCCGAGACCAAATAGCCATTGGAATTCAAGTTGTATGTATTTACAGGGAGCGTTCCACCTGATGTCTCATATCCCCACTTGTTGCTAGAAATATCACTGACAAAAGCGGATTTCGTATTGTAAACAAACATCTGAGAATGAGGATACTCAGGATATTGGAGTCCAGATAAATCTGTAATCGGATTCACCTGGTTGGCAAGCTTTCGTAGAACAACCTTCGTTGTGGGATAAAAGATTTGCCACGCATTCTGGACCAAAATAGGCGCATCTTCTTGATCATTGCGATTCCCTTGGATAAAATCAGGAGTAGAAAAGAAGGCCCACTTGCTTCCCAACGCACCGCCTACAACATTGAGAGGAACAGTCAAATTCAACGCGGGCGCGGCCGTTCGGAACAAGAAGTCTGAATATTCTATGACTGCGTTAAATGTAAAAGCACTTACATTGGTGACTTGCTTTACCTTGTAGAAACGCGAAGGTCCATACAATAAAGCAGGTGCTAAATCTTGGGGTGAAAACAAAAGCACTTCGTCACCTGCGTTAGGAATACGTGTGACTGCGATGTTTGTATAATAGGATGGAGTTGTAGAATCTAGCTGAATTGTAATGGTATTTCGTGAGGTGCTTGGTAAAAACGCATTTTGAGTAAAATAAATAGACCCTGAGTTTCCTCCCAATGTAAGGAAAGGCAACGCGTAAATTGTGCTTGAATTCGGCGGCTGAACTGTCTTGACAGTTTGATATCCTGGATATGTATCTGTATAAAATGTTCCAGTGAGAGTAGCTGCGCGATAGGTTGTCGCAAGTCCAAGCCCTGAGCGACCAGAGATCACAAAGCCAAGAGTATCCGTGAAACTAAAACTATTGACAGCGAATCCAAGATCAGGAATCTGATACAAGGCGGGAACACTCAAGTCAACAAGGATACCCAAGGAAACATTGTAGGTTTTAATGCGAATCTGGTAGGATCCTCCAACCACTTTGAATCCAAGGAACGCATACGATACAGAATTACCAGCTGCAGCAACGAGAGTCGTGGATTCTGATGGAGGGAATATATCGTCAACTGTCATTGCGAACAAATAGGTGAACGTGCGATTTGTTGTATCATAAGGATACGAATAGAACTTGAAGTCTGTAGATTGTATCATCATTACACCCGAAACATCCGCAAAGATTTGAGAGGGAGAATATCCAGGACCATTCCAAGGGCGGAACGCATTCAAATCTTGAACAATTTCACCTTGCGATAAGAAATGAGTGATTTGTGTTCCAATGGGCAAAGACTGTTCATACGCGGAGAGAGTATAAGAAACACCAGCAGGAGGGCCAAAGGGGGAGTTGGAGGTAGAAGGGGGCTGAGGCACAACAATACCCTTGCGATTGGGTGCTGCTGTGCCATCAAAATAGAAACGGGCCGCACTCGCATCGGACACATAAGGATAAGGAACCAAGGATCCAGTCAAAGCTCTCATAAAGACAACATTGGAGTTCGCATCAAAAGGAATGACAGAATAAAAATCAGCAGCATTGTTTGTCAGGACTTCTGCGTTTTGAGAAAATCCTGTTAGAATTGTTTGTTCAAAGGTTGGATCCGCAGTAAATTCATAATAGGTACCCAAGAGACTATCAAAACCAAAATTTACGGAAGCAGCATCTGGATAACTTACTCGTTTGAAGAAATTAAGTTTCGCAACCGCATTGCTGAGGGCAAGGCGGAAAATAGGTGTGGTATTCACTTGAGATGTGATAAAGACTCCTAAGAAAGCAATATTTGAATTTCTGTCGTTTGCAACAAAGGCGCTGCGGAACATTACACGATCTATAGACCATTGTCCATCCGAAGGAATGAAGGAGAATCCACAACAGCCTTGGCCAAGCTGAATATTACTCGGCGAAGAAGTCGCATAAGTATAGTTGCTAATAGGTGTTCCTGTAGAAGCAACAGTATACGCATTAATATTCGGGCTCAAATCAATAAAAGGATTGATAGGATCTTGAACTCCAAGTGGATCAGGTATATAATGAGTATCATACCATTGAACAATTTTGTATTGGCGATAAGGAACAGTTTCTGGTGTATAATTGGACTGATTGATAGGGGAAAGAATAAAGTTGCTAGCACCTGGATAAAAATAGCTCTGCGATGTTACGCTGTAACCATTGCCAACTTGGAAGAAATACTGACTAATTGGGTCATTGCGGATAATGGAGGTTGGATTTAAATTGTTGGATGTGGAATTCGCAACAAAGCCAACATAATCCGTCAAATCTGTAGAAACGTTATTCTGGTCATAGCCAATAGGCACATTGCTAATCACAAGGTTGGTATTTACTTCATTGCCTGTTGGATTGATACCCCACAAATTGCTAGAAACAGGAAGTTTAATGAAATCAGGATCGTCTACTTGCGCATAATTAAAGTTTGTCAGAGCAGTAGGTGTTGTTGGATCCGCGTAAGGATCAAACCCAACAAGAGAATCTGTCAAGACATTGTAGGTAGAGCCATCAGGATACCACGCAACGAGTTGAACACGTGTGCTCGTGAAACTTATGTTTGCGGAACGTAAAATACAATAATAAGGCTGGCCAGCATACGCAGTCCATATGAAACTTGATGAAATATCAGATGTTCCAATATCAACAGAATATTTGTAACGCAAAGCTCCCTCATTTCGCTGATTGCCAGAAAGATCTGCCATTAAAGCAGCGCGATCCTGATAAATGAACAATTTCAAGGCTGCGGTGATAGGAGAGGTAGCAGGGAAATTGTAAACACTTAACGCAATGCGATGTTTATACGCAGGAGCGCTAGGAGCACCAGGAGGCAATGGCAGATAGAAAACAAAAGGTGTAAGATTATTGGTAACATTGAGGAAAATAGAATTGGATCCCCACAAAGAAGCAGAAGAAGGGAACGAAATTCCAAAATTGTTTTGCCCTTGATCAAATCCATAAATATTGGACAAGGAAGAAAACGCAACATTGTCCATCTTAGGCACATTGGACGAATTGTAGACAAACGAATAACTATTGTCAAAAACGTTTACTAGATTGGATCCATAATTCGCCGCATTATACAGAGGATACCTGTATTGAGTAGGCCTGGGCATTGTTTCCACCTGAAGGGTTTGGCGATACAAGCTGCGGAAGCGGAAAACGGTATAACGAGAAGCATCCACAGGTGTAATAATATCACCTGCCTTTCTTCGCTCATTTATATAAACGTCGCCATCCGAATCAATAAAAGGGCGAGTAAAATCAACATTGTTCAATGTAATAGAATAGGGATGGTTACAGCCTCCCAGGAAAGGTGCTACATTTGCTGCGCCTAAGTTGGTAGGATACCCTTGCATTCCCAAAGGCGCAGAGACAGGAAGATTGCTCATATTCGGCCAAAAGACTGTGCCTGCGGCGTTTTTCGCAGGTTGCTGACGGTTCGCCTCAATAATATTCTTCGTGAAAGGCTCATTGCTGCTTGTCAGCACTTGAAGATCATAATTGGAACTGACCCCTACAGCATTGAGAGCATTTTGAACATTCATATAATTGTTTTGTTGCGTGAAATAAACAGGCGCAAAGGTATTGAAATTAATTCCAAAATAAACAGCAAGTTGTCTCTGAATATATTCATACATCCCATTGATAATGGACAACAGTGCGGAGTTGACAGCCTGAAGTCCAGCATATTGAGAACTTGTCAAGCCAAAGTTGGTGAGTTGCTGGGCCAAGAAGATCTGATACTGAGTATTCAACAAATTCACCAACGATGTATTCAAAGAGGGAGACTGGATATACAAACGATTGTTAAATGTCTCATAATTGACAACGTAACGATTCACAAGACTATTGCGGAATGTATGTTGCGATCTATAAATATCCAGTTGCGTGATATTCACGTCAATCATTTGTTGAACAATAATATCATTTACACCTTGGAACGCATAGACAATCCGAGAATAAATAGTTTCTCCAGGAAGCAAGGAACTCGTGTTAATGTCTGTATTGAGTTTTCCAATACCATAATCAGGATCCAATACATATTCACGCAAAACAGGATAATAATAGGCCACCTTTGTTTGGGTTACATTTGGAGTAAAGCCCAGAGTAGGAGTCGCCCAGAAGCGTGTAGTAATATAATTTCGCGTAGGCGCAGCGGTATAGACACGGTTTAGACTGTCATAAAAAAAGTCTCCAGGATAATTGAAAGCATATCCAAAATCACCCGTGGAAATAAACAGAGGAGCAAACTGACTGAATCCGCCAGGATAATCAAAGAAGAGAGGAGGAGTATTTAATTGAATGGTAAGTTCAGCAATCAGAGTATTAATATTGTAGGAGCCTTCACGAATACACTTTTTTACATCCAGGGCCCCTTCCGCTTGATTCAAATAGTTGTAATAAATACGTCCAAATTCATTAATCGTCATACACGTATTGTTTTTATCCAAACGAAAATACAAGAAAGAAGACAAAAGTTTCATTTGGACTACTTGCATACTGGTAATGTTGGTATAGACACGGGGAAGTCTGAGTGTAACATTTGCGGGTGTAGGATACACACTTCTGTCTCTGTCACGACTATTCAACATAATAATGCTGGTTGTGGGTTGAGAAGGCTGTTTATCGGCTTGCCAGATTTTGTTGCCTGATGTATCATAGTCTTTGGAATCAAAAGGCAAATCAATATTAAATGCTTGTTTTAAGGACGCATAGTTCTTGTTGCGATCTATTTCATTCAGACCATATTGTAACTGACTTTCGTTGGTTGGGAAATCTTGACCGCCTGTTTCATTGAGTTGTAACGCATTCGCAAAGGCCACGGTATCAGGAAGATTTTCAGGGGAATCTGTGGTTCGTGTTACAGTTGTGCCCTCTGAATCTGATGCTTCAGCCTCAGTATCCGATTCATAGGGAACAAATTTGGGTGTGGGTGTTTGTTTTTGAATATAAGGTTCATAGGGGCGAAAAAATTTCTGGTTATTTGGAAGCATAACTTCACCTCTACCTTGGTAAGTTTGAAAAGAAACAGATGTTTAGCCCGGGATTTAGAGAAGCTGTAGAGCGCCAACATACAATCTTCCTGGGCTCGCAGCCGCAATGGCCTGAACTCCCAATTGATTTATCGCAATTGCCTGATAACTCGCAGGATCTCCTGAAAGGATAAAATCTACACCAGTTGTTCCACTTAAATTAATAAATCCCGTTGTTGAATCGACAGCCAAAACATACTGAGCGCTTGATGAACAAGTAATACATCTCCAGGCCCCTGGATAGGACGTATTTGGTGTCCAAGTTACACCAGTGTCGGTTGTTTTGTAAATGTAAGTGCCTTCTGTCGCAAAGGCTATGGAACCATCCGAACTACACGCAACACCTGTCCAGCTTCTAGCAGAATCTCTCGCAGTCCACGTGGATCCCGTATCGGTGCTCACATAGATTTGGCCACCTGATGTTACAGCATACTGAATTACTCCATTGGATGAACACGCAACAAAGGTATACGTTGTGGAGATATTGACGGCTGTCCACGATACACCTGAATTTGTGCTGAGATACAAAAAGTCACTGGATGTTCCAGCAAGTAAAACAGATCCATTGGAGGATGAACAGACACACGACCAAGACTTGGGACTGTCACGAGGTGTCCAATTTACACCAGTATTTGTGCTTGTATAAATTCTGTCACCGTTGCTGACAGCAACCATTTTCGTTCCATCACTAGAACAAGCTATCCCTGTCCAAATTAAAGTCGGACCATACGCAGTCCACGTGGTGCCTGAGGTTGTGCTTACATAGATTTGACCACCACCTCCCCCAACTACCGCAGACATTACAGAACCCGAAGTAGAAGAACAAACAGCGGACCACGTGCGAACCGATTCATACAGGTTCCAAGAAATACCTTGGGTGAATTGAGCTAGGAATGGCTGGAGGCCATACGTATAATTTTGAAGAATAGCATAATGGGTTGGCTGCCAAGCAACACATCGCACAGATTGATACGCAGTGCTTAGACGAAGTGTGCTCGCAAAGCGATCCATACGATCAGAACCCTGAGTGGAAATAAAAATAGAGTTCACTTGAGAACAGGTGCCAGCACTATCACGAATCCAAATAGGCACGCCTTGGATTGTATTGGCCGGAGGCAAAAAAATAATTTTTCCAGAACCTGAACAGTCTACGTTCACAATTGATGACGAAATTGTGTAACTTGGCAAAGCCATCTACCTTATTCATCAAATTATGGCCGATTTACCAACGAACCATTGTAAAAATTCACAATGTTCCATTTGGACAAAACAGGATTTGCGACAAGATCTACAGAAGCATAATTGCTCGCAAGCCTTATAGAATTATTAATAGAAGACATCTCAAGACTGTCTGGATATGAGGAACTCACAAACAGACTGCTTGTAGAGGCCCATCCATACGCATCTTTAATTGTCATATACAAGGCTGAAGAAGACTGTTGAGAAATCGTTTGAATCTTGGGCAAAACAATTGTTTTGCTTTGCGTGCGGAGATCCACAAACAGTTGAGAGACACTGGATACAAAGACAGGCACGCTTCGGACAGGAAGCTGTTGCGTTGAAAATTCTACATTTCCACGATATCCATTCAATAAAGACCAATAATATGTTGAGGAAGACAACGTAGCCTGGAGAGTCAAAGCTTGATGCCTTGAAATTCCTAAGGTAGTTGATGTCTCAATGAGTGTGGTAGAAGCAGAGCTGATTGTAAAAATAGGAACACCTGGAAATTCAGATGCTTCTTTAAAAAAGACAACACGACCAATCGTAGAGAGATAAAGAGGAGGCAATTGAACATTTTTGTATAAGAATGACCCTGTGCTTGAATATACACTCAAGAAACTCGTAGTATCATTGAGTGTCGTATATATAGGTGTCGCCATCTTTCTAACTTTGCGAAAAATTAGATTTCCTGTGTGCCAATCGCAAGATAGACTGTTTGAAAGTTTTCATACACATTTGCGGTTGAAAAATAAGCATTGCCTCTAACATCCAATGCTGTTTGAGGTTCTAATGTGCGCAATCCAACACGATTTCTTGTCCCATCAATCGTTAACACACTATCCATTGTGAGTCTCCCTGAAGAAGTGCTCATTGTATTGACAAGTTCATAGGTATTGCTATTTATTTTCAAATAAGGGGACGCAAATGTCTTGGCTTGCGCTGATTCAAAGAGAGCAGCAGTTGATGTAAATACTTCACTGGATCGCATTGTTAGAACAACTTCCAAATCAAAAGTAGGCACTAGGAATTGATTGTTCACAGGATTATATCCATTAAAACTTACCTTCTGATTGCGATAAATATAAACGCCAGAATTGATAAGAATAGTGCTTTGTTCAGGAAAATCAAAAATTCCAAACAGATTAGAATCCCAAGTATTCAATTGATTGATTTCAAAAAAGTTACTGGATGAATAAGGGTTGCGTGTTAAGAACTGGATACCATTTGAGCCATATTGTAAAGAGTTTTTAACATAACTACTACTGACAAGAATAGTAGAAAAGAGTTCAAACCCTTCAGACCTCACAACCAATGGGTTAATAGAAGAATAATAGATATTGGAAGCATAGACCAATCCACTCACATCAAAATCAAAAGAAGGGCTTGAAATATTCACACCAATGCGATTTGTAAAGCGATCAAAATAGAGACCTCTATTTACACCAAGAAGTGTAGGATTGATCATCAAAAATTGGTTGACATCAAACCGAGGCGAAAATCCTTGGGACTCAAAGGTTAAATGGGGCACAGTAATAGAAGAATTCACTTCCAGATACACATTGTTTTGGAAGGTAGACGCTGAAAACGAAGAGGTCTTAAATTCTTGAAGGTTTAACGAACTCATTGTGATGGAAATCGCAGAAATATTAGAAAAAGGAAGTTGAACATTGGACAAGAAATCAACAATTCCTATTAAATTGGCCTCTATGCGATTGGCCTGTAGAAAATCAGTTTCAACATTTATAGAAGAAAATCCTTCTAAGAATTGATTTCTCACATTGATCACAAATTTAGGATCAGATTCAGCAGAAATAGAAGAATAAGATCCAGCAAAGAAAGAATTTGTGTATATATTTGTAAACAAGGAATTTTCAGCCTCTGCTACATTGGCTTGGGTTGTAGACGCATAGGTAGATGATACTGTTAGGGTATTGGGTGTAAAAATACGCATTGAACTGATCAACAGGGTAGAAGCCTCCAAGGAACTTACACGGAATGAGAAAAGAGGAGGTTGATCTTCACCCATCACGAGGTTGCTTAACAAAAACGAATCAACTATAAAACTAGATATTTCGGAACCTCCAACAATCGTCAAATTACCCTGAACAGTCAAGGTGCTTCGCACCATCATATTTCCTGCGACGCCAATTGTGTAGTCCGCAAATAAATTATTTCGGACCAGGACATCTCCTCCAAAAATACCATTCAATGTGCTTACATTTCCTAAGACATTAAGATCATTGCCAACACCCAACGAGGAAACAAGAGCTGATTGAAAAATCCCATTCTCTCTTACACTCACATTTCCACGAACATACGTTGTTCCCAACGATGAAAGAACAGCAGGGGTTACAAGTTCATTGCCCACTGACATAAATTCAAAGGATTGGAATGCGACAGATGAAATATTGCCTGTTATGCTGGCTTTGCTTTGAACTTCAAGTCTGTTTGTAGAAAGAGAACCCAATGTTGAAAAAACAAAGGAAGAGAGTGTATGAGTATAGAATGGACCAAGAGTGCCAAAAGAAGAAGTGAATTCATTCAGACCACGTGTAGTAACTGTGCTATAAGTGTGAAGTGAGGAAAACAACGAAGTAGAGGTTTGAACAAGAACATTTTGAGCAAACGAAGCAGAATCTTTTCCAATCAAATTGTTTGCACGAACGATACCTCCTGAAGTAGACACTTCTTGAAGTGAGAAAAAGGATCCTCCCACAACAAGATCTTTTCCAACAGAAAGGCTTCCAAGTGTGCTCAATACATTTCCCAAAGAGACATTTCCTGCGACCAAAGCACCTTGATTTGTTGACTGCGTCAGTTGAAGTGTATCGACTTGAACAGTGGAAGCGAGAAACAATGTGCTCTTCACCTGGAGGACTTCCGCAACAGTAACAGTTCCACCCACACCTACAGAAGAATAGACACGAACATTCCCATTCACAGGCAAAAGATCTCTTGTTGTAAAAGAAGAAGCAATATATGAATTTGTGCTTACATCCATTTGAGCATTCAATCGGACATTTCCATAGACATTGAGATTTTGTTCTAGAAGAACAAACCCAGGTGTTGATAAATTGGATACGATAAAGGGGCCCGTAATAGAAATAGAATTAGGTGTTGTTAAGTTTTCAACGTTGTAGGTTCCTACGTGTTTTTGAGCTGTGCTAAAAAAATCCACATACGCAGTATTTACACTTAAAAGTCCTAAATTTGCGGCAGAATTACCAGGCAACTGACCTGAAGTGTGATTGATTTGCCACGCGTTTGAATTCCGGAGAGTCAGATTTACCAAGCCATAAGGCTGATTCAAAGAATACAATGACGTGCCATCTATAAACTTTGCTGATCCAATCGTGGAAATGCGAACAGGATTTGATTTTATACTGGAAAGCCCAGTCGTATCACGAATCGTTACCGAGAAGGGCGATACATTGTAACCACGAAGATACACATTGGTTACACTACTTAGACTTTTAATTAAGACTAAGGATGTACTTGGTGTAACATAAATGTCTGTCGTTAGCGACATTCTATTCTACAAAGATGATTGTTTTTAGACATTGGCGAAACGTAAATAGAAGGCTGCGGCCTGAACCGTGTTTGTGCTGACAAAAGTTGACACAGAAGCCAAGCTATTTACACTCAATGTGCTTCTATACGAAAGAGAATTTTCTTGGATTCCAATGTTTTTATTTTGATCCACTGTGAGCGTATTCAAAAATGTCAAAGAGGTTGACGTATAGGAAATAGAGGGTGTAGTATCACGAGTTAGCGCATTGGTTCCAGGTGTGTTATAGAAACGAAGCTGATTGATTGTTTTTGTTTCAAAAATATGAACATTGCTACCAGCTCCCAATCCAAGACCCGCATTGTTTGCTGCGCCAATCGCATCAGACCAGTTCATTCCATCTCCACTGTATTTTAAGGAACCTGTTGTTGTTCCATCGTTTCCTGCGGCCATCCATAGACCAAGAGCTTGATTGTAGCGAACAGCATACCCAACAGAAGTAAACGCACCTGATACAGCATTTTGCCAAGCAATACCATCTGTGCTATACAATATATTGGACACAGCGGAAGCACCAGGGTTGTCACCAACCGCCACCCACATATTCGTTCCATTGTAATCCACTCCCAATCCCTCTGTTTCAAAGACACCCGTCGCATTCAACCAATTGCTCCCATCCGCACTGTATTTGATTGTATAGCCACTACTATCCCCTCCACACGCGACCCATCGTCCATTTCCATAGGCAACAGCATTTCCATTGGAGTCAAAGGCGTTTGTAACTCCAGTAGTCGTCCAGGTATCAGGAACTGAAGTGGTTGTATACCGAATCGTAGGACCTGCCAGTAAATCATCTCCTACCGCGACGAATTTTCCTGCGCCATAGGCGACACCCCAAGTAGCCTGAACGAATCCTGGAAAGGCAGATTGGAAATCAATCCCATTGGAGCTATACCAAAGAGTGCCTCCCCCTAATCCTTGATTGTCTGCGCCAGCAACCCAATATCCTCCGCCATACGCTACCGCTGTGCCTTCTCCTGTAAAGAAATTAAAAAGGTTTGTGGGAGTCCAATTTTTCCCGTTGGAGCTGTACAAATAATAGGACTGGAAATTCATTTGATTCCCAGCTGCTACCCATAAGTTGCTGCCATTATAGGCAGCGGCTCTCGCAACACCATCAAAGTATCCAGAGAGAGCATAATTCCAGTTGCTACCATCTTCGCTGTATCGTAAACAATTGTTCGTCAAATCATTGCCCATACACGCAACGTTCATTGTTGTAATTGTGGATCGGAACGTGGAAGTATAATTGGAAGCACCTATTTGTAGGACAGGCTGTGCATTGGACGAATAGGCTAGGCCAATGAAGGAAACAGGAGGAGACCCTGGAGGCTGGAACCAAACAATACCATCATAGCTTTTCCGCAATCCACTCAATCCACCTGCGAGCCAGTAGCTTCCATTCCACACAACTGATTTTCCAAAATCGCCTTCTGCTGTAAAGAGATCACCTAACGCATTGGACCAAGTATATCCTTTATCCAAACTGTATTGAATGGAAGCATTGAAAAAGCTGGGATTTTGAGTGCCCACAGCGACTACAATATTTCCATCTGAAGCGATTCCATTTCCTCCTGCGTATCCAAAGGATGATTCAAATCCATAGCCACCAATTCCAGTCCAATTTGAGCCATCTGTGCTCACCATAAAGGAGCTCATAGAGTTCCCATTGTCCCCTGTCGCGACCCAATTCGTGCCTGTCCATACAACTCCACGACCAATGCCCGAAAATCCATTCGTATTCGTATTGCTCCACGTCTTGCCATCAGGACTGAAGACTATAGAATTCTTTTGATTCGCACCTCGTCCAACAGCTACCCATAGCGATCCATTCCAAGCGATAGAGCATCCGCCATATGTTTCAGAAACAGAATCAGACTCAAAACCACCAAAGGTGGGCGCGTTCCAAAAAAGACCAGTGTCACTCCAAAGTATGGGAGGATACAAGGAAGGCGCATTGGAAGGAGGATTTTCACCCACAGCTACCCATCGTTGTCCATTGTATTCTATTGAATTGACATTGGAAGGAAAGATCACATTTCCTTGGGTAAATGCGGTCTGCCAAAAGCCAAAGGATTCAGAATAAAACTGGATTAACGATTCTCCACCCATCATCCAAAGCTTTGGTGCTTGTAAATCTGTGCCAGCAAGAATAAGAGGTCCACCATCATAGGTTATTCCACCGGTTGCGGTTCCTGGTAGTGGTGCGCTGCCTTGGAAGGGTGCCCAAGTTTCTCCTTCATCTACGCTCGCGATTAAAATGGAAGCTGTAGCAAACCAGAGTGAGGAAGGTCTTTGATTTACGAATAGAGTTGTATCAATCACTGTGCTTACTGATCCAATGACTTCTTTGTAGAACTTCGCATTTGATTTGACATCCAAGGTATACGTGGGATTCAAATTGTTGATACCCACCTTTCGTAATTCACGATTCGCAAAGAGAGTGCTATTGAAAGCAAGGGTTGAATTGTAAGGCTGAACAATATTTGTTGAGAATCGTATGGGCGTAACTCCATCGGGTATGAAAAAGGTTCCATTGCCTGAACCAATAATTCCAGATTCTACAAACAGAGTATTTGCACTTAACAAACCAATATCTCCAGCAGTGATTACATTTCCATAATACGTTTGGATCTCCAAGAGAAGTTCTGGAGAGATAATCTGATTGACGTGGAATGTTCCTCCAATGGCCAACTTGTAATTGCTTCCAGGATTTGGAATGATATTTGGATTTACCACAACCTGTTTTACAACCTGTCCTGCTGTATCACCATACGCATACAGATTATTTAAGGCAACAATATTTGTGTCAGTGAATAAATAATTAGACATTGGTTTTCCAACAAACGATGCTGAATTTCCAAAGATCGAAAAATCGCCAATTTTTAATGTTGAATTCGTAACAAATACATCTGTAATGATACCCGAGGAAGCAATAGCAGCACTAAAATTCGTCTTATCAACAACAAGAGAACCAGTGGATAAAATAGCAGTCTGAATACTCTCAGGGTAGTTTACACCACGCAATAAAGATCCATCTCCAAAAAATACGCCTTGGGCTCTGGTAGCATTTATTTTCAATGATGAAAGAATTTTCCCAACATTTGTATCTTCAATAGTATAAGCATACGCATTCACATCAATTGTTTCTGTTGAAGCATAATGCCCAATACCCAAGGAGCTTGTTGCCTGAAAGAAGGTATTCACTCCAATCGGATTCGGACCAACTTCTAAGACAGCTGTGCTTAGATAAAAGGTGGATAAGTTCCAAGTCTCTAGAATATTGGTGCTATCCATCGTATAT
>Ga0129333_10004020_pt1 | contig 13774 bp, 16 predicted proteins | sample CPB6_08_DNA_FD_94474 | JGI IMG/M metagenome (GOLD analysis project Ga0129333, IMG submission 94474) | Freshwater to marine salinity gradient microbial communities from Chesapeake Bay, USA - CPBay_Sum_0.6_0.8_DNA | ecosystem: Environmental > Aquatic > Marine > Coastal | place: USA: Chesapeake... | reverse complement strand
TGCGCCGATGCCAGATGCACCAATTTCAATCCAATGACTGTCATAACGAACGAAAGTAATACCGCTATCCGATTCAAACCAAAGGTCACCCGTATATGGGCTTGAGGGTGGCGTATCTGAAACTGTCATCAGGGCTGAGCCGATACGAGAATATGTTGACCCGTCGTTGGTGTACTCCCATAGGTCTAGCGATTCATTCCAACGTATTCTGACATCCGCTGAGGTGCCACGGTTTACTTCAATTTCGCCATTGAGAGTTGGTGCACCAGTAACAGAAGCGTTGAGCGTAATTTTATAGTTATCAACGTCAAGGGTTGCACTACCAAACGTGCTTCCAGTTACATTGAGGTTGCCAGCAACGGTAACGTCATTAAATGAAACGTTTTGTCCGCTGACTGCCACGGTTCCCGAAGCATCGGGGAACGTGATTGTCCTGTCTGCCGTAGGGTCAGTAACAGAGATAGTTGTCTCAAAAGCATTTGCGGTTGCGCCTTCAAAAATGACACTCCCGGTTAATGCAATATTCCCACGAACATCCAAGAGTTCATCTGGTGCGTTAGTTCCAATACCTAGACGACCAGCCAAATAGTTATTAGCAGTACCCCCCATATAGAGGTTCCAGCGGTTTGTTCCTGAAGGTATGTTTCCGAAAAATCCGTAGTTGTACGTAGCGCCAGTATGATTTACGTCTGCAACGAATCCATATTGATTTGTAATTGCTGAGCCAGAACCCGGTGTAGAAACGCCACCAGTATAAAAATGATACAAGTTGCCCAATGTAAATGATAATGCGCTCGTATTAACAGCAGAACGGAAAACCTGCATGCTGCTCGTAACATCAGAGTAAACGGCGCTATTTACAACAATACCAAAAGACGATGTAGACCCCGTAATGGTGTTGCTTATCGTTAATGCCCTGCCCGCCGAAGGTGTTACGCCGAAGCCAACTTGACCAGTTGAATCAATAACAACTCTGGCGACACCGTTAGTGGTCAGATTGAGGTTCGTGGCACCCTGAGAACCAACGAATGGCGTAGTACCACTAACCGAGCCAACCAATAAACGACCAGTTGATAAGGAACCAAAAGCCGCCGTGACGCCAGTCTGCGTACCAATAGTTGTTGAACCGAGAACGTCAAGTGTTACTGTTGGTGCGGAAATACCTATACCTACGGAACCTGATGCATCAATAACAAATGGCGTAGTGTCGCTAGTAATATCTTCAACAACGAAAGCATTACCCGTTCCAGCCTGAGTAATCTTAACTAAATCTGTAGAAGTTGAACCACTTACTAGAAGAGAACTCAATGTCCCGACTGTCGTAAGGTTTGCCAATGACGTTAACGACGTGTTTGATGAGGCAGTTATGTTCGTGGCGTTTCCAGAGAGGTTGCCGTAGAATGTCCCCGCTTGAATATCTCCGACAGAACCAGAAAATACCTCGTTTGAGTTTGTAGCATCTGGAATCATCACAAAACGACCAGTTGAGTCGTCGTAGCCGAAGAAACCTACTTTTGGCGCTGCTCCGTTGTGGTATCTGAATTCAACGCCACGGTCTTTATTGTCATCTGAAGATGGCGCCGTATCCCCACCAAGGGTAATTATTGGGTCATCAACGGTGATTGTGGTGCTATTAACGGTTGTCGTTGTTCCGTTGACGGTTAAGTTTCCGCTAACAGTCAGGTTGTCGTCAATAGTGACTGTTCCGCCAGCGGAGTCAATCGTTAAGTTCCCTGATGTCGTATCAATCTCATTAGATGCAGTAATTCCAATTTGAATAGCATCTAATGTTGCCCCAGCAAACGTTGGTGAGTCTGTTGAACCAACAGCCTGTCCGATGGCGATGGTCGGGGTGGCACCTTCCCCAGAGTTATTCTCAAGTGTTACGCCAGTTCCCGCGACGAGCGATGCAACATAGGAACCGACCGTGTCTGTCGCAAGGTCAATTTGACTATTTACCCATAGGGAGCCGTCCCACATGAGTACGTCACCAACAGCCTTGCCATTGGTTTTGACGTCATGCAATTCATTAACTTCGTAACCATTTTGTGTTTTTACATAAACGATTCCGTCGCCAGCATTGGCGCGAGCAACAACACCGATGAACACAAGGTGATTGGGAGCAACAGCCTTGGTCGTTGTAAATTGACCAGCAGTAGACGACAGCCACAGGACATCACCTGGCGTGTAGGCAGAAGTATTTAGACCACTGACGTAACCCTGAGTAACGACTGCGCCAGTTCCATTTGGGAGAATTGTTTGCGCGACAATACCAACGGTTTTGGAGGATGTCGCATCGGATGTATTTGAGGCACGCTTGACTGTTGCTCTGTTGCCTTGTGCACCGAATAGGTAAACAACTTCACCAGCGGCTAGAGATGTTGTTTCAGCATTTGTTACAAGCGTTACTGAAGCGGCATCTTTATTAACCCAGTTGGTGCCATCAAATGTAAGTGTTTGATAGTTGAGTGGGTCAATAATGTTGACGCCAGCAATATCATCCAGTGAGTTAATTTCAGGTATTACGTCATTAACCCAGTTCCCGCCGCTATACCTGAGAACATCACCAAGTTGTGGCGTGGTTAGAACAACATCCCCGATGTCTTCTATATTTTCAACTGTTGCGACGTTTGTTCCGGGCGCGAACTTCGTACCGTCATACTTGAGCACTTGGTCAAGAGAGGCGCCAGTGGTACTGATTTGGGTTGAGCCGATAAAGAGTGCGTCAACCACAACGTTGCCGACAAACTTCAGAATGTCGTCGTCGTAACGATAAACGTAGACATCTCCAGCAGATGCGCCGTCACCCCAAGTAATTCGTCCGCCCGCATCAATTCGGATACGTGCTTGGGTATCGGACGCGACTTTTGCCGAGAAAGCCTCGGAACTAGCGGAACTAAAATCTTCCCCCTTGAGGGGCGTACCTAAAAATCGCGTCACGACCTCAATCGCTTCCTATGTTTGCGACCCCTCGGGGTCTAAGAAAAATTACTTTGCTCCGCGTCCGAATGCTGTATCTTTCGGGTTCAGCCAACGCATCAATGGACCCGAGATTGCGGCAAACGCAGCAGCAGCAATCGCTTTTACGTCATGATTGCCAGCAAGGTAAACGGCGATGCCAGCAGAAATCGCCGTGCGGGCATAAGAGGCGAGCATTGCTTTGTGTTGTTCTGTAAGTGCCATTTTGTATTCCTAACCTGTGATTACAACTTTATACGCATTTGATGCAGGGGCTACGGAGAATGAACATGTCACGTTATTAGTGTCTGTTCTGACGACATCGCAAATTACGGTGTCATAAGTTGCTGCGTCATATACCTGAACGATTACGTCTCGTGTAGCGAACCCATGCTCAATGGTAAATGACGTGGCGGAGTTGTTGCCAATCGTTTTATTAACAATCCGTGCAAGGGTAGGAGTGGAAACACCACTTCCTTGAGTCCCACCAGCAGCGAGGTTTTGACGAGCAGCAGACTCAGTTGAAGCATTGGTGCCACCGTATGCGATACCAACATCTGTTGCTTGCCATGTGCCAGTTGAGATAGTGCCAAGTGTCGTAATACTGCTCTGACCGACATACGTAGAAGCAATGTCAATCGCATCTGCCGTAATTGCTGTTCTGTCTGCAGTTACATTGACGTTAACCTGTGTGCCAGATTTTGAAAGACCGTCTCCAGCCTCAAATGAGCCCGCACCAGAGAACTGCGTCCACGTAATCCCCGTAACACCGACAGTGATAGTTCCGTCTGTTGTGACAACGAAACCTGAGTCAAAGTTAACCGTTCCCGTCTCAACGAATACGAATGTTCCAGAAGTAATTTCACCAGTGTCAGCAGTACCGTTTGCATCAGAAGAGCGACTTGCGGCACCAGAAGCAACCGCAACGTAAATACCGTTCTCTGAGGCTGTCCCCTGATTCTTGACAAGGACGCGGTCGCCAGCGACAAGTGTGACGCCGTCAATAACATCCCCTGCTTGAAGGTCGGTAGCGAGGTTAATTGGAGCAGTAGTCGCAACCCTGACCGACTGCTTGACGTCAAGACCCTGACGGGCAGCATCAACATAGCCCTTCGTGGCGATATGTGCCGAATCAGTCGGAGTCGCAACCTTTGCGTTACCTGACGAATCGCGGATTACTAGTTTTGATGCGGTTGCCTCGGCGGTAGCATCATCTAGTTTTAATTTATCCGCAGCCGACATGACGCCGTCGTCGGACGACGTTGCGAGATTTGGGGTGATTGTTACAGCGCCATTGGATTCACTAATCGTGATGGCTTCAGAGGCAGAACCAGCAGAAGAGATGCCGTGGAGCATTTTGCGCCATGCGGAACCCGAGTACACCTTAATGGTGTCTTCGGTAGTGTTGTAGATAAGGCGACCTTCAAAGTTGTCTGTTGCAGGGTCGCTGGCAACACTCTCAAACCGTCCGTTGAGAATCTGGTTCTGAACTAGGTCAAGATTTGTTACAAATTTGGTAGCCATTAAACCGACCTTTGATTATGTTAGGTATGCGAACCCAGAAAATGCGGATGTAAACGTCACAGTGACCTGCGTGTTGCTATTATATGTTACCTCACCAATAACCACTGTTCCTGCAGTATCAACCACTGTAACTGATGGTCGCCCACCAAGTGGATGAGTAATTGACCACGACGTAGATGGCGACGACTGATTATGGATATAGCGTTCATTTTGTTGGGTAACTGTCGTGACGGCGGTAAAAAATGGCGTGTCTGGCCAGCCAGCATCAGTCTTTGGACCGTAGAAATCGCCAGTCTCAACATCAATGTAATAGTCGCCAATTGAGCCATAGTCGGAAGCAATAAATGCGGGCACTATGCCTCCACGTCAATAACGATTGTCCACGGAGCGCCAACGCCATGGAGGAGGGTTGTTGAGGTTGCCCGCAGGGGGCTCCCATTGACGCTGACAGTTACTAGAGTTGGTGCACTTTCGTCAACAGTTACAGTGTTTCGCAACTCTTCTACAACGACGATATTTTCCCCGCTCATCGCGTCACCTCTTTGTCAAGTCTGAATAAACCCTTGACAACTTTGTAAACAAGCCCATCACCTGAATAAATCTCAAGGTCGTAAACTCCATTTCTAGTAATGCTTGCAGTTTGCGTGGCAGTCAAGTCAACAATTATTTCTCCGACCGACGGCTCAATTTGGATGCAGCCGTTCTCGGTCGTGGCAGAAAACATTACCGTAGAGGATTCAACGTCTCGCCTTATTTGCATCCGTGCCTGAAAACCAGATAGCGGATAAATAGTTCCGTCGGGGTTTTGTATCGTAAACGTGCGCGTGAAGGTAGAGCCCTGTTCGCATGTTATGTTGTAAATACCAGCAATCATGGGTTCTCCGAGACTCAGATACTCTGATTTTAGACCAAAAACACCTTTGCGTAGTGGTAATTATTCACAAGTATTCTCTATAACTATTAACTTTCTTCGTCTTCATCCTGCATTGTTGGGTAACCCATGGCAATCATGTCCATGCCAGCCTGAAGCATGCCGTTTGCTAGCCATGGAGTCATTCCGTCTGACGTTGCGATGCTCAGGTCATTCTCCGAGCCCCCGACAACCTCTGCAATAATTATGAAGTTCGTGACAACCTTGTCGGGCAAAGCGCCCTTGACCATCTCCGTGAAATTTTGGAGAATCTCGTCCTCACTCAGCGGTTCTTCCATTGTTGACCTCCAAGTGATGTATGCGTTGCTTCAATGACTCAACTTCCGCCAGAAGAGCATCATTCTTCTTTAGGCATTCGTCTTGTTCTAATTGTAGCCCCTCAATCACTTCCTTGAGGCGTATAACTTCAGCACGAAGGTCATCAACAATACTTCCGTATCCATCAAAAATTGTTTTGACTTGTTCGTTCTCAACACCCTTCATGTCAACATTCGCAGACACCCTTTGTCCACGCATGACAACAACTGCCGAAATTACGGCAGTCGCAACAGAGCCTATGACAACAATGAGATTGGTCATGTCAGGCACGGATTAAGCCCCACTTTTTAAACACGAATAGTTCATATATATATAAACACAAAAACATTGACACGCATGTCAACCCTGCGTCATAAGTTACAGACGCGATAACTGCGCTACCCCAAGTTGACATTGCGGCTATATAAATATGGCGATGCACCACATACTTACCTACAAGCATGTGAAAAAGAACAACACCAACGGCAGCAAGCGCAACAAATCCGGGAACAATCATTTCGGCATTGGCAAAAGTTGTGAATCCGAATACCGCCAGCAAGAGCCGTATGACTAGAGCGGCATCAAGTTGAAGGTCAATCTTTTGGTCGGTAGACATCTCAAGCCGCCAACGCCAGAAGTTCATCCCAGTTATTTACGGTGTCTAGTGTTTCTGAACCGTCAGCAAACGAGATACGTACCCACCCAGTATCCGACATAACTTGGAGCGACCGAACGGCAACCCAGCCATTGCGCCACGCGTATGTGGCTTTTACTTGACGCCACTTTCCGTCGGAGAAGACATGCACTCGCCCCATGGTTATCAGATTTGGAACCAAATATCGCCAGTTACGGCTACGGCGGGTGAGGTGTATGTTGGTTCAGTTGATTGGACGAAGATACGGGGTGTTGTGCGTCCTGCCTCTGATGGGAGTGCCGTTCCCGTGCCGCTTGTGTTGTTGGCGTATTGGTACAACTTGGCGGCGTGAATCTCGGTTTCTGTGTAATATCGGGTGTCGTGCGTATGGCTGTCATTTTTTACGCGGAGTGTGAAGGTCGGGTCAGCGGAACCGTTAAATGATGCGGTTACCGCCGTTGAACCATCATTTGCGGTAGCGACGTCGCCAGTCATAGTAAATGTACGGGATGTGCGCAACGCTGTAGCAGTATTTACCGTAATTGACAGGTTGTTTGTAGCACTACTTCCATCAATAGAAATTGAACCAGTTGTGTCGCCGCCAAGGGTGATTGTTCGTGCCGTTGTCCATTTTGATGCCTGAGCAGCGTTAGTGACCGTCACTGCAAGGGGGATTGCGTCACCACCGTTAAACGTAACCGACCCAGAGGCATCACCAGAAAGAGTGAGTGTTCGCGATGTTGCCCACGTGGACGCCGTTGAGGCATTCCCAATAAGTGCAGCGGTAATGCTTCCAGCGGCAAAGTTGCCGCTCGCATCCCTGAATACCAGTGTTGATGGTGTTGATGCCGTGGCGGAGGCAAGCGCAATTGATGGGTTGCCAGATTCACCGCTGGCATTAGTGATGGAAATACCCGAACCAGTAACCGCAATGGTGCGCGAAGCGGCAGCCCCAGAACCAGTACGAGCCACGAATCCATTAGTTGTTAATGCGGCTACTGCTGTTAGTTCTGAGTCAAGCGGCTGATACTGCGTCGCATGGGTGTGAGCATCATTGGTAATGGTCACATCCAAAGAAACGGGCACGCTTCCAGTGAATGCTACTGAACCAGTTGCTCCGCCAGTGAGGCTGAGCGTCATGGCGCTTGCCCATGCCGATGATGTGCCAACGGCACCAGAAATTTTACTAGCCGAAATTGCCGCAGTGTTGGAAATCATCGCGTTCGTGATGTACCCAGCGGGGATTGCGTGCGCATGGTTTGCTAATGCGAGAGCAGTGCCTGAACCAGCACCGCTTGCCGACTGAAGGTCAATTGCTGTTGCCGTGCTGACGCTATGCACGTGAGATGCTTTAGCAAGAGATGTTCCAGCCCCAATCGCGGCAGATGTATTGCCAGTAATTTGAGTTGGTGTTTCATAGGTGTGGGACACTTGTGTCCACGAGTGGCTGCTACCCCCGCTGGTTGTCCCACGGAAATACAAAACGCCGTTAGTTGTATCCCAGTAGAAGGCTTTTGTCGTTGCATCTGTTGTCACCGACGGAGCGCCTTCGCCAGTCATGAACTTTGCAGCAAATTCCTCCAGTTGCTCGTGAGAGTCGGTCATCTGGATTCGGGTGAACTCGTCGTTGCTGCTTTCCCACGTCCATAATTCAAGGCGGGTTGTCTGTGAGGCTGTCATGCAAATCTCCTACGGCGGCTTGTTAAGTATACAACTATGCAATAATTTCGTGAGTAAGGACGACACCCAAAGGGCGCGCAAGTTCCATTAATTGAAGCATCTCGTCAATTGATTCACCAACTGTTGAAGCATCTGGTGTCTCCGACAGTTTTGTCTGAATCCGTATGCGCCATGGCGACGAGAGATAATTTTTCGTGATGGTGCAAGTTTTTGTACCACCAAGAACTCGTTTTGTTGCCTCGCGAATCGCGGCCATGGAGCCTGCCGCGTAACCGTAGTAACCAGAAGCCACTTGCCACCTAAAGAAGTCGTCAAGCCCTGCAATTTCTGGGGCAAAACCCTGAAGTGAACCCCATTCAACGACATCGTCGGGGTCATCAACGGTATCAATGAGGTCAATTCCATCCCACGTGCTAGGGATGTTTGCCCAAGGGGTTGCTCCTGCCGTGGGGTTGAGAAGTTGTGTCCCCGTAAATTGTGCAACCCAGAAAATGTAGTCACGTGGAATTTCTGATGGTTGCACGAGAATACTTAGCGTGTCGCCGTTGGTTTCATCCTTACCTTCAGAAATGTCTTGGTACTGAAAGCCTGCTGCAATATCGTTAATAACGCCATGCGCCTGCATGCCGATTTCCATGAATCTCAGTAGCGCATAACTTGGGAGTGGAAGTTCTGTTTCTCTATTTTGAAATACCGCAGGGATGTTGTCCCAGCAGTCCATTAAGAAGGTATTTCGCAGAAAAGCAAGTTGTTCATATGCTGTCGGGAAATGGAATAGAACAGACGAACCAATGGTCGCTCCAGAAATCGCATACTGCAAAGAAATATGATAATGAGCAGTAGCGGGGGAGACTGGAACAACGACTGGATTGGTTCTAACCAAATACCAGTCACCAGAAGTAAGAGATACTGGTGAACCATAAGCCGTGAAAATATCAACGCCCTCCACTGGCGTACCAGCCATAACTCGCGTAATTGTCAACTGAGGAGTAATTGTCGCCGTAGCCGTAGCCCGACACCATACAAAAGATTCAACCTTTCCTGCTACATACTCGGTAGTTGTTTGTGCTGTAGTTGAAGTGTTGTTCTCATTAAATGAAATTGTTGCCGAAGATGCCGCTAGGCTGCTTTTTAGCGAGCCATAACCCTGATACTTATATTCAGAACGGGTAGTTTGTAAGGTCGCATTAGTTGCAGTCCATGCTGACGGAACTGTCTGCCCCGTAAATGCCCAATCACTCTCTTCTAGAGCGTTTACCGTTAGCCCCATCATAAACCTCCACGATTAAATGACGGAAACATCAGCAGCACCTATTGGGACAACTCCCTTTTTGAGCATCGTTATATTCCCAGTCGGAGAACCGCCAACTTCTTCTTCGTCTGCCTTCCCTGCTGCATTCACGTTCAAGACCATTTCAAGACTAGATACATACTTGACGCCTGCTACCTGCGAAGCCTTAGCGATAAGAATATTCTTGTTGATTGTTTCCTGAAAATCCCACCCCGCGTGACTCAGGTAGGAGTCAATAACCGTAGTGACGGCTGCGGATACTTCTGAGGGGGCAAATCCGTCAAGAACAGAAATAGCAATGTTCACTGCCATATCAAAGTCGTCCATGTCAATCACGGAGATTGTTAGACCAGCAACACACCTGTCCGACAGGTCATCGCCTAGTTCCGTTTTGACTGTAGATGTCAGGGCGTCACCATTTGTGTTACATACACAAACAGTTACCTTGCCTGGTGCATCTGTGGCACTGAATAGCATTGCGGTAGAGTCAGTAAGGTCATAAACTTTCACAATTGGTACAGTTGAGTAATTAGTGACAATATAATTAGACATTTGAGATGCTGTAGCAATGGTTGTATTTAGCGAAGCAAAATACTGTGCTGCCCGCGTGAAGAAAGCAGTCTGAGATTCCGAGTCTGCACCAACAGAAATATCATCGGTGAGTTCAACTGCAATCACATAAGGAACCTGTGAAACAAGAGTTAGTGACTGTCCAGATAGTAGTGCGGGATACTTGCTGGCAATAGTTGCTGTTATGGCAATATCGCCAGAATCAGACTCTGATGGAATAACTAAATCGGCATCCGTGGAGAATGGATACGACGTTGTTATTCCGTCGTCATAGACATCGTAGGTAACTACCGTCCCCTTGGGGATGACCGTCCCTGTGTTTATGCTCGTTGTAAATGTTGCCGTGCCTGTGGCAAATTCCGCTTCCAGACGGTTAAATCCAAGGAGCCTGCACATTCCCTCCATGATTCCGTTAGGAAGGCGGTTGATGCCAGTTGCAAGCACTCCGCCAACATATGCCATGCTTTGCAGCAGCGCATCCTCAATTGTTCCAAGGCGCGGGTCAAACTCAGGTAGTGCAGTTTGCGCGTAGGTAACTGCGTCGTCATACAGTATCTGTGGCGTGGTGTCGTAGATTGTGAGGTCAACGTACTCTCTGAAGTCTGGCGATGTCATTCTGCCCTCTCAAAATAAATCAGAAGCGTTTCTTCTCCAAGATTGTCCTCGCTAATAGAACTTGAAATTGACGTTATGTCAATTTCGGGGACAAACTGTGCGGCGAGTTCAGCGAGCGTCGCGCGATTTAAGCCGCTAAATGTGGGGTCAGGAATCCCAAAAAAAATTGAAATAGGGAATTCACCGGGTTCAATCTGCATAATTCTTGACAAAAGTTCGGCATAATATTCGTCCGTGCCTTCAGTTAAGAGTTTTGCTGCACCATTACTAAATCGCAATGGGCTTGAAAGCATATTCATTTTCTTATTCTCCCACAGAACAACGCTTTACGGCATACCTACTGAAGTTTGCCCAAACAAACCCCTTGGTCATAATTGCCGTCAAGAAATGCAACGATAACTTTTGTATTCACTGCTGGCGCTACAACCGTTGCCCCAGAAATAAGTGGAACAACAATCCTACATGGTCCCACAACATCATTCTCATTGATTGCAGGAACTAAAACCATTACAGATTTTGTCGCAGAACTATAACTCTTAACAATTCCTATATGAATGCCTGCTGGTGTGAGGCTTTTGCTTGTTGAGTAAAAATCTGGTTCTGAAAAATAGTTATATGCCATTACGAACCACCACTCCCACTAATAACAGTAATCTCAGATATTTTTTCTTCAACTTTTGCTTTATCTTCTGGAGCAAGTTTTTCAATCGTAGAGAAACTGATTGATACTGGCTCTGGAACTCCCTCAGAGTAATCAACGGAACTAATGATGTACCCACCATCATATATGCCCATATTCTTCACGTAAACAGTCATGCCAGCCCGTAATTGCGTAGCATTATCGCGCCACAACTGGGCACTCCCCTCACCTTCTTTGGGGGAGTCAAATGATGATTTCATTTCTGGTAAACCCATAACCAAAAATCGTTTCTCTGCCTCTGGTGTCGGGTAAATTAATGGGACATACTTGAACATCTTCCCAAAAACATTAACCTCATCTATCCCCCAGTTCCCGAGCAAAAACTTTGGACTACAGAAAAACAAGTTTCCATCGGCAATAAAGCAGTAGTACTGGTTATCGCTGGCAGCACGCTGTAGGACATCCCACGAACTTTCCTTATTGTTTTTTGCTTTGACTTTTATCTGCTGTTGCTTCCCCTTTACTTCCTCCCCAATAAAAGTCAATCCATAAACAAATGCCATTTTTTGAGCAAATTCATATCCGTTGGCAGATTTGAAGTTTTCAGGATGCAAATCCCCTTTCATTTGTTGCTGTTGCCATGTGCGCAACTTACATCGCACATTCCAGTATTCACCCTCACCTTGACCAACTTCAACAGACGCCATCTGGAATGGTTCATTTCTATAAAAATACTGTTGACCAATTTGAAAGTAGTTATTTTTAAACATTTGCCCCTGGAAATCGGCAAAATCCACACTTATCTCAGCGCCAGCCGTCAGCGCATAATTGACACGAAACGAAGTAACGGCATCATAAATTGCAGTTTGATTGGGGCTTTTGAACGGCTGCTCGTAGTCCTCATTATTGAGCCTAGCCTGCTCCATATCGTGGAGCATAATTGAGTAACGATTAACATCAGTCTTTGTAGAGAAGATGCCAAGATGCTGTCCAGTTTTCTTATACCTACGTATCGCGGCATCATTGGACATTATGTAGCCGTCATCATGAACGGTCGGAATTAGGACATGACGCACTTTATCTGGACCAAACAACACATTATATGTTTCAGAGATACTAATTGACCTTACTGTTGAAACACTTCCATCGGTATTTAATACGCGCGGACGATTAAGCATGTTGATGTTTCCATATTGCACAACTGCTTGCGCATATGGGTAACCCGGTGGCGGTGCACCGACAGGACGGAAAATATTGGCGTCAATCATATTTATCTATATCTGGCAGGAATTGTGCCTCCGGGTTTTGCCGCCCAAGGTGGTCTGCCCCCTGCTGCCGCGTCAGTTTGTTTAGAAGACAGGGGTACTTCCGTCGCTGTTGTTTTTGTCGTAGTTGTGGGCTTCTTTGGTATAACTGGAGGGGGGACAAACTTTGGGATTAGCGCAGTATCAATTTTGGGGTTTACATCCTCAATTAATGTTATTTTGCAATCCGCCTGAGTGATGCCGCCAGATGCATTTCGTTTTGCGCTTGAGACCGACAAATCGGCAATACGAAACTTAGTCACATAGGAACGATGGCGCGTGTTTGCTGGCTGGTAACGACGGTTCGCCGTCCGCTCAAACATTTTGTCCAAGTTAAATACCTGAACAGGGCGAGATGTATGTTCTGCGATTTTGCGTAAAAGCGTGATATCCGAGTCAATTGACGTAGTTACACCGTCAAACGGAACTGCCAAAACAAAGTCAAATGACACTTTCATTAATTGATGTTTTTTATAGGCGACAATCGCCGTTGCCCCAGGTCTATCAATTTCGGCAATTTCGTTTGATAGACCATCATATGTGATATTGACAGGGGAGTAGGGAAAGTGAAATTCATAAATTGTGTCATCAGACTGTACGGGCAGTAGGCGAATAAACGCCTGTTGCTGCTCGTTATCAAAAGTAATTACACGAGAAATATTTGACCGCTGTATTTTTACGACTTGCGTTCCTGACGCAGCACGTTTACTTCTGCCATATACGCGGCTAGCGTGATTTTTATTATCAATAGTTGCCATATATGCCCTTACCGTGTCGTTAGACCAATGCCGCCGCGCCCGCTACCCCTGCGTTCACCGTAACCATCCTGAACTTTCGCAACAGCATTTGCAATAAGTTCTGCCTCTGATGGGCTGAGAATGCCACTAACGGTAATCTTGGTTTCACCGACTTGAATGTTCTGAACAGTGGTTGTGGGCTCAAGTGTCCCCGTGGACGTTGCGATGCCCCCAGTCGCTACGGGGGCAGAAAGGGCAACCCCGCCGCCTCCATATGTTCCGTTTGAATAACTTTGAGCATTGAGCGCCATGTTTGCTCCAGTTTGAAGTTGCGCCGCACCGCCATAGCCATACTTCAAGAAGTCGGACGCCGATATCCCGCCTCCTGCTCCAGTTTTTGTCAAACCATAACTTTTAAGCATTTCCTCTTGTTGAGTGAATGCGGCAATACCACCAGTAGCAATTTGATTAAGTAGAGTATTTTTTGTTGTTTCAAGCGTAATTTCATTACCTTGAGAATCTTTCGCACCCGGTCCGAGGAGAGTCATCAATTCACTCGCCATCAGGTCAACTTGACCAGACTGTTGGGCAAT
>Ga0129333_10004019_pt1 | contig 13782 bp, 6 predicted proteins | sample CPB6_08_DNA_FD_94474 | JGI IMG/M metagenome (GOLD analysis project Ga0129333, IMG submission 94474) | Freshwater to marine salinity gradient microbial communities from Chesapeake Bay, USA - CPBay_Sum_0.6_0.8_DNA | ecosystem: Environmental > Aquatic > Marine > Coastal | place: USA: Chesapeake Bay... | reverse complement strand
TGTTGCACAAATCGTAATCATATCAGGACCATCTGGATACTTATTCAAGTATGTATTAGCAAGATTTGATAAACCTCCGCCTAAAATACTTGTACCTAGATCACGGACGATGGTCATTTCCTGTTGTGTTTGACCAGAGTTCTGTGTAAAGAATGAGAAAATGTTCTCACCGCCGATGATAGGAGTCGCATTAGCATGCAAACTATATTGCGCTAGACTTGAGCCGCCTACGTTCTGCCAGAATCCTGATGCAGGAGTACCGTTTAGAATAACGTCTACACGATAAGGTGCTGTTGTTAACGCATCCATTTGACGTAGAACTAACTGCATTCTGTTAATGAGTTCTCTCTGACCTAATTGACCAACAAAACCATTATCAACGCTAGGAGCGACTCTTAAACTAATTAGAGCAAAACGCTGATTTTCTGGTAGGTTTGTTAATGGAGCATTCTGACCTACGTTAAACACTAATGATTTATCATCGTCGTATTTACCGTCCATAATAACAGATGAACCCCAGTGTGAAATTGTTACTGCGGTTTGTGGAGCAGACAATGCTACCTGTGTTGGTACATTTGCACTATACGGGAATGTGTTAGCGGATGGAACACCGCCATAAACTCCTCTTGCGGAAATAGTCAATGTATTTCCGGATTTTGCTGAATATGAAATATATTCAATAGGACCTGTTCTATTCAACCCGCTTGTCAAATATACTGTACCTGCTGGTGGGAACTCTGATGCGTCTGCAACAGTAATAGAAGAACCTGGGCCTGAGGTATTTGCCAATGTTGCAGCTAATATAGTAAATGGATTTAATGTGTTTGTTTCATATCTGGCACACATATTACCAGATCTCATATATGCTTCAGTATTTACGTTGTTATTTGCAATTCTATCGCAATAGATCACTTCGCCTCTATTGTTTTTGAATCCAAATCTAACTGCACCTGCACCGTACCATGAATAGTCAAGATAGAACATTTGCATCTTAGAAAGATCTAGATTAAATCCAGATGCACCAGTACCGTTCATTTTATCAATATTCCAAGAGCTCTGTGGGCGCTTTGTGTCTATTGTCTTTGTTATACGACAGTTCTTTCCAGATGTGCCTCTGTATTCCGGACTAATAGATAAACTGCTATCAGATTCAATGCCCTTAACTAAATAAGACATACCTCGAATAACAATATAGTCGCCCGGTACTAGTTGAGTACCGAATTTTGTTCCTGTGCCTATTACGTTAGGAGAACCTTGTACAACTGTTGCAGTGCCACTTATCTGTTGAGTACTAGATCTTCTTACCGTATATATTTGTTGACCATCAAATTCAAAGAAGAATCCGTTTTGTTGGTCAAATAAACCAACACGAGTCTTAGAACCATACCAGGAATCAGGTGATACTGTTAATGGGAAACCTGTTGCTGGAGAAGCGCTAGGAGTCGTTGCTGCAGTATATCTGATTGTTAACGGTGTAACACCTGTTATGGTAAATGTTCCATTATATGCAGACTGTACGCAACCAGAAACTTTAATATTTGCGCCAACTTGCATACCGTGTACTTGTCTGGTTGAGACAGTAACAGTTGTTCCGCTAGAGCTGATATCGTCTACTTCAAATGCTGGCTTTAGAATAGAACCAGTACTGAATTGAATACCTTTTCCTGATTGGTAACGGAAATATCTGCGAGTTTGTCTAATTACCTGATAACCGTGAGATGAATTAATGTTGGTAAATTGAACACCGCCGTCAAGTGGTCTATGCTGAACATAGCTATATGGTCTTTGGTATAACACGTTACTTGGGAATGCTCCGTTTGTAAATGTTAATGGACCTGCACCTGAGAAAACTGAACCATTTGCAGTAAATGTGTTACTTGAAGGTGTTGTTTCTACAACATAGGGTCCGTTTAAGTTTACAACCCCTGTGGTATAATTTAACCAAAAACTGTTACCTGGCTGGAAAGCATGAGCATCGGTTGTTGAAATTGTAATTACGTTAGATGTAACTGATACGTTATTTACTCTGATAGCAGAGTTTGAATACCAATCACCAATATACACTAATGTCTTATTGGGATCAAATAATTCCCACTGAGGTATACCTAAAGTTCTAACAGTGAAAGCAACGTTAGGGTTAACTGTTTCAACAATCCACCAACCATCAGCATTAGCTGCATCTAAAGTGCCCTGAACAAATATAGGATCGCCTACAACTACGTTAGGTGTTACTGTATCAGTAGTAGCAATTATATAGGAAGTATTACCCTGGAATGAACCTGTGATATTAGAAACGTTAACGGCACTTTGGTTATTGAAGAAAGCACTTGGTCTATTATCTAAAAGTGTAATAGATTCCCATTTTGTTGGCTGAGTACCATATTCAAAGTCTGTATCAATTAGAGACTGGGGTTCCGATACTCGCATCTTACCCACAGGATCAAAGAATGTTTCTGCAGGTACAAATTCTTGATATGTTTCTTCAACTAAAATAGCAATCTTATCTGTACTACTCATTGCAGTAGTATTATATGCTAGGACAATAGTAGTTGTTTCTGTAGGAACATTTCTGGCATCAGTAGTGACAGCCGTTGTATATGCAGAAACACCTAAACTAGGGTCACTAAAATTGTATAATACAGTATTGCGTGTTACGTTAGTAATCAACAATAACTGTTCTTGACGAATAGTCTTACCATTTACTACAATAGTTCTTGTACTAGGGGTAAATGTGTAACTTTCTAAAATTACATGTTTTGCCATTTTATTTTAATCTCCTAAAGCTATGCTCTTTGTAGTAAATGGATTTGCTTTTCTTACTGTTTTTGCTGTACTAAATTTACGAATAATAAGAGTACACTGTGACCCTGGGTTTGGCGCACTATAAAAAATTATATTGTCGCCCACTATTCTAAAACCTTTGTGCGCATCGTATGGCGTTAACCAAGGTAAAGTGGATTGTTCAACATAGGGTGAAAGAACTAATCCATTTAAATTGACTTCTACGTCTTTGGAATCTTTTATAGTATTATTTATTACTGTAGAAACGTTGGCATTATTTACGGTTAATCCGAATACGCATCTTTCTCCATCAAATCTAGAAGAAATATCGTCAAGAATTAAATTATCTTTCCAAAAAACAGAAACGGCAGGCCAATCATTGCCCGCTGCCTTTGCATATGCATCGTTTAAACTAAATAATCCGTTATTAACTACTATTGTCATTTCTATTCTTTGTTAATATTTATGGATAAGGATATCTAATAATAACGACGCCTGAACCACCAGCGCCTCCACCTTGGGGCGAACCCCAACCTCCACCACCTCCACCACTGCCGGTATTGACATTTCCTGCTCGAGCAGCTACAAGATTATTTCCTCCGGCTCCGCCTATACCGGAACCACCTAAAACTGCTGTTCCCGTAAATACTCCGCCGGCGCCGCCTCCACCAAAATAACCACCTGCTGACCAAGGTGCAGCAAATGCAAATTGTGAGAATTGTTGTGCTAGACCGCCCGCAGATCCTGATACACCAGGTTGCCCGTCGCCGCCTTTTCCTCCGCCACCTCCAGCACCAGATTGACTACCTGTGCCGCCGCCTGATCCTTGACCTAAAACAAATCTATCTATTCCAGAGAAAACAAATGGTTGATTATCTTGACCATTTCCACCTGCACCTGAGGCCACAATACCTACCCAAACATTAGGAGAAGAATTTCCCCATGTTATGTACTGTGTAATGTTATGGTCATATAAACCAGATGAGCCACCCAAAGCTTCAATTTGCACATTGCTGTAATATCCAGAAGCACTGTTTAACCAGAAAGTAGAGTTACCTGCGGGCAACTGTGCAACAAATCCTCCAGCATATGCTCCTGCAGAAGTACCTGCTCCTATTGAAACAGTATAATTTGTAAAGGGCAATAGTGTGACGTTTGAATAATAAACTACTCCACCTGCTCCGCCACCGCCGCCAACGACGTTTGCACCTGCAGTGGCAACACCTCCTGCACCTTTGCCTCCAGCGCCCACTACTAATATTTCTATATTTGCATTAACTGATCCAAATAACGGAACAGTTGATACAGCAAGAGTATTTGCAGATGTAAATACGTGATATCTATAACCGCCAGTTATAAATGTGTTACCGCCCCAAGCTTCAATTGCCGAACTAGAATTTACTATTGTGACAGGTTTACTTATAATACTTGCGTTAGCTGTTGCTGCATATGGTCTGACGGTCAGTTGGAAATATTTACCGACTCCGCCTGAACTAGATTTCGGAGACAGTGTGATATATGCAACGTTACCTGACATTACAAATGAGCCACTATTACCTGTATTGAAATCGTCAGATGTTACAATTCCTGTAGTATTCCAATATAAGGTTTGTCCATGTACATTATGGGCAGCTAAAATAAATGTAGCGGTTGAACCTGCATTTATATTTGCAGAAGGTGCCGCCAAATATTCAAAAAATTCATTTACATAAGGATATTTTAGTATAACTACTCCTCTGCCTCCTCTGCCTGCTCCTGATTGACTATTGCCGCCACCGCCTCCTCGACCATCAATACCTGCACCTGAAATATGAGTTCCGCCATATGTAGCAGCCATTTCTGACGCAGTGGCTCCAGAAGTTATTCCTCCAGCGTGATTGTCGAAAGTAGCAGGCCATTGAGAATTACCTGGTATAGTGTTTGCCAAATTCCAATAAGGTAATCCTTGATTTGCTATTCCAGAATGGAAAGTTGTATCGGCACCTGTTGGAGAACTGAATCCCCAATTTGCGCCGGCACCTCCAGCATAAGCTTGCAGTGTTCCTGAAATATTTGAATAGAACGGTCTTCCTCCCTGGCCTCCACCTAGACGGTTTCTCGGCTGCCCCGCAGATCCGCCGCCACCTCCTCCGCCCTGTATTGGTCCAGGATTACCGTAATTACCTACAGTGCTACCGTAATTAACAATTGAAGGTTGAACTCCTGTGCCACCGCTCCATGTGTTCCATCCGCTACCGCCTCCAGAACCTCCTGGCTGGCCACCACCTCCTTCTCCTCCTCCACCGCCGTAAGCTAATAGACCATATCCTCCCCAAGTATTTGCGCCTGGGAAGCCTCCGCCTGTTATTGTACTGTTTCCGCCTCTTCGTCGGTCAGCGGTGTTAATGATATTGTCTGCTCCTACGCCAACTTCAAATAGATAACTTCCTCCAGGGAAAACGTGATTACGTCTTTCTAGAACTCCGCCTCCTGCGCCGCATCCTTGAGAACCCCAGTTTCTATCGTATCCTGTTCCTGTGCCTCCACCACCGACCAATAAAAAGTCAACATTAGAATTTCTATGATTAGTTATAGCAATATTAGCAACGTTTGCGTTTAATGTTAGGATATTAAATCCATCTTTTGCTGTTAGAACATAACTAGATGCGCCTTGATCTGAATAATCTAACACTGAAAGCTGTAAGGGAGCACCAGATATAATCACATTAGATGATGTAAATAATACAGGTCCCGTTACATTACTAGATCTAACTTGAACTTGTAATGTTGCTCTGTCTGTTGGGAAAAGTACGTTTGGTTTTGCTGATACTAATAAAGAAGCAACTTGTAATGATCTAGTATCTTGTGATCTAAACACTCCTGTGTTTGCTTCGCCCTGAATATTTGCTGCATTCAATGTGCCACTTGTGGACCAATAGACTGATACATTTGGACTATCTAACATCGTTAAATAAACAGTTGCCGAAGCTGGGGTGTTTGCTGTTTCAACTGAGATATAATCAGCTGTAGCAAATCCAAGTATATTACTTGCACGAGTAAATGTGATAGGTAATGTCGTTGCAACAATATTACCTGTAGCAGAATCTGTTCTAAGTTGAACTCCTAATGTTCTTGTATCGTTTTCTGCAATTAGGTTTGCAGATAAGGTCAATGACAATGCTTGAGGTCCGCCGGTGTATGAAGATACAAGTGTTCCTGTGTTTCCCCCAATAATATTTGCGCCAGGAAATGTTCCCCAGCTTGACCAGTAGAATGTGGCAGTAGGTGCATTTTGTACATTGAATGTAAACACTACATTATCAACGCCTGGAGAATAAGAAGAATAACTAGCAGTGTTACTCAGATAAATTGGTGCAAACGAAGTGTCTGTTATTTCAACATTACTTGTTGTATAGATAACTGTGCCTGTTGGGCTTCCTGCTCGTAATTGTACTTGGAATTTTTCACCAACTTCTGAGAAAGTACTTAAATCTGCGGAAGGACGTATTTCAAAAGATCCTAAATCGTTGTTTAAGATAAACGATCCTGTATTTGCCACAAAATCTGAAGTGGTTACGTTGGCAGTTACAGGAGTAACAGAATAATATATTTCCGAACCATCCAAAGCATTGTTTGTTACTACAGTAAATCTTACCAAATCATTTTCATTAACAGAACTTACGTTGGCTGTTAATGATGCCAAACTACTATAATCAGCAATATTTAACTTTGGTGAAGTTAGAATAACCGGGCCGCTATATCCTCCGCTTCTTAACTTAATTGTAAAATATTTTGTGCCTTCTAAAGAAAATACCCTTGTTGGCAATTGCAGAACAACATTACCCGTGGCATCTACAAGTGCCGTTCCTACAAGGCTATTAGAAATAAAGGTGTTAGCGGTAATTACAGATGTTGCCATTTTTTAAGCCGGTTCTATTGTGTAATAAAGAACATTATTTGCAGAATATCCTTCTGAGAACAATCCTGTAAACGTAAATACTACATTTGCGCCAGGCATTGTAGAATACGCTAGAGTAGAATACGATACAGAATCACTATATCTGCCAGATAAGAACATTGATATAGAATTATTTGCTTCAGAATTGTAGCTAGCAGTTACTTTATCATATCTATTTATAAATTTAGGTTTAGCAAGTATTTCAACAACAGATTTTCCTGGAATACTATAATTATATGCCCAATATGATTTAATTTCGCTATTTGAATTAACCCATTTAATTGTCACAGGAATTATATTACCACTCAAATTACTTACTCTAATATTTTCTGTGTTTGTATTAGTTAGTGCAGAATCTATTATTATAGTTTCTGTATTAGCTGATAAATTATATCCTTTACCAAACAATGAAGGGTCATAGTTAAACGCTTCATATGTAAATGTAGCATGTAAAATATTATTTGAAGCAATTCTTGAAGAATTAAATGCTTGCAATTTAATTATATCACCAGGTGTATGTACTTGTGCTTTATTCGGTAATAATTCTACTGCTCCACTTGCAGGAATTAGAAAATCATTTAGATATGGATATACGTTAGATTGGTCATAGTAATAGATGTTTGATGCAAGATATGCTGTTTCATTAGTTAAGTTAACTATGTGTATTGATCTTAGAATAAATCTATCATCTACAGATAATCCAGTAAATGTCAATGCATCTGTCATGTCACCTGTAACATTGTGATACCCTGTACCATTTAGAGCTTGATTAAATTCTGATGATACTAAGTTTGTACTAATCTTGCCATTGCCGTCAACCGTAATACCCTGACCGGCAGAAATTTGTGCAGATGTTGCTGTTATACGACCATTTGCAGAAATTTGAATGCCTGAGCCTGCAACTAAACCTGTAGTACCTACGTTACCCGCACCTGCAATTAATCCATACCACAAATTGGAAGTTATTGCATTTACTACAATGTTACCTGAAACAATAGAACATGCTGATACATTACCAATTAAAACGCTATCGGAAACTGCAATATTTCTAATTATTAAACCATTGGCAACTAAATTTCCATATGCAGTTACGTCGCCGTAAGATATTATGTTTCCTACAATTACATTACTTACAGCTAGGGCAGATAAAACTCTAGAATTAGTGTAGTATAATGAAGCATTAGCAACATTCGCAAGTTCAATAACATTTGCAGTTGTTAATAAAGGAGTAACTGCAGTAACAACTCTAGAATTAGTGTAGTATAATGAAGCATTAGCAACATTCGCAAGTTCAATAACATTTGCAGTTGTTAATAAAGGAGTAACTGCAGTAACAACTCTATTATATGTAAAATACAAATTACTAGATGCTTCTGCAACATTGGCAGTAGTTAATGTAGGAGTAACATCTACCCAACCTGTGCCATTATAAACTTGAAGGATATTACTATTAGAATTAAAGATTACGTCGCCTTGTCCGGGGACTAGAGTATCTCTTTGAGCGACAGTATAAACTTTAAATCTTAATGCAGAATTTTGAACAACAACTGCGCCGCCTGCACTACCATTAGCATTTAAATTAATGCTTGTTGCAGATGATAATGTAGGAGTTCCTACAGATGCGCTACTAATAGTATTAGCAACAACATTATTAGCAATTACTGTACCTGAGGTGTTTACATCTGTAACAGTTACATTGGATAGTGTTGTATTAACTATAGCACTTACCGCTCTGCCATTAGTAAAGTATAGAACATTAGGATGTTCTACTACGTTAGCTGTTGTTAGAACAGGAGTAACTGCTTGTAATACTCTAGTATTAGTAAAGTATTGATTTGTTAATTCAATTGTATTAGCAGTAGTTTGAGTAGGTGTAACTGCTTGTAATACTCTAACATTGGTAAAGTATTGGTTCGTTAATTCAACAGTGTTAGCTGTTGTCAATAACGGAGTTACAACAGTAACAACACGAGCATTTGTAAAATAAAGGTTAGAACCTTCCTTTAAATTTGTAGTAGTAAAGTTATCTATAGAGCTAACTACACCCGTAATATTACCAATTACGCTAGCATAAACGCTACCTGCAGTAATATTTCCATTAATACTTAAGTTATTTACTGTTAGATTAGCTAATGTTGTACTTGTTACTGCTTGTACTGCTCTAACATTTGTAAAATATTGATTTGTTAATTCAACAGTATTAGCAGTAGTCTGAGAAGGTGTAACTACCTGCAGTACTCTTACGTTAGTAAAATATTGATTCGTTCCTTCTATTACATTAGAAGTTGTCAATAAAGGATTAACTGCTTGTAATACTCTAGTATTAGTAAAATATTGATTTGTTAATTCAATTGTATTAGCTGTTGTTAGTAATCCTGATAATAGTACGGATAGAGCTACACGAGTATTAGTAAAATATAAATTGGTTAATTCAACAGTATTGGCTGTTGTTAATAACGGAGTTACTGCAGAAACTACTCTTGAATTAGTATAGAATAATTTTGTATCCCATTCTACTACATTTGCAGTATAAAGACCTGTCCAAACATTACCTTTAATGTTCTGAGATTCAATATTATTGACTGCAATATTGCCGCCAATAAAGAAATTAGCTAGTAATTTTGTAGCCTGAATATTAGCTAATCTAAACGATGCGTGCTCAGTGTCGATAAAGATGTTTGCATCTGGTTCTGGAGAATAATTCTCAAAAACCTTAAATGTGCCGTCAGTTGCATCTCTAAAGAAACCGCCGTGATGGTATGTTCCATCATTGTAATTAAACGTAAACCCTATATCTGGATTAGATATGTTAGATGCATGATTTAAATAAATCATGTTGTCCGAAATGGACAAATTATTTGCGCCGTATGTAGAGATGTTACCGTATACTGTTAGGTTTCTGTTGATAACTACACTATTAAATGTAACATCTGCATTTGTCGAAACATCTTGACCAATTGAAACAACACCTGTTGACCAGTTAACACCTACACCTGTGCCGCCTGTTATTGCTGTACGAGCTCTTGCATTAGTAAAGAATAAATTTGTAGGACTTTCAATTACATTAGATGAATATAACTGATTCCAAACTTGTGCAGTAATTCGTGTAACATTTATGTTGGAAACATATGTGTTTAATATAGATAAGTTAGCAATGGTTACTACATTAGTACCAAAATTTGCCTCATCTAGAGTAATCCAACGTCGATTACCTTGCAGGTCAGATGTAAATACCTGCCCAGCAACTGTAGGTAAACCTAAATCTGGTTCTGCTTCTGCTATTGATAGGAACTGATATCTTTCAGCGCTTACATTAGCGCTATGTATTTTCTCAGTTCTGCCGGATATTAGTTTAGTCATTTGCTGATTCTAATACGCTCATTACTAGTTGAACGGAATTGTTTGCACTGGCCGAAGCATAGGTTCTTTGTAGTGTTTCCAAAACTAATTTACCTGATCCGCCACCAATAATACTTGCGGAATCGCCTGCAGGAATTCTAAAGTTCTTTGCCATAGCAGTTTTTACACCAGTATTTGATCCATGATAAAAAGACATACTAACAGTATTACCTGTTAAATTTGTTGCTTGAATAGATAAGAAAATAGCAGTTTTTGCCGCAGGGGTAGTATACAATAATTTATCTGTTGTGTCAAGATCTGCTGTAATTGTTCTAAATACGTTTAAAGCGGTTGCCATTTTTTATCCTTCGATTGCTAATAGATAAGGTGTCATTACTGCAAACAAACTCTTATTAAATGTTCTACCAGTAATTGTTCCGTCTACTCTATTTATTAATAGTTCTTTACCGATTCTAAAATCACCTTGCTGGTCTGTACTTGTGAAGTAAACAGCACCGCCTCTAGTTTCTCTTGTCTCATTTCCTTGTATAGGAATGCCTCCATTATAAGGCAGAGCAGTTGCTAGATTAGTTCCTGAACCGATATATTCAAATGTATGTGTACTTGTTTGTATATAACTTGGAATATGGAAAGAAACATATGTATTAGCAAATATGGTTCTATCTGTTATATTTTCTAATATTGTAATTGTGCAAGAGTTACCAACAACATTGGTGCTACTTGCCACAGTATAGAATGTAGATGTTCCGTTACTAATATTTGCCCAATTCTGATTTACATAACCTACTACTTCTGCAGTTATAAAATCTCTGTTAGACAATATTAGTTTTGTTGCATTGATTACATCAACATCTGTGCTCGGTGTATAAGCAATAGGTCTCTTTTGATGAGCTTCTGCAGGGCCATTAGTAATAAGAGTTTTAATTAAACTGATATTCTGCAGAATACTATTGGATTGTGCAGTTGTTGCTGCAGACGCTGCTGTTGTATTTTGTGTAACTGCAGTTTGATAGTTCTTACTTAATACTGTTGCTGTTACAACTTCATCTAAGATTGAACCAATATAGTCATAAGATAAACCTGTTTGTACAACCTGGTCATTAATTTGAGTTGCCGTCTGGCTATAATTGTAGTAATAAGTACCAGACATAACAGATTGTTTATTGCCACCATGCAATAAATCAAATCTTACACTGTCAATCATATATCCAACGTCTCTATAGCAAGTATTAGAATTATAGCTGAAGCTAGGATATGTATGATTAACATATGCTAGAACTTCCTCAGCAATAAATGCCTTGTTATCATAAATTAAATTGCTAGCATTTACTACATTAACATCGACAGATGCGGGATATTGATTAGAAATAATTCTATCTGTTACGCCAACTGTTCCAGACTCAATAATATTTGCAATTAATTCAAATCTGTCAGATATAATTGTTGCTTCTGTAACTGTTCCTGCGGTACCCGATACTTGTGTTACGTTTGCTTGTCTTGTAGGTGTAATAGTTGTATTCAATGCAATATTAGATGCCAAGTTTTTAGCAAATCTAATAGCATCCAGTGTTTCTACTGCTTGTCCTGGAATAGCAGATTCTGTCTGAGACCAGTATTGTAAACCTGCAAATGTAGATTGTGTATTACTACTATATGCAAGATCTATTGCCAATGAATCTACAATTAGACCAACGTCTCTTGCACATTTTGCTTGATTATAATTAGCAAATAAAACAGCATCTTTATAATTAGGTTTCTGTGTTATATTGTATAGTGTAAATTCCTGACCTGTTTGATCACCTAATACTTGTCCAAATCTTAGAGGAGCACTTACGCCGTCGGCAACTAAACCATAATCACCAAATGATGAGTTAGAGTTTGTAATTGAACAGAATCCGCCCGATTCACATAGAATAGCTATGTGGCAGCAAATTGTAAATACCGAAACAAGCTGGGTGTATCCTTGATTCAACATATGGATACCTATACCACCAGCATTTGTCTGAGTATAAGAATCGCAAACCATTGAACGTAGACCAGAAACATATCTACCATCTACTCTCATACCTGTACCAGTAGAAGTAATAGATGAACAATTTTGAATATAAGGGCTGGTTGAGATTACACCGGCAGAACCATCTGGATTATATGAGAATACTGCTGCTGGAGAAATATGATCTCTGAAAGTAATACCTGTTACATAAGAAGCATTATTAACATAGAACATATCTACCGAAGGTTGAGCTGGTCTAATTGTAGTTGTTCTTAAGTTATCGCCAACTAAACCAACACGCTGCTTAATTGTTACAGGTTGATTATATAGAATATAATCGCCGCTCTTAACAAATACTGTTGTCCAAGGTTGAGCTAATGCCAATGCGGTGTGTATATTTGCTAATGCGTTTGCAAAAGAAAATCCATCATTTGCATCATTACCGTTGCCTGCAACATAAAGAACGTTACCTACAGGAGCAGTAACCTGCGCTCTTAATAATGCTAAGCTTTGATTTAATGGATTTAATGTAATTACAGGATCATTTTTAACAAACATTGCGTTTGCGTAAATATTACCTGTTGCATTTATTTGACGAACATTGACATCCTGCCCAGTAAGGCTTCCAAGAATGTCAATATTACCTTGTATTACATTTATATCTCTCGGAACAAATTTAAATCCATCCCAAGATAGAACATAATTGTTTGATAACCCTGTTAGATCAACGTCTCTAAAGACGTCAATACTCATTTGACTTACATTTGAGTAAACTCTGGCATTAGTAAAATATAAGTTAACTGCACTTTCTGCAACATTAGCAGTAAATAATCTTTGCCAAATATTAGCAGAAATAGAATTTACAACTAAATTTCCTGCAAAGATATCGGTTCCTACAGATAGAAAGGTATCTACTGTAGCATTACCGTATATTCTTGATCCACTTAATAACTTTGCCATTTTTTCTTCTTGATAATTTTATTATATTTATGTTGCCTAGTTTTGCTTAACTCAATGTAGAATATTCGTCAAAATAACCTGCAATCAAAATTTTACCGTCAAATGTTTCTCTTTTTGCCAAACCATTTGTTATAGGATTTAGTGTAATCTCATCAAATTCTGATGCATAAACACCATTAGGATTAACAGAATTAGTAGTTTGTGTTACTTCATCAAGCGGCACACTTGAATAAAATATACCGCTTGAATCAATTCTTGTTACTATTGCCATTATACGAATATAGTATCTAAACTATTTGTTGCTGGGTTATAAACTTGGTAAACTCTTATTGCATTTGTAGCGTTGGCAAAATTCATTCTGCCTGACGCAGTAATATTATATACACCTGTTATATTTCCGCCAGTTGCACCTGTACCAATATTAACATTACCTGAAACTGTTAATTCGTTAAATGTTAATGTTCCGCCTGATACTGCAGCAACTGCTCTTGCATTTGTAAAGTATTGGTTTGTGCCTTCTGTTACGTTAGAAGTATTCAATAGCGGAGTTACTACAGTAACGACACGGGCATTTGTAAAGTATAAATTACCAGTTGTTTCAATTACGTTTGCAGTCGTCAACATTGGACGGACTGTAGTATTTACTCTTGCATTCGTAAAATATAAATTACTTGATACTTCAATTACGTTTGCGGTTGTTAGTAATGGAGTTACTACAGTAACGACACGGGCATTTGTAAAGTATAAATTA
>Ga0129333_10004018_pt1 | contig 13784 bp, 1 predicted proteins | sample CPB6_08_DNA_FD_94474 | JGI IMG/M metagenome (GOLD analysis project Ga0129333, IMG submission 94474) | Freshwater to marine salinity gradient microbial communities from Chesapeake Bay, USA - CPBay_Sum_0.6_0.8_DNA | ecosystem: Environmental > Aquatic > Marine > Coastal | place: USA: Chesapeake Bay... | reverse complement strand
TAATCTAATAGATTTATATGTACTAACTAAAAATTATGACTTAGAATTTAGAAGATGGCTAGCAGGTGCATTGGACAATGAACCATTAGCACCAAGTAGTGATCAATTGTTCATAACAATGAGCCCAAGTCTTAATCAAATTAAGGCAATGAGTGATGAAATAGTATATCACAGCGTAAAATATAAAGTTTTATTTGGTCCTAAGGCTACTCCAAACTTACGTGCTATATTCAAAATTATAAAAAATCCAGAGCAAACTATTAGTAATAATGAAATTAAGTCCAGAGTACTTGCTGCAATTAATGAATTCTTTACCGTTGAAAATTGGGACTTTGGTGATAGTTTTTATTTTAGTGAACTAGTAACATATGTTATGAATAAAACTGCACCATATCTTGTTAATATTGTAATTGTTCCTAGACAAACTAATTTATATTTTGGTAGTTTGTTTGAAATTAAGAGTGAAAGTGATCAAATTTTTATAAACGGTGCTACTAGTGACGATGTTGAAGTAATAGATACTCTTACAGCCAGCCAATTAAGTGCTGAAGGTATGATATCTTCTACATCAAACATAGTTAGCCAGCAAAATATAACAAGTGGAACGGGTACTTACTAATGGCCAACGAAGAATTTCCAGTACCCTTAGATAATAATCAAAAGCGTAAGTCTGAAAAATTTCTACCTAGATTTTTTAGAAGTGATGCTAACAAAAAGTTTTTATCCAGTACCATTGATAATTTAATTCAGTCTGGAACCGTAAGACGTCTTAATGGGTTTATAGGTAGACAAAATGCTAAAAGTGTAGTTAATACAGATGTTTTTATTAAAGAAGCTCTTGAAGATAGACAAAATTATCAGTTAGAGCCAGCACTTATATCAGAAGATAATTTAGGTAATGTCTCTTTCTTTAAAGATTACATAGACTATATTAATACTATTAGTGTATTAGGTGGAAGTACTGCTAATCATCAAAAACTAAATCAACAGGAATTTTATAGCTGGAGTCCTCATATAGATTGGGATAAGCTGGTAAATCATTTACAATATTATTGGCTACCCTTTGGACCAGATATTGTATCCATTAGTGGTACAAAGGTCTTAAACACAACCAGCACTTACACAATAACCACCGTGGATGAAGGCGATAACTTTGCTTATTTGTTTAGCCCAGATGGTTTAACTAGAAATCCTATATTAAAATTATACAGAGGTGAAACATATAAGTTTGAAATTACTGCTCCTAATGAACCTTTTAGTATAAAAACTGAACGTGTAAATGGTAAAGAATTTAGATACTTAGCTGGCGTTGATCAATCAGCTGTTACTGAAGGAGTAATAACATTTACGGTGCCCGTTGATGCTCCTGATGTACTATATTATGTTAGTGAAAATAATGTAGACACTAGTGGTCTCATTAAAATCTTTGATATTATAGAAAATACTAAAATTAATGTAGAAGAAGAAGTTATAGGTAAGAAAAACTTTACACTATCAAATGGTATTAGTCTTACAAATGGAATGAAAATTAAGTTTGTAGGACAAGTAACTCCTAAAGAATATGAAGATCAAGTATTTTACATAGAAGGAGTTGGAGATAGCATACATTTAGTTAATGAAAAAAATTTAGAAACCAGTGCAAAATATACAAATAATGTTAACGTAAACTATGATGCACTACCTTTTGATAATTTAGCATTTAATAATGTAAACTATGCTGCACTAGATAAAGATTATATTACTATTAATAGAGCAAGCAGAGATCGTAATCCTTGGAGCAGATATAATAGATGGTTTCATCAAGATGTAATTATTAGAACTGCACAAATATTAGACAAGCAACCTGTATTTGATCAAAATTTAAGAGCAATAAGACCTATTATTGAATTTGCAGCTAATCTTAAATTGTTCAACTTTGGTAATTATAGTAAGAAAAATGTAGATTTAGTTGACAATTATACTACAGATGTGTTTAGTTTAATTGAAGGTGCATTTGGATATTACATTGATGGCGTTGAACTTGTTAACGGACATAGAATAATATTCAATGCTGATACAGATCCTATAGTAAAAAATAAGATTTTTAAAGTAGAATTTAACAACTTATTTGACGAAGTTACAGGATTAACATCAAGAAGAATACATCTTGTAGAAGAAACAGACTCTGAACCTACATTAGACGAATGTGTATTAGTTATGTTAGGTGATCAATACGCAGGTGAAATGTTTTGGTTTGACGGTAACGATTGGATATTTGCACAAAGAAAAACTAGTCTAAATCAATCACCACTATATGATCTATTTGATAATAACGATATAAGTTTAACTGATCCTATCTACTATGAGGGATCTACTTTCACTGGAAATAAAATATTTTCCTATAAAGTTGGCTCTGGAACTGCTGATAAAGAATTAGGATTTGCCTTAACATATAAGAATATCAACAATATTGGTGACATTCTTTTTGATTTTAACTTACTAAATGAATCTTTTAGCTACAAAGCAAATAAAAGTGTACTAGAAGAATACACTGATAACAAGTTTCTTAAGATTTATTCACCAGTTGGTGAACCTAAATTAGTTAATGGGTGGGTAAAAAACAATTTAAAAAATGTTCAACCTGTTGTTAGAATATTTAAAAATTCAGATGATCAAACATTGCCTAGTACACAAACTATTCTTACTAATAACTTTCCAGTAGATGTGTTTGATGACATTGAACAATTAGAAGATTTATTGGTTAAAGTATATATTAATGGCAAAAGATTAGATAAAACTGAATATGTTATAGTTAATGGTCTAGTTTATAAAACCGTAGTGCTTAATAATGATGTTAAAGAAACAGATATAGTTACACTGCGTTGTTATTCAAAACAAAATAAAAATGCAAATGGCTACTATGAATTTCCAATTAATTTACAAAATAATCCAGAAAATAACAATATAAAGAATTTTACATTAGGTGAAGTAATTGATCACGTAGATAGTATTGTGGATAATTTGCCTAATTTTGAAGGTGTATATCCAGGAGCAAGTAATCTAAGAGATATTGCTAATTTAAGCACATTTGGTACAAAGTTTGTGCAACATAGTGGTAGTATAAATTTTGCACTATATCATTTAACTAATAAAAATGCCAATATTATAAACGCTTTGGACAAGGCACGTGATGATTATGGCAAGTTTAAACGTGCATTTCTATACAATCTAAAAGATTTAGATTATAATGTTGACACCAAAGAAGGTGTAGATTTAGTATTAGCCAAAGTTAATCAAGGCAAACCTAAACAAAGTTCATACTATTTTAGTGATATGTTAGGTTATGGAGCCTGTACTAAGTTTGATTTTAAAGTAAAAGATGCTAGAACACAAAAATACCCATTAGCTCAAAACTATTCTCTAAATGATATCACACCAAAAAGTGTTAATATATATTTGAATGGTGTACAAATGTTGTATGGTAGAGACTATACATTTACTGGTGATGGGTTTATTAATATTACAATTAGTAAACAAGAAAATGATATTATTAGTGTAATTGAATATGAAACAACTGATGGATGTTTTGTCCCTCCAACACCAACAAGTTTAGGTCTATATCCTAAGTTTGAACCTAAAAAATATTTAGATACAACATTAATTGAACCTAGAAATGTTATTCAAGGTCACGATGGTAGTATAATTTTAGCATTTAATGATTATAGAGACGACTTAATACTAGAATTAGAATATAGAATTTTTAACAATATTAAAGTTAAGTATGATCCAAAACTATTTGACATCTATGATTATATTCCTGGTTCCAACAGAGAAACAATTTATAGTATTGACGAGTTTAACAGAATACTAGCTCCGAACTTTTTTAAATGGACTACACTAATTGACACCGATTTTACTAAATCATTATTATTTTTAAGTTCAAATGCTTTTACCTATAATTTTAGTGATGTAGCTAGTATTAACGGAGACAAACTACCAGGATTTTGGCGTGGAATTTATCGTTGGTATTTTGACACTGATCGTATACATTTATGTCCTTGGGAAAGTTTAGGTTTTAGCATAATGCCTAAATGGTGGGAACAGGTTTATGGACCAGCACCGTATACAAAAAATAACTTGATTTTATGGGAAGATTTGCGTAATGGTGTAATCAGAGAACCAAATAAACCTGTTATAATCAATACTAAATTTGTTAAACCTATATTAGAAAATATTCCTGTTGATGAAGAAGGTAATATAATCGATCCTATAGCCAGTAATATTGCCAGCGGTATAGTTAATACTAGAACAGACAAAGGCTATGTGTTTGGAGATCAGGGTCCTGTAGAAAATGCTTGGCGTAGAAGTAGTTATTATGCTTTTAGTTTGATAAAAACTATTTTATTAATGAATCCTAATGTGGCATTTGGTATATTATTTGATAGATCTAGAATAATTAGGAATCAAGCAGATCAATTGGTCTATAAAAATACTGGACTAAGACTAAGACTAAAAGATATTCTAACTACAAGCGTACCAACTGATAATACAAGGGTGCAGACTAGTGGATTAATTAACTATGTTATGGATTATCTCATCAGTGATAATCTTATTAGTGTTAATGAATACAGATATGATCTTAAAAATCTTACAAATAAACTAAGTCATAGACTAGGTGGGTTTAGTAGTAAAGAAAAATTTAATTTAATATTGGATAGTAAGAGTGCAAGTGCTAGTTCAGGCGTTTTTATTCCAAAAGAAAATTACAAAATTTTTCTAAATTCTAGCAGTCCCATTAAGAAAGTATTTTATAGTGGTGTTGTTATAACAAAACTGCTAACAAAATTAGGATTAGGATATGAAATAAAGGGTTACAGCCAAACTGAACCTTATTTTTATTACTATCCTTGGGACAAACCTGGCTATAATATCAACGTAGGCGGTATCAGTGAAAGCTATATTAACTGGGATTCGGGACAAAGATATGTTGCTGGTAATATAGTTAAGATTGAAAAAAGTTATTACAGAGTAAAATTATCTCATACTAGTTCAACACAGCCCTCATATGACCTACTGCAAAAGTTACCAGAACTACCTATTATAGGTGGTAGAAATGCTAACTTGAGAAGTTTATTTACTAAAAATACTCAAATACTAAACTATGGCACAATATTATCTAGTATACAGGAAGTTGTTGACTTTTTACAAGGTTATGGCGAATACTTAAAAGATCAAGGTTTTGAGTTTGACGAATTTAATCAAAATTTAAAAACGGTAACTAATTGGGAAACTAGCATACGAGAGTTTTTATTCTGGACTACACAAAATTGGAGTTCAGGTGCTGATCAATATGTAGAATGGGACACAAACACATATTATCAAGAAGGTCAGGTTGTTTATTATGAAGGTGAGTTTTATCGTTCAGTAAAAGAACATACTACTAAGAACTTTTTTGATATTAATGCATATAATAAATTAGATGATATTAGTACAGATGGGGCAGCAGCTATTAGTTTAAGCCCTGCTGCACTAAAGATTAATTTAAAATTAACCTACAGCATAGTAGATGATCTAAAAGAGACTAGCAATACCTATGAAATATTCAGTGCAGATGGTGTAAAATATGATCCAAAAGAATTAAACTATGTAAGATATGATGACAAATTTAGTCTATATCCAAAAAATGATTTAGGGATTTATGGAGCAGGCATATATCTAGTACAAAAAGAACACGTATTAGTTATAGATAATACAAGTCAATTTAACGATGTTATCTATAATTTAGAAACAGGTTATAGACAGGAAAAAATTAAAGTTGCAGGATATAAGACAATTAATTGGAATGGTAGTTTTGATGCTCCAGGATTTATCTACGATCAGGCTACAATTAAAGAATGGACACCTTGGACTGACTATAGCTTGGGTGATATAGTAAAATATAAAGAATACTACTACAGCGCAGGATCTACAATTCCAGGATCAGAAAATTTTGATAATAACCAATGGATACGCTTAGAAGAAAAACCAGAGTCTAAACTATTGCCAAATTGGGACTATAAGGCTTTACAATTTACTGATTTTTACGATTTGGATAGTGATAACTTTGATATTAATCAACAACGTGTGGCACAACATTTAATTGGTTATCAAAAAAGACAATATTTAGAAAATATTATTAAAAATGATGTCAGTGAATTTAAGTTTTATCAAGGAATGATCACTGAAAAAGGCAGTGTAAACAGCCTTAATAAGTTGTTTGACGTGCTCAGTGCTACAGATCAAGATAGTATTGATTTCATAGAAGAATGGGCAGTACGTGTGGGTGAATACGGTGCCAGTGATGCTTTTGAGGAAGTGGAATTTGTATTAGACGAATCTAAGTTTAAAATTGAACCTCAGGCTTTTGAACTAGTACCTACAATAAACAACGAACTAACAGATTATATTATTAGACAAACTAAAAATGACATTTATTTAAAACCTAAATCATATAGTGATGACATATGGCCCGTTAATCAAAATTATAGACCATTCCTAAAAACTCCAGGATTTGTAAGATTAGACCAGGTCAAATATGCTGTAGACAAAAAGGATGATATCCTAGCATTAGATATAACAACTTTAGAATCAGGTGATTATATTTGGTGTGCTTTTGAAAGTAAAATTAATGATTTTAGAGATGATTGGAGCACATATAGATTAAATTATTTAGATTTAACCGTAAAAAATGTAGAAAGTACTAATACTTTACTAACTATTACCTTTAACATTAATCCAAAATTAGTTGTAGGTGATATTGTAGGCTTTAAATCTAGTCAAAACTTTAATAAATTTCTAAAAGTAAGTCAGGTTAATAATAAAACAATTCAAATACAAGGTCCAATTAAGGATATTCAAACAGCTGACTTAAACTTAGCTGCAATAAGAGTATATAAAATTGCCAAATATAGATTTGAAAATATTGACAGCATTGATGTTCCTAAATATCTTAATAAAATAACAGATACTTGGTCGTATGGGGAAATAGTTTGGTTTAATAATCAAGGTAATCAGGTTATTTGGCAAAATTTACCTGTATATGATAAAAAAGAAATTGTAGATAGTATACTAACTAACAATGCAAAATTAGGACAAAGAGTCTGTATCAATGAAAGTTCAAACTTATTATTAGTGAGTTCTGATAATCAAGTAAGAGTATATAGAAAAAATAATCAAACCTGGACTAAAATACAGGTTATAGAAGGTCAAACAGGAGCTGATATCAGTGATTTTGGTAAGTCATTGGCCATTGCTGAGGGTGATAATTTAATAGCTATTGGATATACATTAGATGGTAATGGTGCAGTTAATGTATACACCTTAAACACTGCAACTGATTACGGCCTAAGACAGACTATAGTAAATCCAGAATATACAGCACCAAGCGTTCCTATATTAGATCAATTTTTTGGATATAAATTAAAGTTTAGCAAAAACTTGACTAACTTTAGTTTGTATATTAGCAGTACAAATGGAGTCAGTATATCAGGTAAGATATACATTTATAACGGCACACAAGCTAATATAAATTCTACTGCAATTAATCCTTTTGTAATATTTGATAGATTAGAGCCCACTGATTGTGATGAAGAACCATTTGCCTATGACTATGATGTAAACAAAAATGGTAGCATACTTGTCCTTAGTGCCTGTTTGAATGATGGTGGCAAAGTATATGTACACGAAAGAAAAATTGATCATTTCCATAGACAGCAAATAATAGATTTGCCAGGTAAGGAAGAAAGATTTGGTTTTGGGATGGCCTTAAATGCCAGTGGGGAACTATTAGCTGTGTCAAGTACTTATGAAACTATTGATTATGCGAATCAAGGTAGAGTAAGAATATATAAAACACAACATACAGGTGATGATTCAACAATACCACCAGTAAATTATACTTTAAATCAAATAATAGATAATCGTCGTGCAGAAGCAGACGAATTATTAGGTGAACAATACGGATATTACTTAAAATTTGCCAATGATAGTAAAACTCTAGCAATTTTTAGCAAATATGGAGATAGTTATCAAGAGCCAATAACAGGAGAGGATTCTACTTTAATTAATAGAGACTCAGGAAGGGTAGATATCTATGATTGCTACTTGACAAAATACATATTCTCTGAATCTCTACCTGCTTATAGCACAACAGAACAATATGGAATAGGCTTTGATATTGGTAATAATTGTATTGTAGTTGGTGCACCTAATGCTATAAACCAAAATAATCAATTTAATACAGGTAAAGTTTATATCTACACTAAGGAAAACAACATTTTTAGTTGGAGAAAATATTTAGAAGAACAACCTAAAATAGACATAAGTGTGTTTAAAAAAATATTTTTATACAACAGAACTAGTAGTCAGCTTGTAGATTATTTGGATATTGTTGATCCAGTACAGGGCAAAATAGCAGGCGTAGCAGATCAAGAAATTAAGTATAAAACTTACTATGATCCTGCAATATATAATTTTCAATCTGCAACAAACAACATAAAAGTTAATGTTGATGAAGGAATGAATTGGTTAGACAAGCAGGTTGGTGTATTATGGTGGGATCTACGACGTGCTAAATTCTTAGATGCTACAATGGGTAATACTACATTTAGGAATTTTACTTGGAATAGTTTATATCCTACAGCCAGCATTGACATATATGAATGGGTAGAATCTAAATATACTCCAGAACAATGGGATACTTTGTCTGGAACTGAAGAAGGGTTTAGCAGAGGCGTAAGTGGAACTAGCCTATATGGCAACAAAGTTTATAGTATAAAAAGAAAATACGATACAATAAGTAAAACTTTTAGTAATATGTACTATTATTGGGTAAAAAATAAGAGCATAGTGCCCAATGCTTTAGGTAGAAAAACAAGTATAGTGGATCTAAAAGGTCAAATTCAAGATCCAAAGAACTATGGAATTAAGTTTATACAATTTCTAAGCCCAAATAGTTTTGGATTAGTCAATGTAAGCAACTTATTAGTAGATAGAAATATATTGCTCAGTGTACAATATTGGACCGTACCAGATAAAGAAAAATTAATTATTCACAATGAGTGGAAAATTATTAGTGAAAATTCTAATACAGAAATACCTTCTGAAATAGAAAGAAAATGGATTGATAGCTTAACTGGAGTAGATGAGAATGGATTTTTAGTTCCAGATATAAGTTTAAGCCCTAAGCAAAGATACGGAGTAGAATTTAAACCAAGACAAAGTATGTTTGTCAATAGAATAGAAGCAATCAAACAACTTATTGAAAGGTTTAACTACGAAATAAAAAATGTTCAAATTGATAACATAGACCTAAGTGACTTCCTTAAAAAAGATGAAATACCAAGTACAATATCAGGTGAATATGATTTTATAGTGGACACAGAAGAAGAACTAAGATTTATTAGCAGTGAATCATACAAACAGGCTTTTGCTACTCCTATAATTCAATACGGCAAAATAATTGGTGTTGAATTTTCAAATAGAGGGTATGGATATAATTATGCACCAGTTATAAAAGTAATAGGAGCTGGTAAAGGAGCAGAATTAAAAACTGAACTCACTGATGGAGTAATTACTGGCGTAATTATTGCTGATGGAGGTAAGGGTTATGATATTAATAGTACAACTCTTAGTATTAGACCATTAACGGTGCTAGTTAGAACTAATGAACTGGGCTTATGGTCTATGTTTTCCTATAATTCAAGTAGCAGAACTTGGACAAAAATTAAAACACAGGAATATGATGTAACAGGTTTTTGGAACTACATAGACTGGTATGCAGCAGGCTACAGCCAATTTACTAAGGTTGACTATATTGTTAATGGAATATATGAGCTTTTCACACTGAGAAGTGAAATTGGAGACCTAGTAAAAGTCAATAATCCTGGTAGTGATTGGTTATTATTGGAAAAATATAGTAATGCAGTAAGTATTGATTACACTAAAACTTATAAAGTAGTTGGTAGACAAAATGGTAGCATACAATTAAGTTCAAAATTTTACGATTATGCAGAAAGTAGATTAGGTTTTGATGGTGCATTATTTGATAATAACTTATATGATGGTGTAGGTAGTACAGAATTAAGAATTATTTTAAACAGCCTAAAAAATAAAGTATTAATAGATGATCGTAGAAAGATTTATATAGACTTATTCTTTGTTACAATCAAGTATGTTCTCAGTGAACAAATGTTTGTAGACTGGATATTCAAAACTAGTTTTATCAAGGCCTTACACAATGTAGGTAAATTGCGTCAAAAAGTAAATTATAACAATGATAATTTGCCAGATTTTGAAAGTTATATTAAAGAAGTTAAGCCATATAGAAGTAAAATTAGGGAATTTACCAGCATATATTCAAATATTGAAGATAGTCAAAGTTTAGTAACAGATTTTGACCTACCTTCTTATATTGAAAATTATCAAATAAAAACTTTAGAAACAGAATACATTGATAATCAAATAAATGTAAACAATAATTCACTAATTGAACAAAGTCCTTGGAAATTTTGGTATGAGAATTTAGGATTCCAAGTAGAGGATATTGTAATTAATGATCCTGGTAGTGGATATCTTCAATTACCTGTTATAAGATTTGAGGGAGAATGTATTAAACCTGCACGAGCAAGACCTTTTATAGTCCGAGGAAGTCTTGTAAAAATTGAAATTTTAGATCCAGGTTTAGGTTATTTTGTTCCACCTAAAGTTATTATTGATAGTAATGTTAGTAGTGATGGAAAAATAGCAGTAGCATATGCAACTATAGGTAATAATCTAATTAGATCCAACAAGATTTCAATGAAATTTGACAGATATCTAAAGGAAACATTTAGTGATATACGTGATATAGAATTAACAGAAACTTTTGAAGGTGATGGAGTACAGACTACTTTTATTTTAAAATATAAGCCTGATCTTAAGTCTAATTCAATAACAATAAAAGTCAATAATCAAACACAAATTATTGGCACATATAGTATAGAACCTAAAATTAATATAGAAAAGGGTTATAAAGTACACTATGCTGAACTAGTATTTGTAACAGCTCCAGAAGAAGGCGTTCCTGTTACTATAACTTATGTAAAAGATTTTGTACACCTTAATGCATTAGATAGAATTTATCACTATTATAGTCCAGAATCTGGTATGTTAGGACGTGACTTCGCCCAATTAATGAGTGGCATTGACTACGGTGGTGTAAACGTAATGGGCACTGGTTTTGAAAAACCTAATAGTTGGGATGGATTATTTGGTTGGGGTGAGAAAGCCTGGGACGCTAAAACACCCACTGACAATGAGTTATACGATACAATTATAGATGGTGGTAATTTAGACCCAAATAGCGCCTATAGAACTGCCAGCGGACTTAATGCAGATGATATTATAATTGACGGTGACGGCTTTATCACACCAAATACCAGTCCTGCACCTGAGGAAATGCTACCAGGACACGTAGTTGATACTCTAGCTATATCAGTATTTGAGCGATCATTAACTACTAGCTCTGATATTATTTCAAACAATTATGTCAGTGATGGGGTAACAAACACTTTTAAAATTACACAATATCCTAACAATAAAAAAGCAGTTATAGTTAAAGTAGATAATGTTATCCAACAGCCTGATATAGACTATAGTTTTAACTATGATAATCTTGAAATAACTCTAGCGGACGCAGCACCGCAAGGACTAATAGTCAGTATCACTAGTTTAGGATTTAACGGTGAAAATATTTTAACTACAGATGTGCAAATTGTTACAGAGACTACAAAAGAAATATTTACTGATCTTGATTGGCAAGAAAATATTAAGGCCTATACCTTAGTTTCAGGTGATATTGTTAATCACGAATTATTTAAAACTCAAACAGATGGTATTTTACAAAATAAAATAGGCTTAAGATTCCCATTTGAATTAAGTGCTGGTCAGGTAATAAATTATAGTATATTTTTAGGTGCAGAAGTTAATCAAAGTATTGTAAGTAAGGAAACACTAGTAGCAGATGGTACAAGTAAAAAGTATTACTTAACTAATCCAGTAGGTAAAAAGATACCTTTAGATCCTAATACACTAGTAAGAGTGGGCAATACCATATTAAATTCCATTGATAGCTTTAGATATACAATGAGCAATAATCAATTGGAATACGATATACCTGCTGGTAAGGCAGATATTGACGTATTCTCATTAAATGATTACGTGATTTATATTGATGGAGTTAAAACAGAATTAGGTATTGGCTATACTCTTGATCTTATTAATTCTAAATTGAATATTAAAACTAATTACTATAAAAATCAAGCTGAAGTAATTGTAACTATTACTAAAGATGCAGATTATTTTATTGATAAGGATAATGATGGTACTTATATTTTATTTAGAAATGCATATCCAGCTGATACTGAGATAGAAATTACAGCAATGTTTAATCACGATATTTTAAGCATTGAAAGAAAATACTATATTATTGAACCAAAACTAAACAATTTTGTTAATAGTATATACTACTTGAATCTTGTACAAATTAGTGCAGGCATATTTTCATTTGATAGAGAAGTTTTAGACAGCAGTTATGTTTGGTTAACTAAGAATAAGAAGTTATTAACACCAAATATTGACTACATTTTACTAGAAGATAAGAAAAGTGTTAGGATTGCTGGTCAACCAGGACCCAATGACAAGTTTAGCATCATAACTTTTAGTGGAAATGTGGTAAGAAATCCTGTTAGTTTTATGAAATTTAAGGATATGGTAAACGGGTTTCATTATAAAAGACTCAGCAAAAATCGTACAACTAGATTGGAACGAGATCTAGGCTACGGCGATAAGGAAATTTTTGTAGAAAATCCTGGCAGAGTTAATAATGCACCTGGTATATTATACATAAATGGTGAGCGTATTGAGTACTATTTTAAGGTTGGCAATAGATTAGGTCAATTGCGTAGGGGCACTTATGGTACAGGAGTACCTACAATACACAAAAAGTTTACTGAAGTATATGACATAGGTGAATCAGAAAGCGTTCCTTACAAGGATGAGGACATTATCTATCGTATATCAGACGTTGATTTTAATGATTCAACCAAGACTATTAGTATTCCTTTCCTTGCCAATAAGAATAATATTGAAGTTTTTGTAGGCACACGTAGACTTAGAAAAAATAGTTATATGCTGCACAACAAGGATATACATCCAGAAAGCCCAGAAGGTGATCAAGAACAACCAGCAGAATTCACCACTGATGGGTCAAATCACGGCACAGAAACTAATAGAATAGGTTATATTGTACTAAATGAAGCTCCACCAGGAAATGTGCCTATCACAGTGATAATTAAACGATTAACTCTATGGAGTGATCCTGATAAAGGCCTGTCAGAATCTACAAATAAAGTGGCATATTTCTTAAAATACAATGTAGAAGAAATTATAGGTACTGAGTTAACCCTTGATAGTGGATTATATAGTACAGATTCAGATGATGTAAACATGGATGAGGAATAAACAATGGCAAAACAAACGATTAATGTAGGTACAAAACCCAATGATGGTACTGGGGATACTTTAAGACGAGCAGCCATTAAGATTAATGAAAATTTTACTGAAGTCTATGATACCATACAGGATATTAGTTTAACTCCTGGACCGCAAGGTATACAAGGTCGCCAAGGTACACAAGGTACTAATGGTACGCAAGGACGTCAAGGGACACAAGGCGTATTTGGTGTACAAGGTATACAAGGTTTACAGGGTGCAGGAACACAAGGAGC
>Ga0129333_10004016_pt1 | contig 13787 bp, 20 predicted proteins | sample CPB6_08_DNA_FD_94474 | JGI IMG/M metagenome (GOLD analysis project Ga0129333, IMG submission 94474) | Freshwater to marine salinity gradient microbial communities from Chesapeake Bay, USA - CPBay_Sum_0.6_0.8_DNA | ecosystem: Environmental > Aquatic > Marine > Coastal | place: USA: Chesapeake... | reverse complement strand
AATCTTGGCAAAGTTGGTGCGCATGACTTCATCCCAGGCACCGATACCATCTGCACCCATAGAGTGGATGGCGCCTACTGTGACCACCAAGATGTCAATCAAGGCATCCAGTTGTTCTACTCGGTCATTGGCCAGCACAGCATCCATGAGTTCATTGGTTTCTTCCTGGATCAATCGCAGATACATGGCATATTGATCAGCATCATAGCTGCCTACTCGTTGATCGCATGCCTGCATGAAACGAGCTTGATCGGCAAACACGTCGCTCATGGCTGAGCCTCCTGTTCAGTGTGGAATGGTCCTGCATATTCATAGCGTTGCAGGGTGATCAGCTTGGGATCACGCACCACCTGCCAAGTGGTACTGCGGCGCACACGATACCAACCTGCTGCGAACCAGCTCTTGCTCTTGCGTGTCTTGGTATACAGGGGCAAACGATACCGCACGTTCCAGATACCATTGTAAGCACGACCCGCCGCTTGATATCCATGTATGAGACTGCCGCTTTGGCTGTGGTTGCTCACAGCAGGTGCGAACTCTATGAAGTTTCGGAGTACCCGCATGTTGGGCACCTGTGCTCGGCTGTTGTGCATCTGTATCTGATAACCACTGCCAGTGGCTTCCACATTGCCGATCTTTTTGCCATCTTCCTGCAAGATCCAAAACTGTCCCTTGATAACAGGTTTAGCTACGATCATTCAAAACTCCTTTGTAAGTTTCATTGAGCCAGCGACCAAACTGATCTGCACTTTCGCTACACTTGATCAGATCATGCCGGCCGCAAAACCGCATGAAATGCACTCCCACCTGGCCCACGTCCTTGTGGCTCTTTTGTTCCAGGATAGCAGCATCTACCTTTTGCTTGACTTCCTCGGGCTGTGCTGTGAGATCCACCAAGGTCACGTTGCGATTGTAGTCATCCAACACGCGATGTTCCACGCCTTCGTGGTCAGTCCACTTTTGCAGCATGAGGTTGTTCCAGTTGTAGCCTTTTCTAGCACGATCCTCGAACGCTTCCTGCAAGCCCACCTTGTTCTTGGTGCCTTTAGTACGCACACCCGGATAGGCCGAGAACACATTGTCGCTGGGATCACCGCGCATGCACTTCTCAAACAGCAACCACTCGGGATTGGGTGGCATGAGATCTGTTTTGGTTTTCTTGTCCTTCACACGCTGGCCTTTGGCATCAAAGATACCTTGCAGCGTGATCAGCTGATCTGAGATGCCATTGTATTGGTCCACGTTTTCAGCAACCAGTTGCACGAAGTCAGTGTCTGAGCTGATGATGATGTGATGGTCTTGCGGGTGCAGCGCGATCCAACGTGCGATCACATCATCAGCTTCTGCCTCGGGATGACGGATCACACTACAGTTGGTCTTCTCGCTGAGGTATTTAGTCAGGTGATCATAGGTCTCCCAGAACAACCGATCCTCTTCGCTTTCGGCCTGGGTCATGGCAGCACGGGTCTCAGCGCGATTGGCCTTGTAGGGACGATAGAAGTCCTTGCGCCAGCTGCGACCCTCCAGGGCAAATATCACGTGGTCAGCTTCGAAACGCCGCACCACCTTGTTCACTGCCATCAGCGTGACATGCAGGGCAAAGGCCACACGCTCTTCGGTATCAGCAGCGCGATAGGCGCTGTGGCGAGCACGGAAAAACATGTTGGCAGTATCAATCAGCACATAGCGCATGGGACCTCGATCAGAGTGTGAGTAAATGCCGTATTGTAACACAAAATGAGCCGGAAGTCAACCTGGAATCATGTGGTGGATGCGCAAGTAGCGCAGCAGGTATCCGGCCCAGAATTCATGAGCTTTGGCTCCAAAATGCCAGCTATGGGGACTCACAGTCTGGAACTGGTGATTGGTCAAGATGGCTGAAAAGGTACCCTGGCTGTCATAAGGGTTGATGTAGCTGGTGCCCCAATCACGCTGGTCTAGCATGCCTTCAAAATGGTTGTTGCCGTTGAAAAACACATGAGTCATGCCCAGGTCCTGCAATCGCTCATGCAGTTGCCAGATCTGCTCATGCGCTTGATCGCGGCACTGACGCCAATCCACTGTGGCCACAAACTCTTTGTAGCGTTGCGCATGGGCCGTGGGCACATGATCTGTGCCACTGGCAGTGACCTGATACAGTTTGCCATCCAGCAACCATTCTTGGCGTTCCCAGGTGCTCCACTGTATGATCACCAAGGCTCGGGGATCAGGATCGCGGTCTAGCCACTGATTGGTGGTTCTCAAGATTCGGGTGTTAGAGCTGGCGCTTTCGGCATCACAATCCAAGATGGCATATAGTTCATTGGCTAACACGCAGCCATAGCTGGCCCGGAGATTGTCAGGATGTGGCTTACGTCCCAGTCCAGTGTAGAATGGATCATCTTCGGCAAAGGCATGTGGTGTCACAGCTTCTGCCGCAGCGGTGTGGCTGTCACCATTCACATATATCAACATGCCAGTTTCAATCGTACGAACGTGGCCATCTTGGCGTCCCGGATAGTGACAGTAGACATAGGACCTGTTTCTGCATGATAGGATTGCAAGGTGTCAGCTTGCACACTCCAACCAATGCTGCCTATACGATTGTGCAAATGATATAGTCTTGGTCCCATGATCTGCTCTACTTGTTGGGCCACATGTTGTAGTTGGCCACGCACCTGGAACTGGTTCACGAAACTTCCCGGCGCCCGCCACCAATGTTTCTGCTGTTCACATACTGTTGTGGATTCATGGCCTGCTCCTGTTCCCAGGTCTCCATGACCACATGGCGGCATACATTCTGGAACCAGCGATCCACGATGTCTGCATCTGTGTCTGTGGGCTTCATCTGATAGCCAGCTCGCACCAGATTACTGACAAACTTGTCATTCCAGTCCAGCTCAAACGCACCTTGATGCAGATTCTCGGGATCCACATCCATGCTCAAGATAGCGATGTAAGGCTCGCCCTTTTCAGTTGCCACATCCTTGGGATGTTTTTCTTGGGGTGGAGGAGGAGGTGGCGGCGTTTCGGCTGCGACTTTTTTGGGACGTTTTTTCTTGAACCAATCAAACATATCTATCACCTTGATTAAAAACAGGTATGGGCAGCATCTTGTGCAGGTTAGGTCCTCGTATGCGCTGATACTGTTGTATTAGAATCTGATCCTCATCATTTAGGGTGTGTTCAGGAACACCACTTGAATCCAGGTCCATGGCACGTTCCAGTTCGGCGTAAGTAAGCCCACCCAGTTGATCTTGATCAGTGCGTCCATCGTCCCATAAACCATCTGTGGGCGCAGCACTGATTATGTCTTTATGTATGCCTAGCACATGACCCAGGCTCCATACTTGTGTCTTGGTGAGATCGCCAATGGGCGAAATATCCACACCACCATCGCCGTACTTAGTGAAGAAACCCACACCAAAGTCTTCCACACGATTGCCTGTGCCCACTACCAGTCCACTCAGGCTCTGGGCTGTTTGATACAGGCAAGCCATGCGCAATCTGCTGCGGCTATTGGCCAAACCCAGCAGGTTCTTGTAACCAAACTGACCTGTGGCACGTTCGAACTGTGTGAATGTGTCACTGAGATCGATAACCCGATGTGTCACGCAATCTGAGTAGTTGGCCAGCAACCAACGCCCGTGTTCCCTGCTGAGATGATCCTGTTCAGGTCGTTGGCGTATGGGCATGCTGATCACACAGGTATCCACTCCAGATCGTGCGCACAAGGTGCTGACCACTGCGCTGTCGATTCCACCAGAGATACCTACTACCAAGGTCTTCAAACCTGCCTGGGTCACATAGTCACGTATCCAGGTGGAGATATCATTGGCCAATCTTAGTGCTGTTTGAGTTTCCATATCAAATGTTCCTTTGGGTCATGCCAGAGCTGTTCCACAACAGGGTCACCCGGGCCATAGTATGTGGCTTCCCCCAGCCAAGCTCGTCGTAGCCATAACGATCGGCCGGATCTACAGCACCAGCGTGGCCACCAGCAAAACTCTTGGCTCCATACTGCTCTATTGTAAAAATGTCGTCTTGATTCCTGGTCACCCGAAGCGGGCTCATAGGCCTCGCCTGATCCAGAGCTGTACCAGGGCACTCAAGTACCCCAGGCATTCTTGAACAAGGGAACCTGCAACCGGTCACTGTAACGATAACCCAGTTCCATGGCCTTGTGTGCCACTGTGCGATTGTTCATGCTGTACACACTTTCCACACCACCCACGGGCATCAGGTACACAGGCACATCCACACCTGCTTCCTTGAACTCATGCGCGGCCATGATGGCGTCTTGCACATCACGATCTGTGGCTACCACGAACTTGAGATACACATAACCCAGCTGCTGATAACCTGCTACCACTTGGGGTTTGATAGCATCTGACCACTTCTCACCCGAGCAAGGCAGTTTAGCACTCACACTAAAGGTGATTTCCTTGGCGTAATCTGGATGTGGCATCAACCATTCCAGCAAGTAGTCAGCAAATTCATCAGTGAGTGGTTGGGTGCCGTTTGTTTCAAATGTGATCTCTCTGAGACCTGCCATTTTGGGATGCCGCAGCAAGTCTGGATAGGCTCGTTGCCAGCCCAGTAGTGGTTCACCGCCTGTGATCACCAGATGTTCGTTCAGCCACTTTTTATGCGGAAGCGTATCCACAATAGCATCAGCGATCTGGTCAGTATCCAGAAGGGGGCTAAGATGCCGAAAACGAGGATCCCAGCTAGCGTAACTGTCACAGCCCGTAGACACCAAAGGAAGCGACCTATAGTCGGTGTATTTAGAAGGGTCGATATTGTTTGCTTCATTGCTCAATTCTCCAGGAGGCATGCCAAAACCTTGGCACTTGAAGTTGCAGCCGAATGTGCGAAGGAACACGCTGGGCACACCCATGTACCTGCCTTCACCTTGTATGCTGTAGAACAGCTCTGCTACTTTGATCTTGCTCATTGATTATTTCCTATTCACGATGTCAGGGGTGATCGCATCCAACACATTCACTGTGGTCTTCACAGTGTACACAGCGGCACTACCTGCTACATCCACTACAGCTACTGCCGTAGCACACCCTGCTATACTCATGATTGTAACACACAATACGAGACTACGCAATAGCGAGATCATTTAGATACCTCAGGAGTTCTTTGTCAGTGGGTTGCACGGTGTAGTTTTGCTTGAAGAAGATTTCATAGCTGTCCGAACCATACTTGCCTATGCCATGCAGTTGTTGGGCATCCCCCAAGTCCCAATCCAAGAAGTCATCAGTCATGCGTTTAAGTCTGCTGTATCTCACATTGACCATGCCCAAGGGTCGTATCACATCCTTCACAATAGGTTCCACTGCCCAGAAGAACTTCTCGGGCTTGTGCCAACGGCTAATGAACTCAGGAAAAACAGTTTTTACAGGTTTGCGTCCAGTCTGATTTAGCATGATCACTGCCACCATGTGTTGCCAAGCACGGATCCTGGGTGTGCTCAATCGGGCCGGCAGTTGTTGCTGCACCATCAAGTCATCGCGCAAAGGCCGGATTATCTTTTCCACCAGGCCTCCCAGGGAAACACCACCCACTGCGGATCTGCGGCCTTGTTGATGCTGACTGCGCTGTAGCTGATAGGCACTTCACAATCGCTGCTTTCGTTGTCGTACAGCACAGCCACTCGCACCTGGTTGCCCCATACATTGTCCCATCTAGGATGATTGGGGAAACAACCACTGGGCCAATCCTGTTTGATCCAGTTTAGGGTGGCACCCGAGTCATTGATATCGTCCACGATCAAGATATTTTTGTCCCCGTTATAGGCGTCCTCGGCCATCCACAGGTTAGATTCTGGTCCATTATCACCGCCATCTCGAAGACTCACGTTCAAGGTGTGCATGACACAATCTAGGTATTGGCTGATCAGCACAGCAGGAGCAAGCCCGCCACGAGTGATGCCCACCACATAATCTGGCCGCCACGAACTGGCCTGTATCTGGCGCAGGACCTCATGCACCTGGCATTGCATGTGTTGCCAAGTCACTTCAGTATGTTTCATTGTTTCCTCGCGTGTACCAAAAGATGCCAACCAAGATTCTGTCTCACAGCCTCGCGCATTTGTTCGCTCATGGCCTCAAACCAAGGCTCTAGTTGATAGACGCCTTGCCGATACAAGGGCACATTATACATGAAACAATGTGCCTGGCGTATGTTTATCACATCAAATCTCTCGAGCAGTTGGTATATTTCTTCCTGTGTGTAGGCCTGGGCATAAGGACAACCAGCCTGTGCTTCAAACTGGTCAAGGCCTGCGCGGATCATGGCATACTTCCAAGAGTTCTTGGCATACACCAAGAAACGCAAGTCACCACCTGGATTCAGTGCGCGATATATGTTCCTGAGCACCAGGGGCAGATCTGGATAGTGATGCAACACACCGCAGCTATACACCAGATCAAAATGTCCCAGTTCTGCCATGGCAGCAGTATTGGCTCCATCCATGACCAAGAATCGGCCTTCAAGATCAAATGTTTCAAATCGTTTACGGGCCAGTGCCACGCTTTCTGAGCTGAGGTCAATGCCCACATATTCTGCACCATGGCGCACAAACTCCACAGCGTCAGCACCTAGACCACAACCAATCTCCAGCACACGCCGGCCTTGGTATTGATGGAACTGGGCCAGATCTCTAAGATGTGGTTCTACAAAATATCGCCGCTGGCTGTTTTCCACAAAGAACTGCTCCGAGCCCACTTCGGCCAGGCTGTGGTTGATGTTGCAGGGCTGGCGATTCCAGTATTCAGTTATTTTTTCTACAAGATTATCAGACATCAGACACCCGTGTGACAGTTGCTTTGCCAAAGTTGCGTTTGCGAGCAAAGTAGATATTTTCCAAGAAACGATCCTGGCTCATGGTGCGATCCTCCACTGTGTCAAACCGGTATGTGCAAGGCTGTGCCAACTCGGCCCCATCCAACAAGTAGCCCAAGAAATCATAGTCAAACTTGTGTGACACAGGCAACAGCGGTAGATCCTTGTAGTCAATCACATAACGCCTTTGGAATGATAGCAGTTGATCCAGTATGTTACTGTCCACAGTATACTGGGATCTCACAAATCGGTCAATGATTTCGAACACATGATTGATACGACCTTGCTGCTGCATGTACAAGGTGGTTCGGTGCACCAGATTCCAACCAAACACTTCAATGTTGCCGATCCTGGGGTGATTGATGCGTCCATCTGTGGTCCAGTTGCGGAAATATTGGCGTGTTTCGGTAAACTGCTGTTCAAACCACGAATCCTGCTGCACGAACTCATACAAGGCATCATAGAATTCACTGTAATCGATACCATGTGCCCGAGCAAGATATCTGGCAATGTAGGTGGTTATGCCATTGATATGGAAGGTCTGGATGAAGCTGTTCCAGACCATGGTATCCAGCATCATCTCACGTGGTATGTCCTTGGTGCTGATCACCACATCCACGCACTCGCTTAGATCCACATCACCATAGCTGCCACTCATGTAATCATACACAGGCACGCTGTCAATCTTCCAGAGCTTTTTCTGTAGCAGATTCATCTCTGCGTTTTCCAGCAGCTGGGCCTGCAGGATGTTGATGCCGGTGTGATTGCCTGCGCGGAAGATCTTCCAGAATGCTTCTTTCCAACTGGCCACAGTTTCTCCAGGCAAGCCCAGGATCACTTCGGTGTATACTGGGATGTTGTTGCGATCACACAGGGCAAAGATCTCATCGATCTTGTGCTGGTCTAGGTTCCTGCGCTTGATGTTCTCCAACACATCATGATCCATGCTCTGCACACTCACAGTGAGACCTTGACCAAAGTTTGGACTCTCGCGGATCAGTTTGCTCACAATGCCCACCACTTCGTTCTTTTGGTTCTTGGCCCAGGTCATGGAGAAACTGCTGAGCTTGCCCCACTGCCGCTGTACTTCGATCAGTTTGTCCACGATCATGTCATCACGCTCGATAAACATGCCGAAGTTGGCATCAGTTATGGTCACGAAACCGCAGTGCTCTCCAATCCACTCCAGTTCATGGAACACACGGGTCAGTTCAAACTTCTTGACCTTGTTGTAGGTCAGGCTACCCCAGTCACAAAAGGTACACTGATAAGGACAACCACGGTTGGTCTCCAGGGTAGCATTCCAGATCACATCAGGATTCTCGGCCATGATGCGATCAAATATGCCTGTGAGGTATGGACTGGGTATCTGGTCCAGGTCTGAGATGCGTTCGCAGTCACCTGTGTCTACCAAGCCCTGGGCAGTGTTGATCAGCAGGCCTGGAATGTGAGTGAAGTCTGAACCCCAGCTCTCTAACACGCGCCGGAAAGTGATCTCACCTTCCATCTTGAACACCAGATCCATGAAAGGTTCTTTGTCAAACAGCTGGGGATCAGTGATAGCCGGCTCAGGTCCACCAAACATGATCACCACTTCGGGATTGAGTTCTTTGACACGCCGCGCCAGTTTGTAGTTGTAGCGGTGATTCCACACATAGGTGCTGAACGCTACCACATGATTGTCGCGCAGGCGTTGTGCCACCTCCTCCACAGGCTCGCGATGCCAGATCAGTTGATCCAGTTCCCAGTGCTCACTGACTTCAGGTGAAGCCAATGCATAGCTCAAGATCACTCCTGCGCTGTAGGGCAGGTAGTAGGCATTGAACTCTTTGGGACCTTGTTGGAAGTTGGGCTGTACCCAACTCATCTTGCGTTTCATTGTTTCGGTTGTCCCACGTCATAGGCCACATGCCAGCTCTTGCACTGGTCATTGGGGTCATTCTCCCTTAGCTTGACCCAGGGATCTTGCTGGCCTGCCTTGACCCGTTCCCACCAGGCCGTATCCAGTCCTTGCGACTTCATGTAATCAGCCAAGCGGTCGCAGTCGGTCATGCGACGCAGGTACCATCGCAGGTGATGGAAGTCCCGGGGATCGCGGGGATTGCCTTCCAGCATGGGCCTGTTGCGATAGATCTCATCATCGTTGTTACCGGTCAAATCTGCGCGGTCATGTGTGACCCATACCGGTATGCGTTCATACACATCCAGCAGGTAGGCCTGTTGGCTGATCCAGCAGTCATTGATCTGATGTGGGCTCAAGTAGCCCAAGGTGTCAATCCAGGCACGCGGCACTATGGGAAAAATGCTGTAGGGATGGTCATTGTTGGCATGCACACTCAAGATCTTGAATTCGCCTGTGTGGCTGGCTATGATTTTGTCCCAGCCTGCTGTGTCCATGATAGCGTCGTCATTCCAGAAGAACACCCAGTCTGCATCTGCTTTGAGCGCCAGGGCATTGAGATATTCATTGAGCCTGATATAGCCCAAGGGCTCAAAGATCACAGCTTCATAGGCCACGCCCTTGAGATCCAACCATGGTTGTACGCTAGTGGTGAAATGATTTTGGCCCACTGAATCATCTTCATCAAAAGCAAACAAGATCTGTATGTTGTCAGGATCCACAGCACGATTCATGATACTGATCACACTGCGGTCCAGGCTATCAGTGCGACCGCGTGTGGGCAACAGTATGGCTATGCTGTAGGTTGATTTAGATTCCATGTTTTCAAATATCCTTTGGTGTCATTGGCCAGCATGCGGTCAAAAGGTTGTTGTCGGCCAGCCAGCACGTCTAACCATCTGGTGGGTTGGCCTATTCTATCCAAGTACCAGGCCAAGCGATCTGTGTCCTGCCATCTGGCTCGGCTCACTTCTGGATGCACGAAATCTGCAGGATTCGAAGCATCGCCTTCCAGATATTCACGTTCATTGTAAGTGGCGTCCTCGGCCACTCCTTGTACTAAATCTGCACGTTCATGCGTGACATAGCTCTGGATAGATTGATAGATATCCAGTGCATAAGCTATCTGGCTGATCCAGGCATCAGTTTGATTGTGCAGGCTGTAGTGACCCAGCACATTGATCCAGTCTGAAGGAATCACAGGAAAGATAGCATAAGGGTGATCATGGTTTGATCTGAAAGCCAGCAATCGGAACTGGCCTTTATAGTTCAAGATTTCACTGTCCCAAGCCGGACTGTCCATGCGGGCATCATCGTTCCAGCCAACGATCCAATCGGCCTTGGCCTGCAGGGCCAAGAAGTTGTAGTAATCATGCAGCCTGCGATAACCCAGGCGCGGTGTCTTCCAAGCAGCCTGGGCGACTCCTGCCTGTTCCATCCAGGGCTTGATCTTGCTCTGGTAGAAAGGGTAGCCCACATCATCATCTTCGTCAAATGCCAGCAGGACCTGGATCCTGCTGACATCGTCCGCGTTGAGTATCAGGCTCCTGATGCTGTCAAACAACATCTGGGTGCGGCCCCGCGTGGGCATTATGACCGCGATGGCATAAGGACGCGGGACGCAGATACTGTCAAACTTCATGCCTGTTTGGCCGCCATCTTGTTTTGCAGATAGCTCAACAGCACGCCATAAGCAGGCAGGATCACCAACAGGCTCACAACGATCTTGGTGATGCTTTGGTTGGTGGCCACGATGTGCCAGTTAGCTGCCATGAACTCGTTCTGACCACCAGCAAAGGCAGTGAAGAAGAAAGCATAGGTGTCAAAGAACGTGCTGACCACACAGCTGAGTGCAGGTGCGATCCACCAGGTGGCAAACTTCTCACGCAGGTATTGGAACACATAAACGTCCAACAAGTTGCTGACAAAATAGGCCACACCTGATCCGAGACCAATGCGGAATGCCACTGAGCTTGGGGCGCCACCAGCCAACACTACTAGAATACTCACAGCAATGGCAGGGATGAATGCCAAGCCAATCACTGCGCGACCTGTTTCTTTGCCCAGCAAACGCACTGTCAAGTCGGTCAGCACAACCACTAATGGGAAGGTGAACGCTGCCACTGCCAGAGGATGCCCGGCAAGGTCAAACTTGAACTGCACTAGATAGTTGCTGAGTGCGATGATAGCGATGTGTGCTATCATGAGTTTGGTGACCAATGCTCGGTCAAGTCCTGCTAAGATACGATCTAACATAACATCTCCTTGGTTAATGTCTACTTGCGTAGATAGTTCAACACGCTTTCTGGGCTGGTCTCACCGTAGGGATCTGATCCACAGTTGTCCTCACGGCCGGGTTCTTCAAACCAAGCTTCGATCACGCCATCGTTTACCACCATGGCATAGCGCCAGCTGCGGTCGCCAAAACCAAGGTTGTCTTTGCTCACCAACATGCCCATGAGGCGGGTGAACTGAGCAGAGCCATCTGGGATGACCTGCACATTCTCAAGTTCTTGCTGCCGTGCCCAGGCGTTCATGACGAATGCATCATTCACGCTCATGCAGTAGATAGCATCAATGCCATGTGCAGCGAAGTCCTGGTAGCCCTTTTCAAAGCCGGGCAGTTGGTAGGTGCTGCAAGTGGGTGTGAATGCCCCTGGCAAGCTGAATACTACCACTCTCTTGCCAGAGAAGTAATCAGCTGTGGTCATGTCCTGCCAGCGATAGGGGTTTGGGCCACCCACACTTTCATCACGCACTCGGGTGCGGAATGTCACGTTTGGAACTGGTTTTCCGATCATGTTTTCTCCTTGTTGTGTTGTTGTTGCAGTGTGTTAGTTATCTAGTTTTCAGGCGACCCCAACCACTTCCTCATGGTTCATCAAGAACTTTCTATCTGCGGCTTTGGTGGATGGATCTTCCCACAAAAAGTCATGAGTGGTCACACCCTGGCTTTTGTTTGAGTTTGATAGTATGTTCCACATTTGTTGCTTTGAGTAAGATTGGGTGACCAAAGGCCAATCTTGATCATAGATGCGATAATCCCAAGAGTATGCATCAATGGGTGGATATATGTCGGGACCACATCGGAGACCATAGCGATCAAATCTGGTTTTACTCACAGCGGTCCAAGGACCATTGTAAGTGCCAGAGCCACCTGTGCCAGTGTGTGTCAATGTGCCTTTGAATGCCTCACTACCATGAGTACCATACATGGGTGATGCATAACGGATCCACACTCGACCATTCCAACCAGGGTAACCCAAGGGTTGGTGTTTTTTGCATCCAAAGTTTTCAACACCATCCAGTGGGCAGGAATGAGTGTTGCTAACCAGTGGGGACCGCCAAAGCTGCCAACTGAATCCCACGACCCAGGGTCCTGGCGTTATCTTTGTTTGTTTGGCCATGCTGTGCTCACAATGTGCGTTTGCTACAGCGATCACGCATTGTGCTAGTTCATCCATGCTCGCAGGTTCGCGACCAAAAATATCAAGCACTTGTTGTTTACGTTGATGCGTCATGGTCATCATCCTTGATATCATTGCATTTAGGATATTTTTTTGATTTGTGTTCTATAGTATTGCTTGGCTGTGAGCACCAAGGCAGTCAAGAACGGTGCTACAGGTTCTACCATGGGATCCAGTTGATGCCACCATTCTGTGAGGAACGGTTCTTTTTCCATCATCTGTAGGGCCACCACGAACAACACATAACTGCCCAAGAATATGAGATTGGGTTGACGTGCCAGCAATCGGCTGATTACTGTGCTACCAAACAGGATCATGGGCACACTGACCAACAGGCCAAACACCACCAACCAAAAGTTGCCACCTGCGGCAGCAGCGATGCCAAGAGCATTGTCTATGCCCATCACAGCATCTGCTACCACTATGGTAGTGATAGCGCCCCAGAAAGTGTGTTTGGCATCCACAGTGTGTGCTTGATTATGGAAGGCCAGTTTCCAACCTATGTATAGCAACACAAGACCGCCCACAAACTTGATTCCAGGAATCAGCAGCAGGTAGGTCAGCATGGCCACACACAAGAATCTCACTGCCACGGCACCTATGGTACCCCAGATAATAGCTCGTTGCCTTAAATGTTCGGGCAGTTGATTCGCTGCCATTCCAATGATCAAGGCATTATCTCCTGCCAATACCAAATCAATCATGATGATGGCCATCAAGGCCCATAGTGTTTCTAACATTGGCTTCTCCGTTTAGTTGATGAAATCATCGTATTCGTGGTCTGACCTATGTCCCACACGCATGGCCATGTTTGAATCAGTCTCACGCACTTCTACCCGACAGCACCAGATGCGTCGGGCTTCTTCCCGGCCATACATGGGCAGGAATATGGTGTTGATGTATTCATACAAGAAGTCTGCCAGGCCTTCACAACCGGTCTTTTCCACTTCGGTGATCTTGGCTATGCCCAGCTTGCCCAAGTTTAGTAGCGCATCACGATGGGGATCATCCTGTGCTACCAAGAGTGTATGGTCAAACCATTCCTCTAGCTTGTCCTTGAGTGGTCTTAGGCCACCAAAATCCATGCACCAGTTACGAGCATCCAAGGTATCACACTCAAATTCAAAGTGGAAACTTAGAGCGTAACCATGTACCAGATTGCAGTGACTATCGGCGCGCCATTGGCGGTATGCCACGGGGCCTATTTGTTTGTATGTTTTAGTTGAAATGAACTTTGCCATCTCTTGCCTCTCCTTGAGTAAGTTTGATGGCATGCAGAATATTTAGAGAGGGATGAATGCCACAAGTCCTCTGAGTTGATATTTAGTGCTGTTACTTCATGCAGCATAAAGTTTATGCCACAATGTTTCTTTGGTACCGGCTATGATCCAGTCGTGTTTGCCGATAAATTTTTGCAATTTTCGACTTCGATCAAAATATTTTTTTGCAGCAGCAGATTCTGCTTCGGCGTACTCACAACCTGCATATTTTGGTCTTGGCTGAACATTGTACACATACCATTTGGCTTCTTCATTGCTCCACTCAGGATCTCTTGCTTGCAAAAATGATAGGATCATTTCAGGTTT
>Ga0129333_10004015_pt1 | contig 13787 bp, 9 predicted proteins | sample CPB6_08_DNA_FD_94474 | JGI IMG/M metagenome (GOLD analysis project Ga0129333, IMG submission 94474) | Freshwater to marine salinity gradient microbial communities from Chesapeake Bay, USA - CPBay_Sum_0.6_0.8_DNA | ecosystem: Environmental > Aquatic > Marine > Coastal | place: USA: Chesapeake Bay... | reverse complement strand
TAATAAAGAATTTATGGATCTCGAAATTGAAATTTTCAAAGGAAAGAAATTTTCCGACCTAATGAAAGATATATACAGTAACAGCTCTAAAAAAGATCGACAAATTAATATGCTAATTGGAGAGCTTCGCCCCTTAATTAAAAATGTAGGAGACGCTACTGTAATAGTGCCGCTTATTAAAGAATATTTAGAAGTGGGAGTAAAAAATGACGAACATTTAGTTAAGCTTGCAGCAGTTGTACAGCGATTAATTTCGACTAATCACCGAGTACAAAGTGAAACAGGCAATTCTTGGCTTTTAACTGAAGAAGAAAAAAAGCAGCTTTTGAGTGAATTAGATTCAATTGCCGGGTCAGATGCTGAAATAAATAAAACGCTAATCGACTTAACCACGCCTTCGACGGCAACTGCTCATGAGTCCGCGATTAGCGACCTCAATGACATTGAAGATGGACTGGTTTAATGGAGTTCAAATATTTCCGGCCGAGGTTAAAGAGGTTATTTATTCGGATAAAAATCCGATTTTAATTTACGGCATTAAGGTTAAGCAATTAAATGACTCTACAGGAATTAAAGACGAGTCTTCTATAGCAGTAGAAACTGCAATACCTTTAAACTATAATGTAATTCGAGTACCATTGGTAGGAGAAGTTGTACTCGTATTACGAGCCCCCAGCTCTTATACAACAGGCGTACGTTTTTCTAGCACTCTTTATTACATAGATATTGTATCTTTACAATCGAGTAAACATCACAATTCTTTGCCTACAGTTGCCAACATTGAATTCAATTCGACTAATAAATCAACTTCATATGCCGAGACTTCGGCAGGAAACGTAAACAAGCCGGTCGAACCGACTATTGATAAGAACTTTCAAGAAAATTCCAATTCAAAGCCATTGCAACATTATGTTGGCGATGTATTGTTATCGGGGCGATATGGTCATTCTATTAGATTTTCTACTACGCCAAAAAGCGGTAACTTCACAGTGCAACCAGAATTTTCCGGTGCGGAAGGCAAGCCAATTACTATAATACGAAATACCACTGAAAAAAATAGTACTGGAAAAGTTAATGACTTTGTAACTGAAAAATTTACAAATGACGAAAATCTTATTGTAATGGCTTCTGGCCAAAATTTAAAATTTGAACAATCTTCAAAGGCACTGTCTTCGATTAATAAACAAAAAATTACTTCTTGGAAAGATGAACAATGGGGTCGCACGCCTCAAATTTTAGTTTCATCCGGTCGAATTGTATTTAATAGCTCTCAAAAAGAAATTATCGCATTTGCGAAAAATGGCATTGGGCTTTCATCTGAAACATCAATAGGAATAGATGCAAAAGCAACTGTATCGATTAACGGTAAAAAAATTGAATTAGGTACTGATGCCGACGAACCAATAATTTTAGGAAATAAGTGGAAAACTTGGGCTGAAAATTTAATTGACACGCTAGCAACAGTAGTTGTGGTAACGCCAGCCGGCCCATCTTCTCCTTTATCTGCTAGCCCACAATGGGCTTCTATCGCAGGATTTAAAGGACAAATTCCTACTTTGCTAAGCGAACAATCGTTCGTAAAAAAATTGTCTTAAAAATAGTATTTTTACCAAAAATAATTGGTAAAGATATTTATTAATAAATGCAATATGAATTCTAAAGATTTTATTCAGTCGTTACGTAAAATTATTCGAGAAGAAGTACAAGTCGCAGTTCGATCTGAACTTACTAAATTTGCGACTGTATTGTCTGAATCGAAACAAGCTAGTTACATCAAAACTACTAATCCTTCAGAAAAAAAGTCGTATTCAAATAATATGACTTTAAATGATATTTTACACGACACTTCTTCTAAAATGTCGACAAACGGTTCACAAAGATCGTTACTTGAACAAATTGATTACAATGATTTTTCCGAATGGCCGGATATGAAACATCGTGCCATGGCAACTCCAGCAGTAATTACTGATTTAGAAGGTCGTACAGTTAATATGCAGCGTCTTAGTGAAACAGAAGCAGGTGCGGCAGTTGTTAATGCGTTAACAAAAGATTATAGATCATTGATGAAGGCAATTGATAAGAAAAAAGGTAACTAATGGCCTACGTAAAAGTATACTCGTTACAAGATTTTACCCCAAATGTCGCAGTTGGAATTAAACTGCCGCTTGTCGGTGTACGAGGAAATTTATTCGATCAGTCATATTCTACCGAAGAACAGGTATTATCAAATGTAAAAAATTTAATTTTGACTGAACAAGGCGAAAGAATTTTACAGCCTAGATTCGGTACCAGGCTTCGTCGAGCAGTATTTAGTCAAAATACTGAAACTCTAAAAGAAGAAATATCGACAAGCATTTCAGACGCTATAGCATTTTGGTTGCCGTATGTCAATATAGTAAATTTAACTATTGATACTGTTATTGCTACAGGTGCTAATATATCAGAGCATGGAGTAAAAATTTCTTTACAAGTTTCGATTAATGGGCAAGTATCAGAAACTCCATTAACATTTTTAATTACTAGAACTGCATCTCTTGAAATTTAAAAATAATGGCAAAAATAAAAAAAGATATACGTTACCCAAATAAAGATTTTGATCAATTTCGATCAAATTTAATAGAATTTACTAAACAGTATTTTCCAAATACTTACAATGACTTTAATGAAACCTCGCCCGGTATGATGTTTATGGAAATGGCATCATATGTCGGAGACGTTTTATCGTATTATACCGATTCGCAATTAAAAGAATCTATATTAGTATCGGCTGCGGATCGAAGCAATGTATTAAATTTAGCAGCGTCGCTAGGATACAAAACAAAAAATAAAATTCCGGCGACAGTAGATTTAGATGTATTTCAGTTGTTGCCTGCGAAAACCGACGGAGGTGGAAATAAAGTGCCGGATTGGAATTATGCGTTAACTCTAAAAGAAGGCATGATTGTAAGAGACGATGTATCACAATCAGAATTCCGCACAACGTCGCTAGTTAATTTTAGAATTTCAGGCAGTTTTAACCCGACTGAAGTAACTATATACCAAGTTAACAGTATAGATAATACGCCTGAGTATTATTTGTTAAAAAAGAGCGTTAAAGCAATTGCCGGCACGCTAGTAACTGAAGATTTTACTTTTGGAAATGCAAAACGTTTCGATAAAATTTTACTGTCTCCTTCAGATGTTATCGAAGTCGTTTCAATAGTAGACTCTGACAATAATGAATGGACAGAAGTTCCTTATTTAGCACAAGACACTGTATTTGAAACAGTTGCAAATACAGTGCAACATGATCCGGTTTTATCACAATATACCGATGTACCGTATTTATTAAAACTGAAAAAGACTGCTAGAAGATTTGTAACTCGATTTAGGTCTGACAAAAAATTAGAAATTCAATTCGGTTCCGGGGTATCAGCTGATTCAGATGAGGAAATTATTCCTAATCCTAGCAATGTCGGCGCGTCGTTAACCGGGTTGCAAACGCAATTTGATCATCCTATCGATCCGTCAAATTTCATGTACACTAAATCGTATGGAATCGCTCCTTCAAATACTACATTGTCTGTGACTTATACAACTGGAGGGGGAATTACTTCAAATGTACCGGCATTTTCGTTAACAAATGTTGTAAGCGTAAATTATGAAATTGATTCGCAGTCTTTGGATTCGGCGCTACTTGATAGAATTAAAGCGTCTGTAGCCGCTACTAATCCATTGCCCGCAGACGGAGGTAAAAGTGAAGAAGATATTGAAGAAATACGTCAAAATGCCATGGCCAATTTTGCTGCGCAACAGCGATCGGTTACTAATTCAGATTTTATTATTCGAGCATATTCAATGCCGCCTAGATTTGGTTCAGTTGCCAAAGCGTATGTAATACAAGACCAGCAAATAAATCCGGAAAATGACCGAGAAATGATACCAAATCCATTAGCAATTAATTTATATACCTTAGGGTACGATTCTAACGGCGCATTTACTAAATTAAATTCAGCAGTATTAAATAATTTAAAAACGTATTTTACACAATATCGACTTTTAACAGACGCTATAAACATTAAAAGTGCATATATAATTAATATAGGAGTTCGATTTGAAATTATTACATTGCCTGAATACAACTCAAATGATGTATTATTAAATTGCATTAATAAACTTCGCACAATTTTTGATAATAAATTTTGGCAAATCAATCAACCAATTGTAGTGTCTAAATTATATACTGAACTAGATCGAGTAGAAGGAGTGCAATCAGTAACATCTATTAAAATAGTTAACTTATACGACTCTACCGAAGGATATTCTGGAAATGTATATGATATTGATGCCGCGACTAAAGCAGGCGTAATTTATCCATCGCTAGATCCTTCTATTTTTGAAGTTAAGTATTTAAATAAAGACATTGTTGGAAAAGTTGTATCACTTTAAAATAGTATAATATGATTTGGTCTATACCAGCACTACAAAATGCAACAATATACGAAAGCGACCAGTATAGAAATACCGGATTAGATTCTATATTAGAACTAAAAAAAGAAACGCTGTCTTCGGGAATACATGAATCTAGAATTTTAATTAAGTTTGATTTAACTTCTTTATCTGCCTCGTTAAGTGAAAACAACGTTTCAATAAACAATGTAACTTCTAGTTTACGTTTATACAACGTTCAGTCTTTTGAATTGCCTAAATCATATACCGTAGAAGCAAAAATAGTTTCTGAAGATTGGTCTAATGGCAGCGGCTATTTTAATTTTCCTACTACCGACATAACGTATTCTAGTATTACTGACGGAGTTACTTGGAAAACTACTTCTGGCTCAGGCTCATTATATTGGACTAGCAGTTTAAATGCCGGAACAACATCTTCATTTATTTCTAAATCAGGGGGCGGTCGTTGGTATACAAGTTCGATAGCATCACAATCATTCAATTTTAAATCAAATGACTCACTTGATATTGATGTTAGTAACATTGTTAAGGCTTGGTATACTGGTTCGTATGACAACTATGGATTTTTAGTCACGTTAAAAAATTCAGAAATTACTTCTGTAAATTATCCGGATACTAATATACAATTTTATTCTTCATTTACGACAACTGTGTTTGAACCACAGTTATATATACAATGGGCTGACGTACAAACATATGCTACCGGCTCGCTAAGTGTTATTACAAAAGAAGACGATCCAATAATTTATCTACGGTCGTTTGAAGGAGTCTATCAGAAAGATACTAAAGTAAGAATTTTATTAGGATCAAGAAAAAAATTTCCGCGGCCAACGTTTTCACAAAATTCTTCGTTTTCGACAATGTATGCATTGCCGGCAAACACATACTATCAAATTAAAGACGCGCATAACGATCAAATTATAGTCCCGTATAGCAACTATACAAAAATCAATACAAACTCTAGCGGAAGTTATTTTGATTTTTATACTACTATGTTGTATCCAGAACGATATTATAAGTTTGAATTTAAAGTAAATTACTCAGAATCAATTGAATATTTTAATTCAAATGATTTTTTATTTAAAATAATCAAATAATGAATCAAATGTTACAGGAATCAGTTACTTCATATAATTTACATGAGTTTGACCCAGACAAAGTATTTTCTGGTCGAATTGATATAAATGCAGTAAATTCTGAAAAGTACACTTCATATTCATTTAACGAGGCAGGGACTTTAATTTTAGATAAAAATTCTGATTTTTCAACTTCTAGAAAATTAATAAGTTTAAGTACTAGCAAAGTTAGTCAAAGCAAATTTAATCAAATTATTGACATTGAGTTTAAAGAATTTGTAGAGGAAATAATTGATCCGACAATTGCACTTCGTAATAATATTGACTTGCTCAATGAACAATTAGCAGTTCTATTAGCAGAACAAGATGTTAATCAAGACACTATTAATTCACTTAATAATGAAATAGAAACACTGCGTGTACAGCTTAATATTGTACAAAATAATATTGTACCTGAAAATGAAGTACCCGACACATTGACAGCAAATTCAGTTTTATTTTCAGACAGAACGGGTGCACTTGGCGCGCCTGGATATCCTGTGGTGCAAGACCGTTTATTGTCAAAAAACAGAAAAGCCATTGCTAAAATTGACCAAAATGGAGTATTGTATATTTGGCTGGGAACGTTTGATAGTAGAGGACAGTCAATTCCCGGTACTCCAATGACGCGATTAAATACATTTGGTAGAAATTTAGTGCCGGCTGGACAGCCCACACTAGCGGCATTGGCATTAAAAGTATATGGCGGCTCGCTGCCTTCATCGGAAAGTGAATTAGCAGTCGTTCAAACAATGCCAACAAGTACTTCGGATATTGGAAATCAAGAAGCCGCGGTTTTTGGCAATACATCGCCTACAGGCAATGCTGCCAATCCTAGATCAGGGGCTATTCGAGTAGGAGCCGGCCGTACCAGAAATCAACCGCAGCCAGGGCAAGGAACTACTACAACTACTACAACTACTACAGAAAATGTTACTACAGTTGATCCGGGTGAATGGATTACTACATTTAGCACTGGAAAACAAAATTTAAGTTTAAGTTCTCGGCTTGTACTAGACGACAACGGATATTTAACTTTATACGACAATTTAATGCCTAAATGGTCTTCGTTCGGTAAATAATAGTCTAGAATATACATTGTAAATAATTATATTAAATTGTACAATGTTTCCGGGATACACTAATAATACAGAAATTTTAAATACTTTTGGAACCGTTCGGCCTAGAAGGCTTGAATCAAACGATTCCGACCTTCTAGATACGCGTAATTTTTCAGTAACATTTAAATCAGGTTCAAATCCTAATTTAGAATTACATGTATATACGACTGAAGGGACATATTTACAAGGAAATCATCGTACTTTATATAGTATTGAAAGAAATTATGAAAATTCCGACCTTTTATCATACCAATATATATCAGTTGATACAATCACTGAATTAGATACTTTAGGATTTCAAAGAGGTACTTACAAAGTACTTTATAATTTATTCGAAAATGTAATAGGCTCATACGATTCTGAAAAACTTTGGATAAAAGAAATTTCTCCTAGCAGACGAGAAATTCGTTTACAGTTATCAGGTAACAGCCCTCGGCTGTTATCACAGCTTCAAACGTTTAAAGATAAATGGCTTGCATTTAGTGAAAATGACATTTTCGATTCATTTGTATTAAACTTTGGATTTAACGAAACGTATCAAATCGTTAATGTTCGATTCACAGGTTCTTTAGATTTTCCTGAAATCATTGTTAAATTATATGAGCCATTACCGGTACAATTCGGTGAAAAATCAAAGCTTTGGATTTCTGAAGAAATTATTCCTTCGGTTATCGACAATGTTACTATTGTTCCTAAAGCAGAGCCAATTCCAGTAACTAATTTAGCTCCTCCAAATTTCGATTTAGATGAATTTGATGGTTTTTCAATTTCTACAACATTTAAATCTTGGAATGATTTATTATCCGAAAATTTACAAACTTCGCAGCAACTAATCGATGCAAAATTTTCTGGAAGTTTATCCGGAATTAAATTAAATGTTAATTATCGAAATTTTGCAGAGTTTGTGCACTTTAGTTCGGCTGTCGAGCGAGTTAAAAATTTCAAATATAAATTAGAATTAATCGAATATTATAATAGTCGTATACGAATAGTTTCAGGCGTTAATGGCGGAGACATTACAGGAAATAACTTAACTGATTTATTTACTAATCGAAACAGAGTAGTAAGCGGACTTGATGACTTTGAAAAGTACCTATTTTTTGAATCAAGCGGAAGTAAATTATACACAAATTATGATAGCGGTACCGGATCGATAGATCCTTGGCCAAAAGTTAATGGAGATGAATTAACTTGGCAAACTGTATGGTCAACATGGAGTACATACTCAAGCACTTGGTTATCAACTGGAAACCCTGATCCGTATGGTTATTTCGGAAATTTGTCGTTAACGACTTCAGAAGAAGGAATTTCATATTACAATGATTTACTAGAAAAAGCTCAGATTTACGATCGATTCAATATACATGCTTTAATAAATACTATACCAGGTCATATACGAGATACTTCTGAAGAGTTTAGTTTATTCGTTAATATGATAGCTCAACATTTTGACTTTCTTTGGAGCTACATAAAAAACTTAACTTCACTAAAAACTCGAGAAGAACACCCAAAAGATGGTATGCCAAATGATTTGCTATATCATGTAGCAGAATCAATGGGATTCAAACTGTTAAATGGACGATCAACATCAGAATTATGGAGATATTCTTTAGGTACTGACGCTTCTGGTTCTGCACTTCAAACAAACAATGGGGGAATATCTTCTATTCCTGACGGAGACCATACTAAAGAAATTTGGCGCAGAATTGTTAACAATCTTCCATACATCTTAAAAACAAAAGGCACTTCTCGATCGATTAAAGCTCTTTTAACCTGTTTTGGAATTCCTTCCACAATTTTAACTATAAAAGAATATGGCGGGCCAACAACTTTTACAGACTTAGATCATTTCCCGGAATATGTACATGATGTATTTCATTATGCCTGGTATTCACCGTCAGGAAGCCTATTTATACCGTCACAGTCATTCTTAAATTCAGCAGGAAATACAGTATATCCAGACACTTTAGAATTTAGATTTAAGACAGATAATAACTTTACATATGGAGTTAATACACCATATACCATATTCCATACATCAGGAAGTTCGTTAACGTTGACAAAAGAAACTGCTGACGATAACGAAGGTACGATAACACTTTCAATTAATGGAAAATCCGGGTCTATTTCCAATTTAGAAATTTTCGACAACAGTTGGCAACAGGTTGTTATAAATACATCAAATGGATCAGGTTCCTTGCGAGTCGCAAAATCGCTGTACGGCAATACCATTTATTTACATTCCGCTTCCTTTGCAACCGGTTCAGGACAAACAATTTTTCAACAAAACATTTATTTTGCATCGGCGTCAAATAAATTTAATGGGCATTTTCAAGAAATTCGTTTTTGGTCTGGTTCGCTCATAAATTCTTCTATAGAAGAACATGCGTCGTCTCCTTCGACATATACATTTAATGTAGATCGATATGCACTGTCAACCGGGGAAGAAGCGGCCGCGCCATATAATCATTTACTTCAAAGATTTACTTTATCTGAAAAACGGATATATTCGACCGGAAGCACATTTTATCAAAAATCAGTACATCCAAATCAAAGCATAAATTCAGGTTCGATTTATTTTATTGGATATGCTAACACAGCTTCTATTAATTTCGAAGGATTTGAAGAGACGTATTACACTCCTTCTCCTTCGCTAGGAGCGACAACGCTATTTACTAATAAAGTACGAATCGAGTCGTCTAGTTTAGATCCTAATAGCCGATTAAATATTAATTCTAGAATTGAAAAATCTTCATTTGATAGATACTCGCTAGATTCAAATCGAATAGGTATCTATTTTTCTCCACAGACTGCAATTAATGAAGACATTTTCAACCAGCTAGGATATTTCGAAATTGATGATTACATAGGAAATCCGGGAGATTTGTACAATAGCCGATATTCAGATTTAACTTCATTCGCAAAAAATTATTGGAAAAAATACGATAATCGAAACGATTTTGAAGCATATTTTCGCGCGTTAGAAATTTACGACTTTACACTTTTCAAATACATTAAAAAGCTTCTCCCGCAACGCGTTAATGTAATTACTGGGTTAACTGTAGAGCCAAATGTATTAGAGCGAAGCAAAGTAAAATTGCTTAACAAGCCAGATATTGAAAATTTAACTAAAACTGTTAGTATAGATGCTAACTTAATAGTTCAGCCAACAGGAAGTCACGTTTCACTCGTAGCTGATTTAGGCGACACTTCTCCAGAAATTATTTCTGAATTTAGCACAGACCTTTCATCTGTAATTGATTTAAATTTTACTCTTGAATCTGAATACGAGACAAATGCGGGTGCTATTGAAAATTTAACTAACGTTAATCGACTTCCTAACGAGTGGTCGCAAAATCGAAGAATTGGTCGTTATGTAGTTGAAGAAAGCGGTTCATATCAACCAATACAAACTCTTGTTTTTAATTCTAGAACTTATAATACATACGTAGACAATACAAACTTCAATGAAGTATATTGGTATACTGGTTCGGCAGCTAACTCGGCTGAAACAACAATTATTGCCGGCAACGCAACAGATAATATACTTTTTACGCCTGGGCCTAACTATATAATTTTAGGAACCATTGTTACTATGACTCCTGGAACTACTTCTAATACTGTATACATATACAATGCGGAACAAACGCTTCTTTCAATACCTAGTACAGTAACACTTCCATATGATTTTTCGCTGTCTGGATTTTTTGGCGTTGACCCGAATAATGTCTTAAAAATTGGAAATTCTACAACTGGAAATGTTGTTATACGAAATTTGCGAGTTTTATACAGCAGAAATGCAGATGTTCAATCATATCACATCGGAGATAACGCTTCTATAGGAATTCAAAATCATCGATATCGAGGCAGTAGGTTAACCGCTCCGGGTATTAATATTGATTCTCCAAATACAATTGACGGTGGCCCGGTAGTACGCGTTACACAGGTCAATCCAAACAGGATTGTGTTTTCAAACAATCAGTTAACGACTATCGATCAAGCTACTACCGGAGTTCGTAGAAGATCTATATAAAAATTTGCCTAGATTATATTTATATTAAAGTAAACTATTATGGGATATCTTAATAACAGTGAAATTACTGTTGACGCAATTTTAACTAAAAAAGGCCGAGAGCTATTAGCGCGAGGCCGAAACGAGTTTAGAATCACGCAATTTGCATTGTCAGACGATGAAATTGATTATGACTTATGGAACCCGGCGCATCCGCTAGGATCTAATTACTATGGAATTATTATAGAAAATATGCCATTGGTAGAAGCTATTCCAGATGAAACTAATACCATGCATTATAAACTAGTTACTTTGCCTAGAAGAACAGCAAGGATTCCAGTAATTACAGTAGGACAAACATCTATTACTTTATCCACTCCTGGTCAAACTGCTAACATTACGCCGACAACAATCAATTTTACCGCTGGCAATGCTACTTTAGGATATACAGCGATTCTCTCAAATTCAGACGTAGCATCAATCAGTGTATTAAGGCCTGTGACTGCAGGCGTAAGTCCTACATTACCTAGATTTATTGGAGACTCTGAAGCAGCTCAAACAGTTGCCGTAACAGGATTTGAATTTACAGTGACTGCTAGACAGCAACTCGTTTCAGATGCGACTGCCACTATTACCATTATCGGAAATGAAACTGGTGGCCGTGCTACTATTAATTTAACAGTGACTCGTACAGTGTTGGCTACTGCATTAAATACTCCAATTACTAACGCTCAATAATAAAATATAATTAATAATATGGCAAGTATAAATAGAAATAGAGCAAGTAGCGGCACTGCATTGGGAACGAATAGTTCGGATGAACAAACCAGAACTTACGATCCAAGAGACCCCGGGAATGCTAGCGGACCTGTAATGATGAGCTCTGGTACTTCAACTAATACTAGTACGTTTAACGCACCCGCTATGTCGCGCGGCCCTATATTAGATGAAGCTGCTATTGAAGCAGATATTCAAGCGAGAGCAGTTGCGCTAGCAGATCAAATTATACAAGAAAGAAATCGTCAGCGAACTTTGGCTGCAAATGGTAGAATATTTACACAATTCGATTTTGCTACAGATGTAATTGAAAATCAAAAGACGTATGTAACTACCGGATTGTTTACAAATAACGCAGCTTCAATGTCTTTTGCATATACGAGTTCAGCACAATCTAGCGGCTCGAAGTCATATTATTACGAATTATATGATTCAACTACATCGACTTCCGAACCACAATTTTCAATTGCATATGGGCATCGTTTAGGATCAGGTTCATCTGCAGCGGGTCAGCTTAACGATTCTCCGACTCGCGCTATATATTCGCAATATCGATTACTGCTCTTAAATCCTGGCGATACTACATTTACTTTTGAAGATGGAACTTCTTCAGACTCGATATACGTAGTAAATTTCAATCGTGCGAGATTAAAAGATAGATTAGACCCCGGAAATTGGCAAATTACTTTGGCTGAACTAAGTGGGTCAGCGTACGCTAATAATGTATTTACCGGATCAAATGTTCAAGTCTCTTCTTCAAATAAAGTAGTTACTCTTATCGACGATTCAGGTGATACCGCTCAAACAGTTACTACCGCAAATTTATCAGCAGTTTCCGGACGAGTATTCAATGTAGTATCTGGTTCTATTACTTCAGGAATTTATAATTCTAGTGCTCCGCATTATTACGGTCTTGCATACCCAGATTTAGGAATTATAGTATTAAATGCAAATACATTAAATCTTTCAGCTTCGTTTAATACAGTAACCGGATCGAATGTTGCTGGAGACAATGCTTGGAAACTTTATACTTCTATTTCCGGTGCATTTTCAATTAATCGCACGACTAATGCAATACAAGCGCGTAACGAAGAAACAGTTACATCAACACATTACTTCGTGAGGATTTTAAATGCTGAATATAATTTCTCAAATAATCCAACGTTTGTAACTGGGTCAGTAGGCGAATTTGCTCAGCCAACATTTATCGGAGATCCTAAAGTATATATTACTTCTGTCGGCTTGTATAACGATCGCCAAGAATTATTAGCTATTGCTAAACTTTCTAAACCTATACAAAAATCATTTAATAACGAATCGCTGGTGAAAGTTAAGCTAGATTTTTGATGTTTAAAATACATTAATCAAGGCTCTTTGATATTTATATTAAAGAGCCTTTTTACTATATGGGGAAACCAGGCGTATTTAAAAAAATTAGTAGCGAAGATCAAACGATTACGCCGTTTAAAGCGTATAAGTCTTGGAGATATACTGATACAGGTAGTTTGGTTACTGATGGGTTGGATCGATTAGTCGCGATAAAACCGAATTACAATTTATATTCCGGAAAAAAAGTTACTTTAGATTCGTATCAAACTAATTTAGATACCGGATCGTATCTAATTAATATCGCAAACGATCAAGAGGCTTCGATGATTTGGTATAGTATAAATCATTTATATTATAAACGAGCCGGAAAACCAGCTGAAACGTTTGGTTATCAAGATCATTCAAAAATTGTACGTACGTTATTTGACGAAGCCTCGGTAATTTCTATACCACAAAAAAAGTTTGGGGAGGCTATTAAACCCGGGTCGGTAAAAATTCGATTGCAAAACTCGCAATTAAACAATGTTTCTATGTCATTGTATGATGATGGAAAAGGAAATTTAATTGACTCGGCGTTAAGCAGTTCTATTTCAAACGAGTTACTTTATTTAGGATTCAATAACATGACATTTGAATCTAATTACTACGACGGAACTATTTCTACACAAGACACGGGCGGAATTAATAAAGTAATGGCATATACACCGGTACAAAATGTATCGGTTACTTCTAAAAACGTCTGGATTACTCCTAGTTACAATTTACCAAGCGAAAGTCTAAGTCGCCAATGGGGCAATTCTGCACGAATGTATTCAGATGGATATATACGAATACCGAACAAACCAGAATGGAATTTTAAGTTAGGCGATGATTATGCTATATCTCTTTGGTATTACCGAGAATCTAATAACAATGGAACTATACTTTCCAAACGTCGTACTAGCGTGGGAAGTTTTTTAAGAAATAATTTGTTACAGACGCAAG
>Ga0129333_10004014_pt1 | contig 13790 bp, 29 predicted proteins | sample CPB6_08_DNA_FD_94474 | JGI IMG/M metagenome (GOLD analysis project Ga0129333, IMG submission 94474) | Freshwater to marine salinity gradient microbial communities from Chesapeake Bay, USA - CPBay_Sum_0.6_0.8_DNA | ecosystem: Environmental > Aquatic > Marine > Coastal | place: USA: Chesapeake... | reverse complement strand
TTTTTTGCCTGAAAATATTTTTTTCCAAAATTTTGTAATTATTTACAAAATATTTGTATGTTTGTACTCGTAAACAAAACAACAAAATAACATGACAACAATTAAAGCACTCAACCCGAAAAATCAATCAAAAGTTAATAAAGCAGTAAACGCTTTATTACGTTATTACGAATTAAACAACTTACGAGACAATGCCGATGGCGAAGGCAATGAACGAGCCTACAAAAAATACAATAGAATGTGCGAACAGGCATTTGACAAATATCTTAATTATTTAACGGATCTGCCAAAACGCGAACAAGCTAACATAGAAAAACAAGACAACTAAAAAATAAACAACATGAAACTACAACTAACAGAACAAGAGTGTGAGCAAATTTTTCACACAGCATTATGTAACGGATTACAAGTTATATCGTCTTATGGCCTATATATCGAACCAGTGCACGCTGAATACGCAGCTGCTATTCGTAGCATACAATATACAGGTATAAATAATGAAAATATTTGTTATGAAGATATTTTGCTTCAAATTTTAAAAAATGGTGGAACACTAAAAATAATTGATTTTGAAGGCGAAGGTGAAAACGACACAACAATAAAAATTGAAGACGTTTACGATCGTATGCACAAAGTTGACCCGAAACATATTTTAGATGTAATAAATGAATGGGACGATGCGGAAACAGCCGATTGTATTTTACAAACTATTTTTTACAACGAAATAATATTCGCATGACACCGAAAGAAAAACGCAAACTGCTTGCCCGTTTATTTTTTTTATTAATTCAAACAGGCTACGATATTGAAGATATGATTGGGAAACCATTATCATATTTTGATTATGATAAAATCAAATCGAATATTGTAGAATTAGAAAAAGAATACGAAAATCAATGACACCAAAACACAATACACGCGATAAAGCCATTACAAAACTTTGTAACGCTTACGATGAACTGCAACATATTTTAAATTTTCAAATACGAGTAGCTGAAGCAAAACGCATTGCAATAAAAAAGATACTTGATAATTGTCAATGCTGGGATTGTCAAGACGCTGCTTATGATATTCAAACATTAAATTTTTATTAATATGCATAAAATAATCTATGACGACAAAACTAAAGTCGGCATTTTAGAAGGCAAAATATGCCCGTTTCGCAATCCTTTAATATTGCCAGGACAAATAGCTGGCAGAGTTGTAATTGAGAACATACCATGTAGCACATCCTGTGCATTATTTAAGCTTGAACAAACAGCAGGCGAACAGGTTAATTACAAATTATGCTGCGGAAACGATTTAACATATCAAACAGCAATACTTGAAATCGTTAATAACAAACCAAATTTAAAAATAACATGACAACAAAAATTTTAACGCTCGAGGAATATGCAAAGCAAAAAAATGTATGCCTCAAAACAATTTACAACTGGATACGAGTGGGCAAAATTAAGCCTATTAAAATCGGTAAACACAAATTTATACAACTATGAAAAAAAGAACATTAAAAAAATTTATGCGCTTTTTATTCGAAAAGCCTATCGTAATTTTATTACTAATGATTAAACATAATTTTAGCTATAAACAAGCGAAATACGTTTATATTCACTGGTACAAAATATTTAAAACACTATAAAAACAAAACAAACTATGACGAACGACAGAATGCTTTTTATAAGCAATATTTATTACGAAAAATATGCTCAACTATGGTCAGAAATAATAGAACCGAACGAGCGAAATATTAAACAGATTGACGATTGGAAAGAACGTGCAGAATTACAAAAAAAGCACGATTTATTATGTAGGCTTATTAACGAACAATACGATATTTTATCGTCTATTGTTGACGCAGCAACATCAAGGCCAACAGAAAAGGAATACGAATGGCAAAAAAAATATATTCGTCTGCTTCGTAATTACATCAAAGTTTTAGGTGGCAACCCAAGCATTGTTAATTTTAGCAAAATAAGCGATATCGGTTAGTTATGCTTGCGAAAGGTAAAAAAAATGCCGGTGGTAAAAACCAGCCGGCATTTGAAACTATACAACCTATGAACGATCAGGCAACAAATATAGATATATTTTTGCTCAATCCTAACATCGAGCTGCCGCCCGAAAATATTATTTTAACGATACAAGGCAAAACAGTATTAAGTACAAAAAACGTATCTGTAATTTCAGGCAAACCAAAAAGCCGTAAATCAGTAGTTGCACATTCAATTATTGGTAGTGCAATTTCGGGCAGATCCGTTTTAGGCTTTGAAACGAAAATACAAAACAACGTAGTATTAATTGACACCGAACAAAGTCATCATGATTTATTGCGCAGCCTTAACAGAATGAAATCGTTATGCTCGATGGAAATAATACCAGAAAAATTAAAAGTGTATTCGGTTAGGCAGCTAAACGTACAGCAAATTCAATCGTTATTAAAATTGTTATGTGAAGATGTAAATAATGAGTTAATCATAATCGATGGCGCGCTTGACTTAATAAACAATATGAATGACGTCGAAGAAACAAAAGCGATAATCGACTTAATCAAAAAAATATTAGTTGAGCACAACGTAGCTTTAATTATGATAATACATCAAAGCAAAACTACAAATTTTACTATTGGGCATTTCGGCAGTTATTTTGATAGATTTTCGCAGTCTGTTATTGACGTTACAAAACTTGAAAATGGTAACAGCAAAATCAGCTCAGCAATGATGCGTTCTGACGGCGATTTTAAGCCGTTCGAATTTTACTGGAATTATAATATAAATAACTATACGCTCGACTGGACGGAGCCGGAAAATATGTTGCTTAATAAGCCTGAAGATTGGAACGATGATAAACATAAAGAAAAGCTAACAAAAATATTTGATTCTCAGCCGTCTTATAATTACACTCAACTTGTAGCTGCCTGTAAAAAGGAATATGAAAAAAGCGAATATTTTTCAAAAAATTTAATTAAATATTTATTCGAGCGCGAATTAATAGTTAAAGACGATAAGCAAATAATTTTGAAATCACAAATACCATTTTAATAAATTAAACAATGAAACAAATCAACATGTTCGGTGAAAATCACCAGGACGAAGAAAACAATTACACTAAAAAAATTAAGGCGCCAATTTATGAGCCAAAAAAACAACAGCCAAGCTTAATCGAACTAATCGATAAAAGCAAAACGCACCGACTTATGAAAGAAATCGAAAATTCAAATGTAAGCTACGAAGAAAAAATGTTTTTGCTCGATTCTGCACGTAGGCATAACGTTTTTCATTACGAGCGTATTGCAGACTATTATGCACACGCAACGCCCGAAATGCAACGGCTTATGGAAAAATCAGCACTTATCATAATCGATTTTGAAAAAGCCATAGCATTAAACTATGTAAAAGTGTGTGACGATATTAAACAACTTTATATGACTGAATATGAAAACGAATAAATTTGCTGCGTTTATATTGTCTCATGGCAGACCTGACAATGTTATAACATATAAAACGATTAAAGCTGCCGGATATACTGGCCCAATTTATATTATTGTTGATAACGAAGATAAAACAATCGAACGTTACGTAAAAAATTTCGGTCAGGAAAATGTTATTGTATTTGATAAAAAAGCTATGGCAGATGCTATCGATGAAGCAAATAATTTTGATAACAGAAAAGTAATTGTACACGCTCGTAATTATTGTTTTATTGCTGCTCGTCAATTAGGCTTAACTCATTTTATACAGCTTGATGACGACTACACTAACATACATCATCGATATGAAAGTAAAGATGGCACAAAGTTATTAATGATAAACGTAAAAAATTTTAATGCTGTTCTCGATATTTATATTGATTTTTTAGATGCAACAAATTTTAAATCGATAGCATTTGCACAGGGCGGTGATTTTATCGGTGGTGTAAACAATCCATATGTAAAATATAGGCCACTAATGCGCAAAGCAATGAATACGTTTATATGCCGTACAGATCGCCCGTTCGAATTTATAGGTGCAATTAATGAAGATGTAAATACTTATACTACGTTAGGTGGACGAGGTGATTTATTCGGTACAATACCGATGATTAATATTGTACAAAAACAAACACAATCACAGAAAGGCGGTATGACAGATGTTTATCAATTATCTGGCACATACGTTAAATCATTTCATACAGTATTAATGCAACCTGCTTCAGTTAAAGTAGCAATGATGCACAGCAAAAACATAAGGCTACATCATTTAATTAATTGGAACACAACAGTGCCTGTTATTATCGATGAAAAATATAAAAAGATATAATGATTTTACAGGATATTTGTAGTTTTTTCAATAAGCAATTCTAAACCTTATTTTAATTAGTCCCGCTAAAGCGGGACTAATATAAAATAAAGGAATCAGATTTGCTAATTTTTGTAATTTTTTTTTCGATCGAAATTATTTTTAACTTTTTTCATAGTAAATTTGGAACATGAAAAAAGCAATACCGTATATTTTAGCAGCAGTTGGTATTTATTACGCAGTTCGTTTATTTCGCAAAGCACAAACAGCAGCAATTTTAAATATAAAAATACGTTCGCTAAAATTACAGCCGATAAGTCAAGCAGCAGTCGTTGTCGAGGTTATTAACCCAACAAATACATCAATAAACTTTACAAGCATAACAGGTGACTTATCTGTAAACAATTTTGCGATTAGCACCCTTAATTATCAAACACCAACAGTTATCGAAGCAAATAGCAGTAAAACAATTAACCTTAAAATAAAGATTAACCCAGTACAACTTGCTTCGTTTACAGCAAATCGTATTTTCTCAAAAACAAAAGTTAGTAATATTAAATTTGTTGCAAATATTTCAGGCGAAGGCTTTAATATACCTGTAACAATAGAACAACAAATTTCCATTTAATGTACCCGTCAATTAATATCGTTTATTCAAAATTGCCTCGCATAACAGGCAGATCCGAATTAATTTCGGAGCAGCAAACGACTAACGATATTATGAATGCTGTATTAAAACAACATAGAATAAATGTGCATCAAGCAGACAGAATTGCATCTTTATTTGATACAGGTGACGATTATTCAACCTGTCAGAAAATTTGGAATTTTTTGAAATACGAAATACCTTACAAAGTTGAGCCGTCAAGTAAACAAACAGCAAAAACATTGTCAAGAATATTACATGATGCTAAAAACGGAACAGGAAAAAACGATTGTAAACATTACAGCAATTTTACCGCTGCAATTTTAGATTGTCTCGGAATACCTTTCGTGTATCGTTTTGCCGGATATAGCAAATACAGCAATTTGCCAACACACGTTTAAGTAATAGCAAAACCAAATACAGATAAAATTGTAATTGATGCAGTATTAAACGATTTTGATACTGAAAAACCTTATAAAATCAAAATAGACAAAAAAATGGCTTTATACAAATTGTCAGGAATTGACGATAATGAAATTATGATTGGCGGCTTTTGGAAAAAAGTAAAAAACACAGCTAAAAAAGTTGGCGGAGCAGTAAAATCTGCCGCAAAAACAGTTGCAAAAGTTGCAAACACTGTAAAGGAAAAAGCATTCACTGTTTCGTTTGCAGTACCACGAAATGCTTTTTTATTATTGCTTCGATTTAATGTACACGGATGGGCAACAGGTTTAAAAAATAAAAAGTTTAATGAACTACTTTGGTGGCGAGATTGGTTTGGTGGTGACAGAACAGAATTAATGAACGTAATAAAACAAGGTGCATCAAGAAAACGTATTTTGGGCATCGAAAACGATATGCTTTACGATCCGAATACGATAGGACTCGAGCCTGTTAGTACATCTGCAGCACTTGCCTCGGCTGCTCCAATCATAACAAAAGTTAGTAGCATTTTAGCAGAAGCAGAAAAAGTATCAAACCAGGTTGAAAAAATAACAGCACCTGTAAATAAAACATTAGAAGCTGTTAATACTGCTAAAAACGGATTTGAAAAAACAACAGGAATAAAGGTTGAAGATATTATTTATAAAAAAGATGCTGGAAAAACAACATCGCAAGTTATTTTAAATAAATCTGATTTAAACAAGCCCACAGATGCTGAGGCATTAAAAATTGCACAAGCAGCTGTACAACCAGGTCAAGGTATAGATAATAAAAAGTTAATGTTGTATGGCGGAGCAGCGCTGTTGGCAGCAATAGTAATTATGAAAAGTAAATAAAAAAAAATATGGATGAAATAATCGGTTTTGATGAACAAATTGGATCGCCTTTACGTCGTGCCTTTATTAAGACACCTGTAAGACGTGCGGCAACACCTGCTACACCTGTAAGACGTGCGGCAACACCTGCTACACCTGTAAGACGTGCGGCAACACCTGCTACACCTATAAAGAGTGCAGCAAGACCTGTTATGCCTGCACGTAGTTTTGTAAGGCCAGCAACGCCTGCACAAGCAGCAGCAAGGCCAGCACAAATACCGCTAAAAAAAGCATCACCTGCCAGAGGTGGTATTTTTAGCAAAATAATAAAAAAGCCTGTAAGACAAGCAGCTGTTATTAAACCAAGCGGACAAGTAGTGCCAGTTAGTAAATTAATTCGCACTACAAACCCAGCACAAGTACAGGCAGCATCGCCAATACAACGTTCATTTATGCCAGTTGATCTGCCTTATCAAAAACAACAACCAGCATCAAAGCCCTTAAAATTAACAGCGACAAATTATAAATTATCAACAAATATTAATTTAATCGAACCGCCAGTCGATTCTGGTGTAGCTAATTATTATGGTAAATAAAGGTAAAAGTTTTAGCGAGTTATTCGATAGAATGGACGGACTTGCTAATGTAAAAGAACAAGAAGCGTTAAAAATATTAATACGTTCACTATCTGTTGAGTGGTTAAATGAGGGATTTGATGATAGAGATGTTATCGATTATATTAACTATATTGTAAAAGAACAATTACAAAAAATATGACAACAGCCAAACAAAAAGCAAATCGCGAACGCTTTAAAAAAGTAATGGCCGAAGCTAAAAAACTACGCGCTAAAAACAGCAAACTATCGCAAGCAGAAGCAGTAAAAAAAGCCTGGGCCATTAGTTATAACAAAAAATCAAATAACGTTGGTGCCGCAAAAAAAGCATCAGCAAAAAAAGTAACGAGCGCAAAAATAAAAAGTGCTTTGGCTTTGGCAAAAAAAATAAAAGCGAAAAAAGGTAAAAGCATAAGCGAAAAACATACTGACACAAAAAGTCATAACGTAAACATTCGCGTTGTTAGCGGCTTTCAAGAGTTTAACAATACGCAAGTTAAGGAATTGCAACATCTAACAAATTCGTTAACTGCTGCACAATATAACTTAAAACGCACAATCGATGAAAAAAAGGCTACAAGAGACAAGGACAATAAAATGTATTTGACTCGAGCAGCAGATCGTTATCGTGACGAAATTGCTGGCCTTAAAAAGCAAATAACAATCGTAAAGCGATTAATAAAATAATGTATCAAATATTGCCATATACTTTCAGGCAAGCAAAACGGTACAACTTAATCGTTAAGCCGAGTACGCGAAAAAATAAAAAAATCGACGTATACAACAAAGCAGGAAAGTATTTGAGCAGTGCAGGGCATATCGATTATCTCGATTATCCGTATTTTAAAAAATACTTTGGTGACGAGATAGCAAAAGAAAAAAGAAAACAGTACAAACGAAGACACGAAAAGGACAGAACAAAAAAAAATACACCAGGGTGGTTTGCTGACAAATTACTTTGGTGAAATAAAAATACTATATTTAAACAAATATGGCAAAACGTAGAAAAAAGTCTCGCTATACGCGTAGACGCAAATCAATGGGCGCAGCCGCCGGTAACATCTTGACCGAAGTTGGCGGATTGGCAGCAGGCGCTATTTTAGCGAAACAGCTAAACAAAATGTTACGATTCGATGCGCGCATACTTGCCGCAGGCAAAGTCGTTCTCGGGTTGACTTTACCAAAAATGGTTAAAGCACCAATTATGAAATCTGTTGGAAATGGTATGGTTGCTATTGGTGCAACTGAACTTGTTGGCGGATTTATTCCAGCACTTGGTGCAGCAGACGATGTTGTACTATTATCAGGCACTGATGAAATCGGTGAGGTTGATATGATAGGTGCAGATATTGCTGAGGTTAATGGAACAGACATTGCCGAAGTTAATGGTCTTGACGAAATAGGTGCATTTGACGAAATGTAATTTTTAAAAAAAAATAAAAAAAAAAAATGAGTAGTACAATTGGCTTAAGACAAGCCTACACCATCGTAAAAAACGCTTACAAAGCAAAGCAGCGCAACCCAGTTACAACTGCTTCTGACTTGCGTTTAATCGTTCCTGTTGTTGCAGGAAAAACATCATACGCCTTTCCTGTATTGGTTGGTGATGACCAAAACAATTATTCTGAAGCGATTTTATTAAATCGCGCAGATGCTTTTACAGCACTCGAAATGGGATTGTTTATCGGTAAAAAATCAAGTTCGACAGATACAACATACGACTTGTTTGCTTATCCTAACAACACCGAATTTACACCAGACACTGACAACTTTAAAACATTATTTAATCATAGCGTTGTAAATGCTGCGATTAACAATGTGCAGTATCTTCAAAACTTTTCAACAAGCCGTTTCCGTACTCAACCAATAACACAAAACGGACTTGGTTTCGGTGCTGCTTCAGCTACACCAAGCGTAGCAAGTACTGTTGTTGATAGTTTCGATAATAACACTGGCTATTATCCAGTTGTGCCAACATTGCAGTTGTCAGGTACGAGCAAAATTGAAATTACATTGTCATTGCCAGCAGGTCTTGCTGTTACAGGCGGTGCAAATTATGTAATTGTTTTATCGCTACGTGGTTTCTTATCACTTGGTGCTTCAAATTTGAACAAGTAAAAACAATAAGGGTTTAAATGGGCTGCCGACAATAAATTAATCGGCCGCCCATACCTTTACAATTAAAAAAGCAATGAACAACTTTAAAATTAAAAACGCTGAGTACGTAGAGGTGTTCGTACCAAACGGAAATACAAAGCAGACAATTTACTTTCCTGATCTGCCAAATTTACGTAATCGACCAATCGAGGGCATCGAAGTATATTCTGTTTTAGAACAAGGCGTTACAAATACAGGCTATACAGTACAAGCAGTGGCAGAATTAGTAAACGCTACAGTGACTTTGTATTTTGACGGTGGTGAATATATCGTAGTGCCAGCCTTAAGTTTGCGCCGTGTTGATAACGGTACAAATCACGGCTTTTTTCAAGATATACCGAACCTTGCCGGACAAAACATCGTTTGGACGAAAAGCTACGTGCAGCTCAATGCTTCAGTAGCAAGTTTTCAAAACAAATCATTTTTATTCAACGTTTATTACGTAAGAAACTAAAATGGACAAATTCGTTGGTATTAATAACGTATTAAAACAGCTCGGCCGTTATGAACACAATGGCCTTGCTGTTTTTACCCAACGAGGAAACGACGAAGTGTATCGTCGTTATCAGCTCGAGGGCGAAACAACTGAAGATGTTAACGAATCGTTTGGCGAATGGCTTAACGACCTTGAACAACAAAACCCGGATAGCTTTGTTAATTATAAAATACAGCTGTATGAATTTCCAGAAGGTGCAAAAAAACGTAGAGGTTGCGGTGTTATAACATTTCAGCTTAACGAGACACCAAATAAAGAACATTTCAAAAGAAAGGACACCGCTATGGTTTCAGGTGATTATGTGCATAAAGACACTATGTTGTTAGCAATAGAAAATGCACAACTAAAAAATAAAAACGAACAACTCGAAGAACGTTTGCAAGCTATTGAAGCAAAAATGCTTGAAGACGATAATGAAGACGAATACGAAGATGAACCGAATATGGTTGGTGCATTAAACGATGCATTAAAAGATAGAATGCCACAAATTATTGATTTTGTTATAGGAATGATATCGAATAAACAAACACCAGCTATTAATGGCGTAAATAACATTAATGAAATTATTGACGAATTTAAATCTATTAACCCGCAAATTGAAACAGATTTGGCCAAGCTTTTACAATTAGCTAAAACAAAACCAGAACTGTTCAAAATGCTCATACAACAATTGAGGGCAATGTGATGAAGATTGATAAAAACACTAAAGACATAATCGTTTATGCAGGCACTGGCATTGCTTTGTATTTTATACTGCTTCGCCCTTTATTACAAAAATTGGGCATACAGAAAACAAGTCAGGAACTTGAACAAGAAAAAACGCAAAAACAAGGCCGAGCAAAATTTATTGAACAAGCTTTAAAAAAACAAAGACCAACTCGGCCAGAGGGTCAATTTGCAATTTGGGCAGATCAGATTTACGAATATTTAAAACGTAGTGCGATTAGCGATAATAAAGTTGCTGCATTTAACATATTAATGCAATTTATACAAAACGATGCCGATATAGCACTTTTATCAAAATACTTTGGTACAAGATCTGAATTTGCATTTGGATTGCCTACCGGTAAAAAAAACTTATCGGAATTTATTGTTACGAATCTTGATAAGGATACGATTCAAAGATTAAACTCGGCATATGCTCGAAGCAAAATGACATTTAGATTTTAAAAATATGGCACAAAAATTTGAACTTTTAGAATTTGCAATTGACGTAAAAAAATACACAACACCTGGGCCAATAGTGACAGAAAAAACCGCAATCGGTTATCACTTTGTAAATACAGGCAATACAATTATTTTTATAAATCAATTTCCATTGTACCCAAGTGGCGTACTTGATACAATGTATATGGGATGTAAAGATGTAAGCAAGTACACAATTCGTTTTGATACAAGCGTATTGCCTCTTGTTAACCCAGAACTAACAGTGATAACATTTAATCAAGCATAATAATGGCAATCGGAGCATACCCAAGAACAACTGTACAAGGTACAGGAAACGCGCAAAACACTCAGAGTGGTTATGGCTTAATGATATTTAATGCAACGACACAAAAATATGAAGCAGCAACCGCAGCAACTTTTGCTGCTGGTGGTGGTGGTGATGCAACAGCAGCCAATCAAACCACGCAAATAAATGAGGCACAAACTGCAAATTCATATTTAACGTCTATTGAAAGCAATACACTTTCAACAGCTATGAATACTTCGTTGGGATCAACATCAGCGAACCAAACAACACAAATAACAGAAGCACAAACATCAAATACAAAATTAACTGATTTGCTGGCTTATATAAAGGTGCAAGATTATTCAAAGTCGCAAGCTTGTACCGGTACTTTCGTAGCTTTGGAAAATACCAGTTGTGTTAAAGTTACTCTTATTGCTCAAAGCACAAACACTGAAAATATTGAATATGATATTGACAGCGGTAACTCTTTGTTTTTAGAGCCTGGATATAGTGTGGTTATTAATGTAACCAACCCCAACAAAATTAGAATAAGACAAACCGGCGGTGCTGGTGAAACAGCCTATTATATAAGAACAACCAGTATTTAATATGAGTTTAGGCAATTCTGCTAAAAATATTGGCGGTTTTAATGCTGTTTATAAAGCCAAGGCATCCGCACCTTTTGTTGGTATTTTGGATTTATACCCAAACGCAAAAATTGCATTTTCTGTTAGAAAATTAAGCAGTAGTTATACCGGTAATTCATTAAGAGTTCGTAGAAGTTCTGACAATGCTGAACAAGATATTGGCTTTTTACCAAACGGCAATTTGGATGAAGCTGCATTGACAACTTTTGTTGGTGCAAATAATGGTTTTGTAACAACTTGGTACGATCAAAGCGGAAACGGTAACAATGCAATACAAACCACTGCAATTAGGCAGCCATTAATCGTAAAAATAGGAACTGTTCAAAAAGTAAATGGAATACCGGCAGTTGATTATGATAGTGCTGGGCTATTATTCCACACATACAATTTTTTTATACCGACAGTTGATATGCTTATTTACCACGTTGCAGAACGAACAACAGCCGGTAAAGTATATTCAATTTTTGGCAGCGGAAATACTTTGTTTGGATATTTTTCAAATAATATATTATATTTTTATGGGCGAGAGGCTTGGGCTGGTGGTTTTAATACAACATTAGGGCATACATTAATGCTGGGAACAGCAAACCCAACAACCTACAAAGTTTATCAAAACAATGTAGATAAGACAGTATTTTTAAGCGTTGCACCTTATAGCGGCCGTTTTGATTTTGTAAACAATTATGCCAGCACTGGGCAAAGCGGAAAAATGCAAGAAGGCATTATTTGGAATTTAAACAGAACAGCCGACAGAACCGGAATAACTGACAATATCAATACTTATTATGGCATTTTTTAAAGGATATACATATACAACAGAACAAGAAGCTTTTGAAGCCAGGGAACAATGCGATCTGTATTATGGCATCCCAGTAAGTCCGGATGATATTACAAAAAATTGGGTTGATTATGAATATGCACATTTAAACACCCCAAAATTTTGGTATATTATTTATGATAAAAGTTTATTGCCAATACTTGGACAACCTATTGAATTTGAAGTAATAACAAATGCACCTATAAATGAATAATGATAATAATACATACTTGTTTATAACTTGGTCAAATGCTATTATGGGTTCGTTTTTTGATAAAATTTTAAGTCAACCAGTTTTGTCAACCGCATCATATTTGGTATCAATATGCGGTGGAATTGTTTATATTTACACAACATTAAAAAAGAAAAAATGAAAAAACTATTAACAAATGCTCTGCAAAACATCTGGACGAGTATTGCAGGCTCAGTAGCTGGAATCGCTGAAATACAAGAAGGTGTACTAACAAAGGACACTACAAAAATCATAATAGGTGTGGGCATCCTTTTTCTTGGCTTATTCAGTAAAGAATAATGACACAACAGGAATTTATACAAAAATATCATAGCTTTGCCACATCAGCAACAGCTGGTACTGGAATCAGTCCGTATTTAATACTTGCACAAGCATTTCTTGAAAGTGGATCTGGCGAAAGTTTACTCGCTAAAAAATTTAATAACTTTTTTGGTGTTAAAGCATATCAGGGTTGGCCAGGAAAGTCGATTGCTTTACGCACAAAGGAACAAAACAAAGCTGGTCAAGAATATACAACGACAGCAAATTTTATCGTTTTTAACAGCCCGTACGACAGCTTTATGCATCAAATTAAATTTTTACAAACACAGCCAAGGTATCGCAAAGCAGGACTATTTGATAAACCATATGACTATAAAGCGCAGGCAGATAGCTTGCAAAAAGCAGGATACGCTACCGATATACAATATTCAAATAAACTAACGACTTTAAGCAATAATTTTTCAAATGCGGTCCGTAAAATGAAAAAAGCAATACCGCCGGCAGCAATTTTATTATTGCCATTATTGTTTTTTTTTTGATTAATAAAAGAAGCTAAACAATAAAATAATCTTGATTTTTTGTGCCACTTTTATAGTGGCTTTTTTTTGCCTGAAAATATTTTTTTCCAAAATTTTGTAATTATTTACAAAATATTTGTATGTTTGTACTCGTAAACAAAACAACTAAACAACATGAAACTACAACTTACAAACCAAGAGTGTGAACAAATTTTTCACACAGCATTATGTAACGGCCTACAAGTTACATCGTCTTATGGCCTATATATCGAACCAGTACACGCTGAATACGCGGCTGCTATTCGTAGCATACAATATACAGGTATAAATAATGAAAATATTTGTTATGAAGATATTTTGCTTCAAATTTTAAAAAATGGTGGAACACTAAAAAT
>Ga0129333_10004013_pt1 | contig 13792 bp, 4 predicted proteins | sample CPB6_08_DNA_FD_94474 | JGI IMG/M metagenome (GOLD analysis project Ga0129333, IMG submission 94474) | Freshwater to marine salinity gradient microbial communities from Chesapeake Bay, USA - CPBay_Sum_0.6_0.8_DNA | ecosystem: Environmental > Aquatic > Marine > Coastal | place: USA: Chesapeake Bay... | reverse complement strand
TGCTCTTCTCGGTTTGGCCGCAATAGCATATTTGATGAGTAAAGCAAGTACAGAAATGATTAAAGGTGCAGCCGCTATGTTGATTCTCGGTGCTGCTTTATATGTGATAGGTGCTGCACTACAATTATTTACTAAAGTAGAATGGGGAGATTTAGCAAAAGCGGGTGTTGCTCTTCTTGGATTAGTTGGAATAGCAGCATTGTTAGGTACTGCTGCACCATTATTTCTTATAGGAGCAGGTGTTCTTGGTGTATTAGGAATTGCACTTGGGATATTTGCAGGTGCTATGTACATCTTAGGTAAAGCAATGAAAGACGTTGTACCTATAATGGAAGTTGCTTTCAACGGTATAGGTAGCATCATAACAACAATTGGTGATGCTATCGTTAAAATAGTGGAATCAGTTGCAGGTGGTATAACACAAGTGATTGATAAGTTAATGGGACTTACAACACTTGATGGTGATAATTTGATGAAGATTGGTTTAGGAATTACTGCATTAGGAGTTGCACTTGCAGGATTTGGTGCAGGTTCAGGTATTGGTGCAGCATTAGATGGACTTGGTAAATTAGTAGGTGGTGAAAGTCCAATAGAACAAATTGTTAAAATAACAAAAGAATTACAACCTGAAAAATTAACAACCGCAGCGAAGGCAATAGTTGATATGTCTTCTGCTATGAAACAATTACAAGATACACTTTCTAATTTAGATGTTGATAAATTAGAGAAAGCAATTGAGAAAATGAATGAAATGAATGAATCAAAGGGTGGTGGACTTGTTGGTTCAGTTCTCGGTGGCATTGGTTCGGCAGTTTCTTCTGTATTCGGTGGTGGTAAAAAAGAAGAAGTAGCAGCAACTGGCGGTGGTGCTAATGTAAAAGTTGAAGGACAACAAACAAGTGCACTTTCTGCTGGCGGTGTTAGTGGTGGTGCAGGTGGAGCAGGTGGTGCAGGCGCAGCAGGTGGTGGAGGAAGTATGAGTGGTGTAGAGAAGAAATTAGATTCTTTGATAAGTTTAATAGCTGGTATGTCATCTACTCCTACTATTATCAAAATCGGTGATAAAACCGTTGAGGAAATAAATGGTAAAGGTGATTTCAAAAAAACATACCAAATAGGTTCAGATAATACGTTTGGTAAAGCGATTTAATCCTAATATTTTAGGTAGTATTATATTTATATAAAATAATAGGAATAAGAATGTCAGTATTAGATTTCAAGTCAGATTTATCAAAATATAGAGCTGAGGTTTCTGTTGAAGAGAAAAATGGACCACAGACATCCGTTGCGAAAAGTAGTAAAGCGTTTGCAACACTTCAACCTATTACTGATAAGTTACTAAAGAATTTACCAGAAATAAAGAAAACACAACAACAACCTGCATATGATAAAAAATTAGAGCAAAGTAAATTGGATGATATTATTAGAAAAGATTTTGATGATATGATTATCAATTCTGTTTCACAATATTCTCCAACAAACATTGATACTGGTACCTATAATTTAGGCAGACAGACTTTAGATAAAATTACATCCAAGTTTTCAAACATAAAACAAGAAGAAATTGTTAATCATTTGGATAAATCAAATACATTAGTATTAAAATCTACTTCTGGTAAAAATAATAATGAATCTCCGATTGAAGTTAAACAACCAAATCCAATGTTTGACTTTTCTGGTACTACACCTGATATTAAAAAATTAGAAGGTGATGAGTCAGATAATATTGTTATTCCAGAAATAAAAATTAACGGTAAACCACTAACCATAAATCGTGAAAAACAAACCGTAGTCATAAATAGAAATTTATTTTCACCGATAAATAATGTTGTAAATCCAAATATTGCTTTATCCAAAGAAACAAAAGTATTAGATAAAACAGTACAAGCACCAATTATAGTAAAAGATACTATAAAAGAAGGACTTGTAATGAACCCAGATACTAAGATACTAAAGATACAAGCAGGTATGAACCACTTTATTGATGAAAGTGATTTGAATTTGGCTGATAAGGTTGCTAGATTTGAACCAACATCTAAACTTGTAAATAAAGAACCTGTACTAAAAGCGGTATCAAGTAGGTATGACGGAATATCAGCACAGCTAAAAGATACAAGTAAATTTAATATAGATACTGTTTCAAGAACAAATCCCGCTGGCAGAAACGATGATCCAACTTTATCATTGTATGCAAATAACAAGAAATTTATATCAGATTTCTTTGGTAATCAATTCTTTAATGGATTTAGTATAAACCAAAAACAATCTGATTACAACGAAAAAGCTGTATCTTCTTACGGATGGCGTGGTAATCCTGATAATGCACCAACAACAAACTTTATGTCTGATTCATATGCAAAAGGTTTCAAGAAGTTTGCAAAACAAAATGAAACAGAATATAAAAGAGATACTTCTGTTTTTGGATTTGATACAATACGCTCAGTTAATTTCTTTGATGTAAAGAAAGAATATGCAAAACAAGGATTCACACCTTTTGCACGTGGATTAGAAACGAGTTATATCAATGATGTTTCTAGTTTTACATGGGTTGGTAAGAAGAAGGTAGCACCTGCGGTAGATTATTTTGATATTGGAAAAGAAAAATCAACGGCAGGATTCCATACATTTGCACAAAATTTAGAAACTAAATACAAAACATCTGCTTCAATTTATGATTGGGACGGTAAACGTGAAAGAGCACCCGAAGTAAACTACTTTGATATATCGAAACAATATGCAAAGAAAGGATTTCATAAATTTGCAAGAAACCTTGATAGTAAATTTATTGCAGAATCTTCAATTTACGATTGGGATGGAAAACGAGAAAAAGCACCAAGTGTAAACTACTTTGATGCTGCATTGACAAATACAACCGTAGGTTTTCATAACTTTGCTCAAATTTACGATACAAAGTATAAAACAGATTCTTCTATTTACGATTGGGATGGTGTTCGTGAAAACGCACCTGTTGTAAATTATTTTGACTTAGGTGGTAAGAATACAACTATTGGTTTTCATTCTTTTGCTCAAATTTACGATACAAAATATGTAACATGGTCTTCCATTTTTGATTGGGATGGATATAGAAGAAATGCACCTTATGTTAATTATTTTGACGTAAGTAAAACAAACACAAAAGAAGGTTTCCATAATTTTGCAGAATTATACGATACAAAGTATGTACATGAATCTTCTATATATGATTGGGACGGAAATAGACAAGAAGCACCCGTTGTAAACTACTTCGATTTAACTGGACAAAATACAACAACTGGCTTTCACTCATTTGCGTTAAAATACGATACAAAATATATTCCAGAATCTTCTATATATGATTGGGATGGCACAAAAGAACAAGCACCCGCTGTTGATTATTTCGATGGTCCAAAACGTAATACAACAACAGGTTTCCACATATTTGCACAACATCTTGATACTAAATACATTCACGGTTCTTCAAGATTTGATTGGGATGGTTTTAGAAAAGATGCACCGGCTGTAAATTACTTTGATACACCAGAAACTAATAGAACTGAATTTGTTGGTGGATTTTCTTCAAAGACACGAGCAGGATTCCACGTATTTGCAAGAAAATATGATACACAATATATTCCACAATCTTCTGAATTCGATTGGGATGGAACACGTGATCAAGCACCAACGGTAAATTATTTCGATACAACTCTTACAAATAGAACAGAATCAGAGTTTCCAACTGGCTTTATTGCACACACAACTGCCGGTTTTCATGCATTCGCTCAAAAGTATGATACAAAGTACGTTAGAAATTCTTCTATATATGATTGGGACGGAAAACCAGATAGGAAAAACTTTAAGAACCCTATACCTGTTGATTACTTTGATAATACCGCTGCCGTTGGAAGATTATTTGGAAAAGGTTTAATAATAAACTCAAGAAACGATTATCGTGGTGGTGGACTTGTAGTTGGTACAAAAGATAAGTTTATAGCAAAGACTTCTGGTGGTTTCCACATATTTGCACAATTGTATGAAACAAAGTATATACCAGAATCTTCAAGGTTTGATTGGGACGGTACTCGTGAGAAAGCACCAGCGGTTGATTATTTTGATACTGCAAAAACAAATCGTTCTACTTCTGAACTTATTAATGATTTGTTTGTTCCAAAAACAACAACAGGTTTCCATACATTCGCATTAAAGTATGACACAAAATATATTCCAGATTCTTCTATTTACGATTGGAATGGTAAATCTGATAGATTGAATTTCAAAAACCCTATACCAGTTGATTATTTTGATAATATCGGTTCATTTAATAAGACATTTAGTGATTCTTTATTCATCAGTAGTGGTGCAAATTACTTTGGCGGTGGTCTTGTTGTTGGAAGTGTAGACAAGTTTATTACTAAAACAACAGATGGTTTCCATATATTTGCACAATTATATGATACAAAGTATATACCAGACGCTTCTCGTTTTGATTGGGATGGTTTACCAGATAGAACAAACTTTGCAAATCCACTTGGTGTTGATTATTTCGATAGTGTTTCGGGCATAAATGAATACCGTACAAGAATCGGTCTTCCTGTATTAATGACAAAAACTCTCAAGAATTTCCAAAAAACTACTGCTGGTTTCCATGTATTTGCTCAAACGTATGATACAAAGTATATTCATGGTTCTTCTCGTTTTGATTGGGACGGTGGACGCCAATCAGCACCTGCGGTTGATTTCTTTGATAATTTATTAGTTTCAAGAGTTAATGATAGAATAAGTCAGTTAGTTTCATTCCGACCTAAAGTTGGTGCAAAAGATGGATACGTGGTTAAGAGTCGTGGTTTTGATACGTTTATTGATACCTATGATACACGATATATTGATGCAGCTTCAAGATTTGATTGGGACGGTAACAGAAATGATGCACCTACTATAAATTATTTTGATTTACAAAGTAGACATACGAATGCTGGATTTCATAAATACGCTGTTAGAGGTGATACAAAATACATACAAGCAACTTCAATTGACACACCAACTTCAGAATTTGGATGGGGTGGTAGTAAGCAAAAAGCAAAAACAGTTGATTTCTTCTTTAATAGTTCTGGTAAAGGTTTTAACTCATTTTCATTAGAACTGATTTCAAATTACCTAAAAGGTGTTTCAAGGTTTGATTGGGATGGAAATCGTGCTGCTGCACCAGAAGTAAATTATTTTGGTAAAATAACTCCAAAAACTGGTTATGCAAAACAATTGATTTCTGCTGAATCTCTGTTCTCTGCAATTTTTGGAAGTAATGATGGTGACTCTGGTTTTAAAACTTTTTTCATAAATAAGAACGATACAAGATATTCACCACTTAGAACCGAGTTTTCAGTTGCAGCTAGATTAGATAGATTTACAAATTTCTTTCCTGCTCCAAACAACTATTATTGGGCAGGTACAAGTAGATTAGATGCAACTGACCCAGCTACACTCGGATTAGTAACTGGATTATTGACAGGAATTGCTGGATTTATACCATATCTTGGTAGTTTGAATAGACCAGTAACAGACCCATCTGTTGTTGAAGCAGGTCTTGACGATTATCTAAATACATCATTTGTAACTGATGGTCAGGCAACTATTAGAAATATTGCAAAAAAGATGTGGCCTGGTTCAACAACAACATTTGATTCTGCTGTTATTAAAAGATCATCAATAAAAACAAAGACACTTGGTTCTAAATTTTCTTTAGTAGATTCAAAAAGAAAAACTACAAGATTTTTCTCGTGGGGAAAATACCCACAAGGTACAGATCAGGGATTTTTCCCAAACATGACGTTACTAAAAGGAACTTTGTACCCAATTATAGGACCACATGTATCAGAAAGAGGTGTAAAAGAAGCACCACCATCAATTGATATTGATATATTTGCCGGGTTAGGTGATAAGGATATTCTTGCAGGATTAGGTGGTCTTAATGGTACAGGTGTATTCGGTGGTAATTTTAGAGATGATCCACCAGCAGGCAATGACACCAGTCTTCAAGTAGAACACGGACGTGGTAACAAGCACATGCTTGGTAGATCATTGAACGCTATTGGATTTGGTATTAATGACATATTTGATGGCCAACAATATTTGGATGTTCTTTTACCAAACTCTCTCGGTAAGCGACCATGGTCTTCCGCTATTGGAAATAATTTATTTTCATCACTACAAAATCAGTATCCAACATATACTCACGATGCTACTTCTAGATTTTATGGTTATCGTAGACCAAATAATTCTAATGTAGAAGGACCAAGTAAAGAATTAACCGCAACTCAGCAATATTTATATCGAGATCCAGGAGATTATTCGATATGGAGAACTGCACGTGGTGGACGATATGAAACACAATTAAGAAATGGATGGTGGGTAGAACCATCATCTGATTCAGCGGATCGTGGTGGTAATGTTAACAATACAGATCCAAATTTACAAGTTACTGGCTATTTCAAAATTAAGGAAGATTCTGAAAATTTAGTAAGACAATATGGTAATATAGGTAGATGGTCAATAGCAACGGGTGAATTGGACAAAGAATATACTAAGTTTAATCTAAGGGCAGACTCACATAATACTGATTTATTTTGGGATCAACCGTATTATGTAACTAATATGGGTTCTCATTGGGGGTGGGGTGCAATTGCTTGTGGAAGAGGTAGTATAACTACTCAATTAGATAGAAGATTTGCGGACTTATCACGTATGTTCAAGTTTATGACATCCGGAAAAGGTATCATGTGGAACGTAGTACAATTTGGATTACAAGCAACTAATCCATCCGTAGATAGTTGGAGTGAGCCATTTGATTTATTCCAAGAAAATAAAATGGAAAGTAAACTCCTTGATACAGCGCCGGACGGAAGGAAAATGTATGATGGTTCTATTTTTGTAACTAACACATCTCTTCTAGGGAATTTTTTCGGAAATGATGATGGTACTGGCGGTATAAAATCCTTGTTAGGTAATACAAATATATTCATGCCACCACCAACACAAGTATATAATCCATTTTCTATTTTTCAGAATATATTAGGTAGTGGTTTTCTTAGTCGTTTTCAAAGACATTCAACTGCTGCTGCATACGGAATGGATGGTGCAGGTCAATGGCAACAGGGATATAAAGTAGAAATTGGACAATTATTATACCAAACTACTCCTACTGGAGAAAGGATTTATGATAAAGATTTTGATACATATACTGATATTGATAATAATGGAACTACCGCAGATTTGAAAAACTTAGGACTTCCAACTGGACGTAAGAAAGTTCCAAAAGACTTAAATCAACACTACGAGGCACAAACTACATATAGAAACAAAACAGGATTTATTGATCAAAATATAGCGGGATTAAATTACGGTCCAAAATCTTTTCATTTGAAAGACCCAAGTGGTAATTGGGTAGTGCCAAAATTTGATCCTTCAGAGTGGAACAGTACAGCAGCAAATCAAGTACCGAGTAAAGGTACGTATGATGCAGGACTATTGAGTGGAGCAGCGTCTTCATTAGATTATTTTGAAGATCCAAAGAAAAATAATCAAATAACTCGTCAGAGAAGATATAACCGTTTGATTGGTTTGATGAAAGAACTTTTACCACAGTCATTTGCTCCTACTATGGATCCGACTCGTGGTTTTGCAGCCCCTTATGGTCCACCTGCACCACCTAAACCACCATCACCTGCGTCATTGGTTGATCAGATTGCTGGGTTCTTACCATTCAAAACAAGAATGATTATGCCTTGGGAGGGTATTACCGGTGGACTTGAGGAAGGGGATTATGATGCATCAGGAACAAACGCATCTGATCCGAATTCAAATCTACGTATAAAAGCGAGTACTATATTATTGAATGTTAGTAATAAAAGACTTAGTGATTCGGAAATAATAAGAATTTCTTCTAATTTTGGTGGTCCACATTCATTTTTTGGATTGTTTGGTACTAAATTTACCAAATCTTCTCATAAGTTACTTGGACCATATACAACATCACCTGTGTTGGATAAAGATAAAGTTAGAGACGGAAAGCAAAGAGAATCGTTTTTCTCATTAGACTTCTATGGTTCTTACCGAGAAAGATTAAAAGCGATTCGTGATAAAGAATTAACTTTGAAATCTGGAGAGGTTGGTGGTGATTTACGTTCACTTGTTGCCGGCTTAACTGTACAGAGAGATGGTTCTACCCCATTAAATCCGTATGCCCAAGGAAATGCCTTTTTAACAGATGGAAGAAGTACAGCAATCGATAAAAGATATAAGAAATTATTGGGTGAACAAATAACAATTCAACCAATTACACAGATGCGTTTACAGACTAATAATCCCTTTGAATTCAGATACCCATCCTCTACCGATAGATTGAGAAATATATCAGGAATTGACATTGCTAGAGGGGACGGAATGGACAGTTCAAATTCATTCATACCAGATGCGTCAACTGCTGTTGCTGGAAACACACCAAACAGAATTACAAATCCTATTTTGAATCCAATAAAATATCATAAAACATCAGATTATGCTCATTTAACAAAATACAAAGTATCAAGACCTGGTGTTGCAACAAATTGGAATTCATCTAATTTTGCAGGTCCAGGTTCTCTGAGAAGTGAAAAGTTTAATGATTTCCGTTGGGATATTGAAGATTTAAACGGTACAGAAGGAGGTGCAACTCCATTTACAACACCAGGTTGGAATGAAAAATTAAATCTTGCATTTTCACCACATCCTAAAATAATTGACTTTCAAAGTCAAAATTTGGAAACAAAATTTGGATTGAGTGGTACTGCTGGTAAACCAGGCGTGGATAGAGGAAATCCAAGAGTTACGCATATACAATATCAAAAAGTACAACAAGCTTTTGGTGGAGCGGTTGGTGAAGTTTCTGGTAGCGGTATTGCCTTACCCGGTGGATTTACTTTAGGTGGTGCGGGTGGAAATGCAGTTCGTAATGCTGCAGGTCAAGTAGTCGGTGGACAAATCATAAAAGGAAAAGGTGGAAAGTATGCAACATATCCTGTACCAATAACAAAACCTGGATTTATATCTGCGGATTTTAGAGGTGACAGAATAAATATTATAGATTATAAGAGAGCGAATTTCCCTATAACATCTGACTTGGTTTATGAAAAGGGAGCGTTTAGTGCTCCCAATGGTATTCCTGGAACAGATGATTTAGTGGAATTTTACTTCTCAAGTCTTGTATTGGATGGACATAATTACTGCCCTGCTGAAGTAATAGTATTCAGAGCAACATTTGATAGTATTACCGATAACCACAAACCAACGTGGAATACGGTTAAATATATGGGTAGAGGAGACCCACTCTATACATACGACGGTTATGAAAGAGATGTTTCATTTGGATTCACAGTACATATTGGTTCTCGTGATGAAATGAAAGCTTCTTGGCGTAAATTAAATTATTTAGCAGGATATACCGCACCAGAATATACAAGTGCAGGATTTATCCGTGCACCGCTTTGCCGTCTTAATATAGGTAATTTATTTAAGAAAATGCCTGGCTATATTAGTTCACTTTCTTATACGTTTGATAATCAAGGCGGTACATGGGAAACCGCTCATCTTGAAGGTGATAGATATAACTCAAATACTGATGCAGCTATAAGAGATGAATCAACACCTGGTGTTTTACAGTTACCTAAAACAATACAAGTATCAGTTGGATTTGTTCCAATAGGTGTTTATCGTCCAGAAAAATACGGTGTATTCTATCCATTATATGACGATAGAACTGATAATCCAGGCCGAATAGAAACAGGACTCATACCAGATAACGATAATCGTGTTAATTGGTTTAAGCCATTTGATGATATTGCTGGTTCATTTGCTATTGCTACACCTGGCACTCCTTCTATTGCTGCTGTACCACCTGGACCACCACTAGCACCAGGAGCTGCTGGACCAGCATTCCCTGGAACCCCTGCAGTACCAGCTACACTAGCAACAGGTGGAGACCCAGACGCAACGGAATATTTAGCAGTTCGTCCAGGTGATGAAAATGTGGTACAACTATCACCACAGTTAAGTCCAACAGAAATACCTTAAAATATTAATATTTAATATTTATTAATGTAAGTTTTTATAAAATATAGAACGGAGTTTTTTGTGGAAAACAGATACAGAGATTCTTCTATTGTAAATGGCTCTAAAAAATTAGAGCCAGATGGTAATGTTAGAATGGTTTCTAGATTATCAACTCAATTTTATCCAAATTTAGACACTACCGATGATTCTGTTATCATTAGTGGTCTTGGTGATAGATTGGATATTCTTGCTAAAGAATATTATGGTGATGAATCATTTTGGTTTGTTATAGCTCGCTCTAACAATTTAGGTAGAGGTACACTTAATGTACCACCTGGTAGATTAATACGCATTCCAAGATACGCTGAATACTCTGGTATTAGTGCAATAATTAACACTTATAATGATGAGAGGTAATTTATGCCAAACATTAGTGGAGTGTATCAGAGTCCATTTTATAGACAAGTAGATGGCGGTGTTTGGAGTGAATTAAACGCTAGAGCAGCACACTATGGTAAAAAAGTAAGAGGAAGTGGAGAAGATTATACTGCTAAAAGTGTAATGTGGTCATACGGAAAAAAACCATGGGTACGTATAGCAGGGGAAGGTGTTACATTAGGTAATCCACATAGTAATGTTATGAGTAATAGAAATGGTGATTTAACTCTTTATTCTGCCCAAAGAAATCAACCAAAATTTCCTTTATTAAAAAGTCTTGAACTTTCAAATGAAGGCACAATGGGTTCTTTACTAAAGGGAAAATTTACATTTGTTATGTATCCAACAATAACTAATAGTGGTTTTGTTATGGGTGCAGTAGAAAATGCATTCTTTACTCCTGGTAAAGAAGTATCGATTAGGTGGGGATGGAGTGTTTATGCAGCAAATGCAGGGGCTTGTACTGGTTTTATGCGAGGTATAATATATAACTTTAATTGGTCTGTAAATCCAGATTTGTCTATCGTTGCGGATTGTCAAGTTGTTTCTGCAGCAACCATTGCAACTGGTATGTCAGGAGACCAAACAAATCCAGATCAACAAGGAACACCAGCAGCAATACAAGTAGACGTTCTTGGCCAACCATTAGTTGGCTCAAACTTAGCTTCGGTTATTGATAAAGACTTTGCTGACCCAGCATTTCCAGCACCAACCGTTGCACGTGGTGCTCAACAATACATTCCTAGAACTGGAACTGCTACTCAGTTATTAGAATATTGGGCAATAGGTTTACCATTTCAAGCTACCGAACCCGAATCTGTGAGTACAGACCCAAATGAAACTCAAACTGCTCAACAGAAGGCGGCAGCACCTCCACCACCAGTTGATAAAGTTTTTTATTATGTAAAACTCGGAAGTGTAACTGAATTTATAAATAATCTTATAGCATCACTCGAAGCAGGTGGTGATAATGCAGTTGGTAGATTGTTTAGAGTTACATCATTTGGTAATGTAACTGCTCATAGTCCAGTAATAAAATCCGCTTCTCCAATTGAAGTATATTTTCCAGATTCAGTTATGGGAGAATATGGTCCAACATTAAATCCATTTGCTACGGGCGCTATACTTGAAGGTGCAGCAGGTGGGGTTACTCCAGGTGATATAAACATTGGTCAAATACTTTTAGGTACAGACTTTGTAAAAGAAACTTACAAAAAATTTATAGAAAATAATTCTGCAAATATTCCATATAAAAATATAACAAGTTTTTTTGAAGAAATATGTAAAAAAATAAATGAATGTACTGGTGATTGTTACCAATTGACTGCAAATTTATTTGAACAGGAAGGTGTTGGAAGAACACCTGGTCAATGTATTTTGAGTATAGAAGATACAAATCTATCAAAATCAGTAACAGATGCAATTCAGGAATTTGTATTTGGGGTTAATATATATAGACCATTAATAAAAAGTGCATCTATAACATGTAAACCACCTGCTGCTTCTGCAGCAGCAGCGTACACTTCTGCAAGGGCACAATCTCAGGGATCAAATAGGGGTCGTGTTAATGCAGATGTACAGAATACACCAGGAAGTCTTAGAACAGGCGATCAAGTATTATCTGGACCTAATACTGGTGCAGGTACTGCAGGTGATCCTGACGCAAAGGGGGAAATAGCTGCTAAAAAAGATGGTGCTGTTAGTGCAGGATTTAACAAAAGTTGGGCTGAACAATTTCGTGGACTACTTCAAAAGTATAAGAAGTTTCAAACAACCACCGGTAGAAGTGGAGCTGGCTCACAAGATGGACATTGGTTAAACGCTGCAATATATCCAATAGATTTGAGTCTAACCATTGACGGTATAGATGGTCTTAAATTTGGGGACACTATAAAATGTATGGCTATACCAGCGAGATATAACACACCTCCTTGGGAAACTGTATTTACTATTGTAAAAGTAAATCACGTTTTAGATGATTCAAAATGGGAAACAACAATAACTACTAAAGCAAGAATTAACTTTGGTGATCAATAATGCAAGAGTACCGTAGTAAAATATACTATCAAGATCATCAGATAACAAAAAACTTATTTACAAATGGTAAAGAGTTTATGACTTTATCTGATTGGAAAGAATATATTGGTCCATACCATGTGTATTCAACTGGTGAAGTTTATACTGAAGCAGAATGGCATCCAAAAAAATCAACAAAACTAGCTCGATACATAGAAAGAAGTGAATCTTATTTCAAATATATTGATATAAAACATTACGCTAAAAGAGCAAGTGGACAAAAGTCACTTATAACTGGTAACATTCCAAAATATGATAATTATAAAAAACCGATTTCTGTTTTTATTAAACCAACAAATGATGATTACACAGAGGGATTTATTGTAAGGCATTTTGCATACAAAAGAAATGAAAGAAACCAGTTCTTTGTTGAAGTTGACAAAAAACAAACTATTGATTATTATGTAGATAGAATGGGCATAAATCAGTATTTGTATGGGGTATTTGATTTAACTTGGAAACTAACTGGTCCAGAATTCGATGTGAAGAATTCAGAAGGTAATATAATTGAATTTGGTGTTGTTGATACAAATAAAAGAACTGTTGCAAGATTGTCACGAGAATTTCCTATATTAGCGGTACTTCTAAATAATCCAAGACAATTTTCAAAATATGACGTTTAAACATTATGTTTCAAGATAAACCATGTGTTTGTGTTCCACTCTTTTCAAATGCAAACACACACTCATCCGATACAACAATAGTCGGTATGTATTTTCTATTTACCGATGGAACTGACAGATATATAAACTTTACGCATCCCGATGAACTTGAATCCGATATTGATTTATTGGAAATTAAGTTAACTCCTACTTCTATTGTGTTTAACAAAAAAGGCATGCTTTATCATGGGTTCAATGAAGGAATTGACTTGAATTCATACTTACATTATTATATGAGTGACAGTATAAATTCAAGAGAATTTTATCCAAAGGGAATGGAAGTTTTATCTACTAAGTTCTTTAGAATAGAAGATTTAGGCCATGTTATACCGTTGGCAAATCAATTAGAGTGGGCAAAGAAGATTGGGGAATATGTTTTACAATTTGACCCGTTTGGTAATGATAAAGTAATAACCGAACAATGTATTGATTATTGTAATGACTTTACGAATGTTTTTTACCAAATAGAAAAGAATGAAATTCTTGTTGGGGATGAACGTAAAAAGCAAAACTATATGTGGTACACCGCAACAAGTAGACCGAGTAATGCGTGGAACAAC
>Ga0129333_10004012_pt1 | contig 13801 bp, 15 predicted proteins | sample CPB6_08_DNA_FD_94474 | JGI IMG/M metagenome (GOLD analysis project Ga0129333, IMG submission 94474) | Freshwater to marine salinity gradient microbial communities from Chesapeake Bay, USA - CPBay_Sum_0.6_0.8_DNA | ecosystem: Environmental > Aquatic > Marine > Coastal | place: USA: Chesapeake... | reverse complement strand
TCACTCTCTTTATCCAAAGGGAAGGCGCCTGAACGAAAAGGGAAAGGTCATGACCAACCGCGAATTGAAACGATTGTGTCGGATGCAGCCGGATCGTATGGGCCAAATGTTGCAGAGTGGGCTCGGCGGGTTCTCGGTGTGGAGCTCATGCCCTGGCAGCGGCACGTTCTCGATGGTCAGCTCAGTGTTGACGCAAACGGACGATGGTGCAATGCCGTGTCGCTTGTCAGTGTTGCACGTCAGAACGGCAAGACGGTCGCATTGAAGGCGCTGTTGGGTTGGTGGTTGACGGAATACGCGGCAGAGCAAGGGCCGCAAACGATTCTGTCGACTGCGCACCGGCTCGATTTGGCGACGGCTCTGTTTCAGGATTTGGCGCCAGTGATCGAAGCCAAGTTCGGCGTGAAAGCGACGTGGGCTTACGGTCGCAACAGCATCAAGGTCGGTGATTCGTCCTGGTATGTGAAAGCTGCGCGCCCTTCGAGCGGTCACGGTATGTCGGTGGATTTGATATTGGCTGACGAAGTGTTCGGCATTGATTCTGAAACGCTCGACATTGGTTTGCTGCCGACGCAACGCGCGCGACCTAATCCGTTGTGCTCGATGTGGTCTACGGCCGGCACCGAGGATTCGATTGCGATGTTGCGGTGGCGTGAGCAAGGCATTAGGGCGATTGACCAGGGCAAATCGACAGGTATTTACTTGGCCGAGTATTCACCGCCGCCTGATTTAGACCCCATGAGCGAAGCAGCTTGGGAATATGCCAACCCGGCGCTCGGTCACACACTCGATATTCGCACCGTTGAGCAGGAGGCCAAAGGCCCTAATCGTGCAGGGTTTCTGCGTTCTAGCGTGAACCTGTGGGTGCAATCAGAGCTCTCGTGGCTGCCGCCCGGTCGTTGGGAATCATGCAAAACCGATTTACAGCCTTTGCCTGGCGGCGTGTTAGCGGTCGAAGTCGCAATAGACGACGGCCGGTACGTCGCAGTACGTTGCAACGCGAACACTGCTGGAACCCTGACTGTGACTGTCGCGTTTATGTGCGAAACAGTGACACAAGTTTGGGATAACGTGCGTCAACAGATTCGACAGAATCCGAATCTGCAACTAGCGATCACTCCGACGCTCGACACGAACTGTCCGACCGATTTACAGCGCCGTCGCGTAATAGTTGGGTACCAAGAAATTGGGCGCTACACCAGTTTGGTTCGCCAGCTCATCAATGAAGGTCGCGTCGCGCACACCGGCGAGACAATGCTCGCTGAACACGTCGGTCGCGCAATCGCCGTTAAGACTCCAGGCGCTATCGCGTTGTCGAGCACCAAATCCAGCGGCCCCATCGAGCTCGCACGCTGTTTGGTGTGGTGCGTTGGCATGATGGCCAAGCCTCGCCCGGTCGTCAACCGACCAGTCATCGCATACCGCGCCTAGACTGTTTCGACATGGCTGGTTTCTCACTCAAACGCACTTCAAACGTGCAACCGCAAGCACACATCGGCGCTGCAGGCGCCGCAGGCGACCCATACGTCGGCAATTTCATGACGTACACCGTCGATTTCAACCGCAGCCAAGCCATCCAAGTACCCACAATCAGCCGTGCCCGCGACCTGATTTGCGGCATGATCGGCTGCCTCCCCATCCGGCAATACGCCAAACAATGGGTCAATGATGAGTACGAGGACATGGATTTGCCCGACGACACCTGGTTCCAACAGCCAGATCCGAACGTCACCCGCAATTTCATCATGTCCTGGACAACCGACGATCTCATTTTTTACGGTCGCGCCTTCTGGGTTGTCACCAGCCGCTTCGGTAACGGATTCCCGGCCACCTTCACTTGGATTCCAGCATCGAACATCCAGACCCGCGACCAGGCAGGCCCAATTTGGTTCGGTGTCTCAAAGGAAGTGTATTTCAACGGCACGAAACTGAACCCCAACGACGTGATCCAATTCCTCAGCCCGATTCAAGGCCTGTTGACGATGGGTGCGCGCGCACTGCGCACCAACATCAACCTGGACACTTCTGCAGAGCGTTTCGCCAAGAATCAAACGCCAGCCGGTGTGTTGAAACAGACCGAAGGCGAACCGTTGAGCGCCGAGGAATTGTCGGAGCTTGCCGCCGCGTTTGCTGCCGCCCGAAATTCAAACGCCATCGCTGCGTTGAATCAGTACGTCGACTGGAAAGAGTCGTACATGGATCCAAGCAAACTTCAGCTGACCGAAGCACGCACCTACCAAGCGTTGGAAATGGCGCGCGTTGCAAACATTCCGCCATACCTGGTCGGTGCACCAAGCGGATCAGGCATGACGTACCAAAACGCTTTGCAGGCACGCCAAGACCTTTACCTGTTCGGCGCAAAGCCGTACATCGATTGCATCGAGCAAACGTTGAGCATGAACAACGTGACACCACGCGGCCGATTCATCTACCTTGACGTAGAGTATTACTTGGAGGAAGCAAACAATGTGCCGGAGTCGGACAACGCTGCACCGGCTCCGGCACAACCCGAAACCGAAACCGAGGACTAAATGTTGAAACTGACTGCCTCCGATACGTTCATCGTCGCCGAGGAAGGCGAATCACCGCGCACCATTTCGGGCGTCGCAGTGCCCTGGAACACCGAAGCCACCGTCTCCGACGGCACCCGCGTCATGTTCGAGCGAGGCAGCCTGGCAGTAAACGGCAAAAAGCCCAAGCTTCTCAAATACCACGACGACACCGCTCCGGTCGGCATCGTCACGTCACGCCTGGACAGCGAAAAAGGGATGCTTTTCACGGCCCGCGTTTCTGCCACCAGTGAAGGCAACGACATGCTCGAACTAATCAAAGACGGCGCAGTCGACGCAGTCTCAGTAGGTGTCAACCCAACCGAATACCGTTTCAACGACGACGGCGTCATGGTGATTTCGCGCGGCGAATGGGTAGAGTTGTCGCTAGTCACCGCACCCGCATTTCGCGGTGCTACGATTACAGAGGTTGCAGCGACCGAAGGCAAGTCAGACGAACAGGAGCTCCAACCAATGACCGACAAGATCGAAACCGCCGCAGCCGTCGCCGAAGTACCGGCAGCCGCCCCGGTGGCGCCCGTTTGGGCAACCGCCAAGCGCGAATTCAAACTGCCAAGCGCCGCTGAATACGTCAGCAAGCTGCTCACCGGCGGTGTCGAGGCCCAACAGTTCCTCTCGAACATCAAGGCCGCCGCGCCTGACGTGGTCACCACTGACACGCCTGGCATCCTGCCCGAGCCGATCACCGGCACGGTCTACAACAACCTCATCGGTCGCCGCAACGTCATGGAAGCCATCGGCACCAAGGCAATGCCCGGCGGTGGCAAAGTGTTCCGTCGCCCGAAGGTCACCACGCACACGACCATCGGTTTGAGCAACGGCGAAAACACCAACCTCGACTCTGGCACGTTCGTCGTTTCAAACAACAACGTGACCAAGTCGGTGTACGGCGGCTACGTTCGCCTCTCCGAAGAGGACATCGACTGGACGCAGCCAGAAGTCATCGGCCTGTTGCTCGATGACATGGCGCGCGAATACGCCAAGCAGACCGAGACGGTCGTTGAAGCCAACCTCGAAGCCGGCATCAGCACCACGCAGGCCGCGTTCGACGTGACCGACCCGGCAGCCTGGGCAGATTTCGTCTACGACTGCTCAGTCACAATCCTGAACGCCAGCTCGCACCTGCCGACCCACATGTTCTGCTCGCCATCGTTCTGGGGCGCGTTGGGCAAGTTGTCGGACACGGCAGACCGCCCGCTGTTTCCGCAGATCGGCCCAATGAACGCCTACGGCAACGTCACGCCAGGCAGCCTCTCGGGCAATGCGTTCGGCCTCACCGTCGTCGTCACGCCGTACAACAGCGACTTCCTCGCCATCGGCAACCCGGACGGATTCGAGATCTACGAACAGCAGAAGGGCGCCATCCAGGTCGAAGCTGCTGACGGCTCGCTCTCGCGTTACATCAAGTTCAGGGGCTACCTCGCCACCTTGATGATTGACGCAAGCAAGTTCGTCAAGATCGCCTAACAGTTCGCCTCCTCCAAGCGACTGAGACTGTGGCAACGTACACGATCACCCATAAACAGGTGGTTGACAACGTTGCCACAGTCCAGGTATTGCAATCGCCCGAATTTGAAGTAGGGCAATCGGTAACTATCACCGGTCTGAGCGGCTTTAACGGCACGCACGTCATCACCGCGTTGCCTGAGTATTACTTCACTGGCGTCACCACCGAAGGCGACTACACCTACGACACGACGCGGATTATTCCTAACCAAATTCAATTCGCGCTTACGACAGACGACGTTGAGCGTGTCGCAGCCAGCGGCAGCCTCACCTACTCGATCACATGCACTTGGATTGTGTTGTCAGACCTGGAGGATTACCTGGGCTACACGTTTACTGGCTCAGTAGCCGACTACGACGTAGCAACAATGGCCGTAGGCGCTGCCAATGCGTTCGCGTTCAGACGCCGCCAAGAATCGGGCTATTGGGATTCCGCAAGCACCGTACCGGGCCTCGATGTCAAGCTCGGCACCGTTCAATACGCCGCAATTCTGTTCAGAGAAAAAGGCAGCGTCGAAGCACTCGCGTCATTCGATCCGTTGTCCACCGGCGCACCCACCGGCAACATGGGCCAAATCATGCGCCTGCTCGGAATCAATAAACCGCAGGTTGCCTGATGGGTTTATTTAAAGACGGCTACGACCAACTGGTCACCAAACTTAAAACCATTACCGGGTTACCAGTCATCAGCGACCCGCGCGTCGTCAACCCGCCATGCGCCCTGCTGGAAGCCCCGGTCATCGCAATGTCAACCAACGTGGTCGCCGACATGGAATTCAGGCTCGTCGTCATCGGCCTGGGCGCTGGAGACAACCGCACGATGGATCAGCTGCTTGACATTGCCGACCTGGTACGCGCAGCAGAAATCGGATTGACCGCCGCCCGGCCAACGACCGTCTCTTACGGCGGCCTTGATTACGCGGCCTACGAATTGACCATCCGCACCAAAGTCGCACCGTAGACCCACTAGACTGCGGATTGGCTTGCAGCGAGCCTCCACGAACAGGAGAACCGCTACATGGCCGTCGCCACCACATACCTCGCCTCACCAACGTTCAACATCGGAGCCTCGTCGGCATCGACAAAGGATTTGACCGACCAGTGCAAGAGCGTGGTGGTCACCAAGGCGCGCGAATCGCTCGACCAGTCAAGCTTCGGCGACACCGGCCGCCAGTTCGTCGGCGGGCTCACCAACATCACCGTCACCGCCACGTTCCTGATGGAATACTCGGCGACGCCTGGCACTTACGTCGACCTGACCAGCCTTGTCGGTACCCGCTGCTACGTCGCAGTTAGGCCGACCAGCGGCGCCATCTCCACGACCAACCCGGAGTTCCAGATCACCGGCGCATACCTTGAATCGCTTGATGTGGTCAACGGCTCAGTCGGTGAACTGTCCGAAGTTGAAATCACGCTCACCGGCGGCACCCTGGTCGAAGACGTGACCCCATGAAATTGACAATCCAGGTGTCGTTTAAGACACCGGCAGGACAATCAGTCAGCGAGACGGTCACCACGACCATCGCAACTGCCGCAGCGTGGGAACGCAAATTCAAGCGCCGCGCATCTGATTTGCAAGGCGGCATCGGTATCGATGATCTGATGTTCATGGCGTGGCATGTGCTCAACGCGCAAAAGCGTGAGGGCCGCGACTATGACACCTGGCTTCAGTCGGTTGAGGATTTCAGCGTCGTTGAGGTCGCTAGCGCAAACCCTACGGATCCGGCAGCATCAGACGCCAGTTAGCTGAGCTGCTGTTGGCTACCGGCTACTGGCCAGACGGCATCGAATTTGATGTAGAGGATTTGGCGACCGTGTTGCTGCTCGCCAAGAAACAGCAGGACAAACGCCGTGGCCGCTAACACAACCGTCACCGTGGTCGGCGTCAAAGAAGCCATGCGCGACTTGCAGAAGCTCGAGCCTGACCTTGCCAAAGAAATCAAACGCGATTTTAAGCAAATCGTTGACCCAATCGTCAAAAACGCACGCACCCAAGTCGTTGGAAGGCCGCTGTCAGGTTTTGCCCGGTCATGGAAACAAGGCCGCATTTTTCCGTGGGATCAGCAAGCAGTAAGCAAATCCATCATCGCGCGATTCAGCAACAGGCGTCGAGGCAACAGCCTGGCTGTTTTCAGCGTCACCATGAAAAGCCCAGCAGGCACAATCTTTGACATGGCAGGCCGCAAATCAGCGAACCGGCTAGCCACAGCACTCGATCAGCTGTATGGCCGCGCATCACGCCTTATGTGGCCGACCTACGAACGTAACGCTGACGCAGTAAACCAAAACCTTGCGCAACTCGTTGACAAAATCACCGATGAGACGAATCGTAGACTGGTGCGCTAATGGCCGTAACAATCCCGATTATTTCCGAGTTTGATGGCAAAGGTATTAGCAAAGCCGTTGCCGAATTCAAACAACTTGAAGGCGCTGGCGCCAAAGCCCAGTTCGCTCTCAGCAAGGCTGCCCTGCCGGCAGCTGCCGCTATCGGTGGCCTGGCTGTCGTTATTGGCGACGCGACCAAGGCTGCTATTGAGGATGCCAAAGCACAAGAGTTACTGGCCTTAGCAATTGAAAAGAACACGCTGGCTGGTGAAGCCAACGTGCGTGCTGCCGAGGCTTACATCGAGGCCACCATGATGAGCGCGGCTGTCGCCGATGACGTGCTCAGACCAGCGTTGGCGACCCTGGTGCAAACCACAGGCGATTTGCAATACAGCCAAGAGCTGCTCAATGCCTCGCTTGATATCTCGGCTGCCACCGGCACCGAACTTAGCGCAGTGACCGACGCTGTCGCTAAGGCTTACGCAGGCAACACCAAAGCCCTAGCCAACTTGGTGCCCAGTGTGCGCGGCCTCATTCAAGAGGGAGCCTCGCTCGACCAAATTATGCAAGCCCTCAATGCAACAGTCGGCGGCGCAGCCGTCGTAGCCGCCAATAGCGCTGAAGGCCGCATGAAACGATTATCACTGACTATCGGCGAAACCAAGGAATCAATTGGCGCCGCATTTTTGCCGATACTTGAAAAACTGTTGCCATACCTGCAACGGTTTGCCGACTATGCCCAAAAGAACAGCGACACCATCGTCAAGGTCATGCTTGCGGTTGGTGGATTGGCAAGCGCCATTCTGGTGCTTAACACCGCCGTCAAAGTCATCACCGCCAGTCAACTGCTACTCAATCTGGCGATGACGGCCAACCCAATTGGCATCGTCGTCGTCGCAGTCGCAGCTCTGGTAGCCGGTTTCATGTTGCTGGTGGAAAAGACTGGCAGCGTCAAAAACGCTTTCATGACAATGGGCAATTTCATCATCGGTATTTTTGAAAACATTGCCAATCGATACGTCGACATGGTCAACCTGATTATCAAAGGATTGAACCTGTTGCCTGGCGTCAACATCGGGCCCATCGGCGAAATCAATTTGCCACGTTTCAATGTCGGCGGCGGAGGCGGTAGCACAGCCACACCCGGAGGCACTAGCGGCCCAGATCTGATTGAGCGACGCTTTGCAGCCCCTGTGGTGCCTGTCGTGCCAGCACCCGGCGTGACCCTGCCTGCACCGTCGGGAGGCGGTGGAGGCGGTGTCGGCGGTGGTGGTGGTGGGCTCGGTCGAGGGATGATTGGCATCCTGCCAGTCGGGGAAGGCTTCATTGGTGGCGGCGGTGGAGGCATCGGCGCAGCACCGGGCAATGAAGCGCTACTTGACGGCATGACTGGCGGCATCAGCATCACCATCAATACGGTCACCGCACCATCAGATCTCGGTGACACCATCGTTAACGCCCTGCGCTCATACAACCGGCGAAGCGGCCCAATCCAAGTGGAAGTCGCCTAATGCCTGGCACCGTAGTTCAGTCGGGCGAATACACACTCGAATTAGACACAGGGTTCAACGTCAACCAATTCACCCTGGACGACCCGACGGCCGGCGTCCTGGACTCCACCGTGTTCGTCATCCAAGGCACGTCACAATTCGCAGACATAACCGAATACGTCACTCGCATTAGTTACAAACGCGGCCGCGAAAAAACCGACGACCAATTCGGCGCGAGCACCATGAATTTCACCATGCTCGACCAAACAGGAATTCTCGGGCCCTACGACTCCAGCAGCCCCTACTACAACCCGACCAACGACGAACCAGGCTTAGCACCGCTACGCAAAATCAGACTCAAACGCGAATCCACCTACCTTTTCACAGGCGTCGTTATCGGCTACGACTACCAATTCGCCCTGGCGGGGCCAAACACCGTGAGTGTTACTTGTGCCGACGACTTCTACAAATTGGCTCAAACGCAGCTTGACGAATGGAACGTCACCAGCCAAACCTCCGGCCAGCGCATCACCTCGACCCTTGCACTTCCAGAAGTTGACTATGACGGCACCACCGACATTGACACCGGCACAGTCGATCTCGGCCACGATTCGCCCTACACCGTACCCCAGGGCACCAACACGCTCACCTACCTGCAACAAATTAACGACGCAGAGCAAGGCCGCCTTTTCATGGCAGCTGATGGCACGCTGACGTTCCAGCCGAGAATCAGTTTTACTTTTGATGCGCCAATATTGTCATTCAAAGACGACGGCGTCGGCACCAAATACAGCGACCTAAGCATCGCCTTTGACGCAGACGAGGTAGTCAATCGCGCATATGTTAAAGCCCTCGACGGTGATGACGCCACCGACACTGACGCAGCCAGCATCGCTAAATACTTCACGCAATCACGCAGCATCACCAACAGCCTGTTGCACACACAAACACAAATTGATGACCTGGCCGAATACTTGCTGGTGCCTGAACCGTTGCCCCGGTACACGTCACTGACCACGACGTTCAGCCGCCTAACCGAAGCAGAACGCGATCTAGCAGCCGGCATCGATATTGGCGACACCATCAGCATCGAGAAAGAAATACCAAACCTGCAGCAGCCGATTGCCAGCGTTCTCAGCGTCGAGGGCATCTCGGGAATTATTGACGTTAAAAGCGGGCACACTGTCACCTACTACACCGCTAGCACCGTGTTCCTGTATGAGCTCATATTGGACGACGCCATTTACGGCGAACTCGACGCGCTTAATGCCGTAGGATGATGACCCATGCCAGCAGGTAACTACAACATCGTTTGCGACCAGGGCTCAACATTGACTCGCGTTTTGACCTGGAAAAACAGCAACGGCACCGCCGTCGATCTCACCAACTACACGGCCCGGATGCAGGTGCGCACCAACTACGCATCCAACACAGCACTACTGAGCTTGACGACCGAGAACGGCGGCATCACCCTGGGCGGTGTCGCTGGCACGATCACGCTGCTGGCTACGGCTACGGCGACTGCAGCTCTCGCGGCAGACACTTACGTTTACGACCTGGAGATGATTACCGGGGCAAACGTGACCCGCCTGGTCGAGGGCACATTTCAAGTGACGCCAGAGGTGACGCGATGAGCGTGACCGTCAATGATGACGGCTACACAGTCAACATGGTTGACGAGGATTACATCGTCACAGTCACCGATGAGGGCTACGCAATCACGGTTACGGAAGTAGTCCAATCGGCTACTGTCACCAATGCTGGCATCATTGGCCCGCAAGGCCCTACAGGCCCTACCGGCGCCACTGGCGCTACAGGAGCTACCGGGCCACAAGGGCCCGCTGGCCCGAAAGGTGACACTGGTGCAACTGGCGCAACTGGAGCCACCGGCGCTACAGGAGCCACTGGCCCGCAAGGGCCCGCTGGCCCGAAGGGCGATACTGGTGCCACTGGTGCAACAGGCCCGACTGGTGCCGCAGGTGCTACCGGCCCGAAAGGTGATACTGGTGACACTGGCCCTGCTGGCCCGACTGGCGCTACAGGTGCCACCGGCCCCAAAGGTGATACTGGCGACACTGGCCCACAGGGGCCCACTGGTGCCACTGGAGCCACAGGCGCGACTGGCCCACAGGGCCCACAAGGCGACCCAGGCCCTACCGGGGCGACTGGTGCAACCGGCCCGCAAGGGCCACAAGGCGATCCAGGCCCGACTGGCGCTACAGGTGCTACCGGCGCTACAGGTGCTACTGGTGCGACCGGCCCGCAAGGCCCAGAGGGCGGCACCACGACGCTGACCACTAAGGGCGATTTGCTGACTCGTGATTCGTCGGCGGTAGCTCGACTAGGTGTCGGTACCAACGGTCACGTTCTCACGGCTGATTCGACGCAGACGTTGGGTATCAAGTGGGCGGCGGCGGCTGGTGGTATGACTGAGTTGGATACGCAGACGTTCAATTCGAGCACGACGTACACGGTGGTGTCGGGTGCGAAGTTGATCGTGGTGGAGGCGGTCGGTGCTGGCGGCGGCGGTGGTGGTGGCTATCGGAACACGGGAACCAATAACGCTGGCGGCGGTGGTGGTGGTGCTGGTGCGCCTTGGGAACGGGTCGTGTTGGCGGCGTCGGAAGTTGGTGGTGCTGGTGCATCGGTAACGGTGACTATCGGCGCTGGTGGTGCAGGTGGTGCAGGTCGCACAGGATCAACAGGTGGAGGGACGGATGGTTCCGTTGGCGGCACATCACGGTTCGGCACGTTTTACTTCGTAGGTGGGCGTCGAGGCGGTGGCGGCTTGACTGGGAGCGCAAGTGAGGCCATTGGTTATATCTATTTAGCGAACGCAACTTTGGGTCGTGGTGGTCTTGGTACTAGTAATTCAGTTGGCGCAGCGGGTTGGGCATCATTTCGCGGCGGTGCTGGCGGCGGCGGCGGTGCAGGTCGCGCAAGTGCGAATAATGCTGGTGGTGCTGGCGGGTCGTATTACACAGACCCATCTTCGACGTTTACTGCAAGCAACGCATGGACTGTCACTACGGGTGGTGGTGGTGCGGGTGGTACGGCTGGCGGCGGTAACGGTACGGCTGGTGCATCGTTGGGTATCGGTGGCGGCGGCGGCGGCTCCAACAACGGTGCGGCTGGCGGTAACGGCGGCAACGGCGGCACTGGTGCTGGCGGTGGTGGTGGCGGAGGCGCGAACGGCGACGGTAACGGAGGCACAGGCGGAAACGGCGGAGACGGACAAATCAAGATTTGGGTCTTCGGATGAGATGGCTTGAACTGAACGCTGAAGGCGTCGTCATCAACGTCGTCGTCTGGGACGGCGTATCCGAATACGCGCCGCAAGGTGTCGCACAACTGCTGCCATGCTCTGAACATCCAGGCGTCTCGTTCGGCTGGCAAAAAGTTGAAGGCGGCTGGATCGAACCCGAAACCACAACGACTGAATAGGCTGAACACATGCCAATCACTACATACACCGCCGGCGACATATTGACCGCAAGCTCGCTCAATAACAACTTTGGAGCTACCGGGCTGCAGTTCGTCAAAAGCCAAACCATCGGCACGGCAGTGTCAAGCGTCGAAGTGACTAGCGCGTTCTCAGCCGACTACGACAACTACCTGGTGCTGGTTAGCGGTGGCAGTGCTTCTGCCGATACACGACTCAGCATCCAATTCGGCGCAACCACTACCGGGTACAAGTGGGTCACCGAAATTGTCACCTGGGATTCGCCGCAAGCAACCAACGAAACAGGCAGTGCAGCTGCCAGCAATATCGACTACGTTGCAGCAACCAGCACAACCTCGCTCGCGGGCCACATGACGATTCTGAATCCATACCTCAGCGAAAACACGTTCGTCATTGCTGACGGTCTATTCGATGGCGACAACGGCGGCGGCTGGACACGCGGCATCCTCGACAATACGACGAGCTACACCGCGTTCACTCTCACACTTTCATCGGGCACAATGACTGGCGGCACCGTCAAGGTCTACGGATACAAGAACTAATGCGCTGGCAATACATTCTCGAAGATTGGGCCAAAGCGTTCGTGGCTGGCTCAGTCGCAGTTCTGATGGTCGGCGACCTCAACTGGCAAGGCGCGCTCAAAGCCGGGTTGGCTGCCGTACTGCCACTGGTGTACGCATGGGCCAACACGAAAGACACCCGGTACGGCCGCAAGTGAGCCGCGAAGTCAGGCCAGTGCGCCTGCCCGCCGATCTCGGCAACGTAAGACCAGGCGAAATACCCGCCTACCTTTTGCGCTCAATACGGCCCTACGGCCGGCTGCACTGGCTCGCCGCCCAGGCATGGGAAGCCATGCGCAGACAAGCTCACGCTGACGGCATCAGACCGTTCAAACCAACCAGTCACGGCGACACATACCGCGACCTAGCAACACAAGAACGCGGATTCCTCGCTCGATACACCACAGCCCCGATTAACAACAGCACATCAATCCGCACATGGAAAGGGCAGCGTTGGTATCTGAAGCCAGGGCTGGCGCCGATGGCAGTACCTGGCACAAGCACACACAACCTGGGCCTCGCCGTCGACGTATCAGAAGCATCGGGCGACCGCCTGGCATGGATGGAAGCCAACTGCTTGACCTTTGGCTTTAGTTGGGAATTCACATCTGGCGCAGAACCTTGGCATATCCGCTATTTCACGGCAGAATCAATACCGCCCAGGGTGCAGCGCTGGCTCGACACCCATGCAAACTGAAATCACCGTCGCCATCATCTCAGCCGTCGCCATCGTGGCGGCAGGCGTACCGGCCGCCCTCATCGAGCGAGCCCGCCGAGAAAACGCCGACGATCACGCATACGTTCGCAAGATACTGACTAGGGTGGAAACAAAGCTAGACAACCACTTGGAGGATCACAGCAATGGCTTTACGCGACGAAATAACCCGAAAGGTAAACAAAATCGGTGACCTGGTCACTTGGGTCGACAAACAGAAAAATCGCAAAGAATGGGTCGACATCATCCTGGACGAATCATTCAGCAACCAGGCCGTCGCCGCACTGCTAACCAAACACGGTTTCAAAACCGATTGGAATGTCGTTTACCGCTACAGGATGCGTCATGGCGCTAAGTGACGAGCTCGGCGAGCTGCAAACAATCGATCAGCTGCGCCAGGCACTGAAACGCTCTAATGAGCTGAACATCAAACTGAAGCACAAGACCGGCGAATTGGTTGCCGCTGTGTATCAGGCCGCTAAAGATGCGGGGCTGGCCACACCACCAGTCAAAGTCAAACCGCCTGCAAAAGACACGCGCAAAGGCAAAGCCGAAGTAGCGCTCATCCATTGCACCGATTGGCAGCTCGGCAAAAAGACCGTCAGTTACGGCAAAGAAACGTGCGCCCAACGCATCGAGCGTTTCATTGACAAGAGCATTGCCATCACGGAAATCCAGCGCAAGCATCACCCGGTACGCGAGGCAGTGCTGTTTCTCGGTGGCGACATGGTCGAGGGCTTAGGCATCTTTCCTGGTCAAGCATGGGAAGTTGACGCCCTGCTGTATGAGCAGCTGTTTAACACGTCGCACATCATCAGCCAAACCATCACCACACTGGCTGCCAACTTCGAGTCAGTGCGCGTCGTGTGCGAATACGGCAACCACGGCCGCATCGGCCGCAAAGGCGAAATGCCAGCCGGCGACAACATTGACCGCATCGCTTACGAAATCGCGCGCAACAAAGTGGGCCACCTAGTCAAAGACTGGCAGTCGTCAGACGCCTGGTATCAGATCACCAAGATTGGCAACTACAAGGCGCTGTTGGTGCACGGCGACGAAATCAAGAGTTTTGGCGGCAACACACCAGCCTTCGGCATCCTGCGCAAAGTCAACGCATGGGCCGGTGGCGTCATCGAGGACTTCCACGACTGCTACATGGGCCACTGGCACAC
>Ga0129333_10004009_pt1 | contig 13808 bp, 10 predicted proteins | sample CPB6_08_DNA_FD_94474 | JGI IMG/M metagenome (GOLD analysis project Ga0129333, IMG submission 94474) | Freshwater to marine salinity gradient microbial communities from Chesapeake Bay, USA - CPBay_Sum_0.6_0.8_DNA | ecosystem: Environmental > Aquatic > Marine > Coastal | place: USA: Chesapeake... | reverse complement strand
TGGTTGAACAGCGACACCTCCTTGAGGTATTTTTGTACCGATCCCTCAATCATTTTGGCAGCAATGTCAGCCGGTTTGCCGGATTCTGCCGCCTTGGCAGTGGCGACTGACCGCTCCCTGGCAATCAGGTCGGCCGGCACATCGGCGCTGGTCAGCGCCACGGGCTTCATCGCTGCCACATGCATGGCAACATCCTTGGCGGCAACTTCATCGCCGTCGAACTCGACCACCACACCGATACGGGTGCCGTGCAGATAAGCGGCCAACCTGGAGCCGGAGGCAAAGCGCTTGAAACGACGAAACGACATGTTTTCGCCAATCTTTCCAATCAGTCCCTTGCGAACCTCTTCCAGGGTTGGACCAAAACCGTCCTGACTGTAGGACAGCTCACCCAAGGCAGCCAGATCAGCCGGGTTGTGCTTGACGATCAGTTCCGCCGCCGCCTTGGCCAGCGCCAGGAAACTGTCGTTCTTGGTCACAAAGTCAGTCTCACAATTGACTTCGATCATCGAACCGGTGGCGCCCTCAATACAACTGGCCACCACGCCCTCAGCCGTCACCCGTGAGGCGGCTTTGCCAGCCTTGGTGCCCAATTTAACGCGCAACACTTCCTCGGCCTTGGCCATGTCGCCATCAGCCTCGGTTAGGGCCCTCTTGCATTCCATCATCGGGGCATCGGTCTTGGCCCGTAGTTCAGCGACCATGCTTGCGGTAATTGCAGCCATTTATTTCTCCGTCATCAGTTCAATTCAAAATCAGCTTAAAAAAAAGGGGCACACTGCGCCCCTTTTTGCGACAGGTCGAGCACTCAGCTGGCCGCCTCATCGACTTCAACAAACTCATCGTCAGTCTCGGCAGCAACCGCCTTGACCACATCGTCCACTGCATTGGCACGACCTTCCAGAATGGCATCCGCGATGCCGCGCGCATAGAGGGTGACCGCCTTGGAAGAGTCATCATTGCCAGGAATCACATAGTCGATGCCTTCTGGTGAGTGGTTGGAGTCCACCACGCCGATCAGAGGAATGCCCAGTTTGCGGGCTTCAGCCACGGCAATCTTGTGGTAGCCAACATCAATCACGAAGATGGCGTCGGGCAGATTGTTCATTTCCTGAATGCCACCAATGTCCTTTTCGAGCTTTTCCATCTCGCGGCCAAACATGAGTTGTTCTTTTTTGCTCATGGCATCAAGGCCCAGCTCCATTTGGGCTTTCATTTCCTTGAGGCGCTTGATGGAGGTCTTGACGGTTTTGAAATTGGTCAGCATGCCACCCAGCCAGCGCTGGTCAACATAAGGAACACCAGCACGCTGGGCTTCGGCGGCCACGATTTCACGGGCCGTACGCTTAGTGCCTACCATCAAAATGGTACCGCGACGGGACGCCAATTGCTTGACGAACTGAGCCGCCTCCTGGAACATCGGCAGCGATTTTTCCAGGTTGATGATGTGAATCTTGTTCCGATGGCCAAAAATGAATGGGGCCATCTTGGGGTTCCAGAAACGGGTCTGGTGGCCGAAGTGGACACCGGCCTCCAACATCTGGCGCATGGTCGTGGACATAAATAAAACTCCAAAGGTTAGGTCTAAAATCCGGCTCGCTAATCACAACCCCAGTCGCACCATTAAGGACGACTGGACACTGTTGCAACACCTGGAGAGAGTCGATTTGCGATTGCCAAGCACCCGCAGGGTGCAAAGCCCGAAGATTGTAACACGCTTTCCCAGGCAAAAACCTCTATTCCATGCCATCAGACCTGCATTCTCTGAGACAAGATATCCGCGAAAACCGCCGCAGCGCCAGCTCTGAGATCGAGCAATCCATTGCAGTGGCCCAATCCCCTGTTTGTGCCCATGCGCTACTGGACTCGTCCTTTGACCAGGCACGCCACGAAGCGGCCAGTGCGCCTGCAAGCAGCCCGCTGGCTGGCCTGGCTGTGTCCATCAAGGATCTGTTTGATATTGCCGGCCAGACCACCGCCGCTGGCTCTCTTGTGTTGGCCAGGTCACCCGAGGCCAAACACGACGCCCCTGCGGTTGCCCGGCTGCGAGCTGCAGGTGCCGCCCTGATCGGCCGCAGCAATATGACTGAATTTGCATTTTCCGGCGTTGGCATCAACCCTCATTACGGGACGCCCGCGAATGCAGCGATGCAAGACACCCCCCGCATACCTGGGGGCTCCAGCAGCGGGGCCGCCATTACCGTGGCGACTGGCGCTGCCCATGTCGGACTAGGATCAGATACCGGGGGCTCGATTCGAATTCCTGCGGCACTCAATGGCATCGTCGGCTTCAAAAGCACGGCCAGATTGGTGCCCACAGATGGCGCCTTGCCCCTGTCAACCACGCTGGACACAGTCTGCGCCATGACCCGGTCCGTGCGGGACGCTCTGCTCGTGCATGAAATCCTCGCCGATCGCAAAGTCAGCCGAACGACCGCCCGCTTGTCAGACTACAAGCTGGCCGTGGCTGAAACCCTGATGCTGGATGACATCGAGCCTGCCGTGGCCAAGGCCTTTGAAGGCGCGCTGGCCCGGCTTCGTCAGGCCGGAGCCCAGATCACAGAAATTCCACTCAGGGAATTGGCCGAGCTAAGCCCCATGCAGGCCAACGGCAGCTTCTCGCCTGCAGAAAGCTACCACTGGCATCGCCAACTAATCGATCAGCAAGGCCAGCGCTATGACCCGCGCGTACTGGCGCGCATCATGCGCGGTGCCTCGATGTCGGCCACCGATTACATAGAGCTTATCCATGCAAGGGCGAACTGGATCGATCGCATGAACCGGCAGTTGCATCCCTTTGATGCAGTGTTGTCACCCACAGTCCCCCTTCTGGCACCGCCTATCGCTGATCTGGCGCCCGGTGAGGGTCTAGACGCGGCCAAAGATGCAGCCCTGGACCAGAACTTTTTCCGGGTCAATGCATTGCTGTTGCGCAACCCGAGCGCCATCAACATGCTGGATGGCTGCGCCATATCCATTCCCTGCCAGCCAGAAGGTGAGGCCCCTGTTGGGCTGATGCTGTGGCATGGTGCTCTGCATGACGATACCCTGCTCAATCTCGCCTTGCAGGTTGAGCAAGCACTCACGGCGTGATGCATTCATGAAGCTTGCTGTTGTCGGGGCAGGCATCATCGGCGTGACTACCGCCTATGAACTTGCCATGGATGGCCATGAAGTCACAGTCTTTGAACGGCATCTGGCCGCTGCCGAGGGAGGTAGTTTTGCCAATGCGGGTGTGATCGCACCCGGCTATGTCACGCCCTGGGCGGCGCCGGGCATGGCCGTCAAGGTACTTGCACAGATGCTGTCGCGCCATGCCTCATTTCGATTCAGTTGGCCCCTTCGGATGGGCGAACTGGCTTGGCTCTGGAAAAGTTTTCGGGCCTGCCGGGCAGAGACTTATGCCCAAAACCGCAGGCGGATGCAGGCGCTGGCTACCTACAGCCGCGATCGCCTGCACACCGTGCTGGCTTCCTGCAAACTGGAAATTGATGGCGGTCGCGGCTACACCGTTCTGCTGCGATCCGAACGAGACCGTCTGGCCATCGAACCCAGTCTTCAGGTTTTACGAGATAACGGAATCAAACACCAAGAGCTTTCTGCTGAGGCTGCCCGTCAAATCGAGCCGGCGCTCAATCCGCTGACTCCCTTGGCCCATGCCATCCATCTGCCAGATGACGAGGTGGGAAATTGCCGCCAGTTTGCCCAACTTCTGAAAACCCAGGCACAGCATCTTGGCGTACGGTTTGTATTTGGCACCAGTGTGCAATCCATTGCAGCCAATTCATCTCTCGGCCTCAAGCTTTCAGGCGACTCGAATTTGCATCCCTTTGACGGCGTGGTCATATGCGCTGGGGCTGAATCTGCCCATCTGCTGCGCCCTCTGGGGCTAAAGCTCCCGCTAGCAAGCGTTTATGGCTATTCCATCAGCGCTGCCTTGCGCGAAACACATCTAGCCCCCGTGGGCGCTGTCATGGATGAGCGCTACAAGGTGGCGATCTCCCGGCTGGGCAACCGAATCCGGGTTGCCGGGGGCGCCCAGCTCGGCGGAAACCCTGAAATCCATCGACAGGACGCCATTGCCACCCTCTACAAGGTCCTGGACGACTGGTTTCCTGCGGCCTCCAGTCAGCGTCAGTCTGTTCAGGTGTGGAAGGGCGCACGCCCGATGTTGCCCGATGGACCACCCGTTCTGGGGACGAGCGGCATACCCGGCGTATGGCTCAACCTGGGACATGGATCCAGCGGCTGGGCACTGAGCTGCGGCTCAGCCCGGCTTACCGCTGATCTGATCTCGAGCAAGAAACCGCAAATGGATCTCGAGGGCCTGGGCATAGAGAGGTTTAATATCTAGCCCGCAGGCTTAGAAATGTTGGTTATCTGGTGGAGTCTTTCTAGACCAATCAGAAATTAGAATGCTTTTGAAATCCCTCATAGCCATCTATGAAAATTAAGTTCTGGGGTGTACGCGGCTCCATTCCTTCTCCCGGACCCAATACGGTTCGCTACGGGGGCAATACCACTTGCATTGAAGTCCGGACTGACAACAACGAACTCATCATCCTTGATGCCGGGACCGGTCTGTACCCGCTGTCGCAGACGCTCATGTCTGAACTGCCACTACGCGTCAACCTCCTGCTGACCCATACACACTGGGACCACATTCAGGGATTGCCCTTTTTTGCCCCCAACTTCATTCCTGGAAACCTGCTTCGCCTGCATGGCCCCTTTGACCCGGTGACCGGCAATGGGGTTGAGCAGGCCATGACCGTTCAACTTCAGCACAGTTTTTTTCCAGTCAACGAATCCGAGGTTCGCGCCAGGGTCGAATATGTAAATCTGAGCCCTAACGAGCAGGTCAAAATTGGCAGCGCGCTGGTGACGCCCTATCAACTCAACCACCCAGTCATTGATTTCGGCTATCGCATCGAATCCAATGGCAAGTCAATTTTCTTTACCGGTGACCACGAGCCACACTTCAATATTCACCAACCTGACCACCCTGCCTTCAAGGACTACCAGCATTCGGTGGACCGTATGTATCAATCCGTGCTAGAGGCTGTGCGCGGCGTCGATGTTTTGATCGCCGACAGCTCTTACACCGACAAGGAGTATGTCGAGAAAAAAGGCTGGGGCCATGGCACCCAGTCCAGCAGCATTCGCCTGGCCCATGAAGCCAGCGCCAAGGTTCTCTTCTGCACCCATCATGAGCCCAGCCGCTCTGACGACGCACTAGAGGCCGCCTTTCAACAGACGTTGGCCGAACAGTCTGCCTTTACGGGCTCAACCGATATCCGTCTGGCCCGTGAAGGGGAGTACTTCGAATTCTGAGCTCCCAAAGCGCCATGCTGAAAGTCTCACCCGGCCCGGCTTGGCCATTGTTTTCCGGTGAACAAACTCGGGCTCTAGAAAACACTTTGCGCAACCAGTTGCCGCCATCGGCCTTGATGCAACGGGCTGGCTTGGCAACGGCCAGACTGGCACTGGCGATTGCCCCACATGCCAACAAAATCTGGATTGCCTGCGGGCCTGGCAACAACGGCGGAGACGGTCTGGAGGCTGCCGGGCAACTCAAGCGTTGGGGCAAACAGCCGCTGGTGACCTGGCTGGGCCGACCTCAGGATGCTCCCGAGGATGCCCGCACCGCCTTGGATCGGGCCACTGCCGCTGGTGTGACCATCAGCCCAGTACCCCCCGCAGATTGCGATTTGTGCATTGATGCCCTGTTGGGCCTGGGAGTATCCCGCGCTGCAAGCGGACCCCTGGCCCAACAAATCGAACAGATCAATGCCTTGGCAGTTCCCATCCTGGCGGTGGACCTTCCCAGCGGCTTGCACGGCGATACTGGCACCTGTGCCGGGGCCGGGGTGCGAGCGACACACACCCTGAGTCTGCTCACCTTGAAGCCGGGCCTGTTCACAGCGCAGGGGCGCGATTTAAGCGGGCAGGTGTGGTTCGATGATCTGGAAGTCTCCACCAAAGGACTGATGGAGCATGCCCGCCTAAATCCCAAGCCAATCCCGCTGGCCCGTCCTCACGCATCGCACAAAGGCAACTTCGGTGACCTTGCCGTCGTCGGAGGGGCGCCGGGCATGACCGGCGCGGCGATTCTTGCAGCAACCGCCGCGCTTGCACAGGGCCCAGGTCGGGTTTTTGTTGGCCTGCTAAGCCCTGAGGGACAAACGCCAGGCGGGGTTCGGCCGGATCTGATGCTGCGCCCTGTGGACGCCCTGGAGCTTGGAGACATGACTGTGGTTTGTGGCTGTGGCGGTGGCCAGGCCGTTGCCGGGCATTTGCCGCGCATCCTGTCCCGTGCCAAACAACTGGTGCTGGATGCTGACGCCCTCAATGCGATTGCCAGCGACAGCCAACTACAGTCCCTGCTTCGGGCCCGCCAGGGCCGGCACTATCAGACCGTGCTTACCCCGCACCCGCTCGAAGCGGCCAGGTTGTTGAACTGTTCAGTCGCAGAAGTTCAGGGCAAGCGCCTTGAGGCAGCAACCCGGCTGGCCGAATCCTGGGGCTGCGTCATAGTACTCAAAGGTTCTGGCACGGTGATCGCCGCTCCAGACAACACCTCTGTCATCAACCTCACCGGCAACGCCCGTTTAGCCACGGCCGGTACCGGCGATGTACTGGCCGGCATGTTAGGTGCCCGAATGGCCCAGAGTGAACAGGCTTTTGCAGCTGCCTGCGCCGCCGTCTGGCTGCACGGTCTGGCTGCTGACCAATGGCCCTCGGGCCAGGCACTCACCGCCAGCGCCCTGGCCGCTGAACTGTCCTGAGGTATCAGCCGCGCCCCACAAAAGGCATTTTGGTGGCCATCACGGTATGAAACAGCACATTCGCCTCGGGCGGAAGATTAGCCATATAGAGCACCGACTGGCCTACGATGTTCACATCCATCAAAGGTTCGATCGCAATCTCGCCATTGGCCTGCATCACACCTTTGGCCATGCGCGCTGCCATCTCGGTGGCGGCATTGCCGATATCAATCTGTCCGACCGCGATGTCATATTTGCGCCCATCAAGCGCTGCGGTCTTTGTCAAACCCATGACACCATGCTTGGCCGAGGTGTAGGCAATTGAATTGGGGCGGGGTGCGTGCGCCGAAATCGACCCGTTGTTGATAATGCGACCCCCCTGTGGGTTCTGGGCCTTCATGACACGGAAAGCATGCTGAATGCACAAAAACATGCCTGTCAGGTTGATATCAATGACATTTTTCCATTGGGCCAGGCTGAGTTCTTCCAGTGGAATGCCTGGCGCGTTGACACCCGCGTTATTGAACAACACATCCACCCTGCCCCATTTCTTCACAACCTGAGCGAACATGGCCTCAACAGACTGCTCGTCAGACACATCGGCCGACACGATCAGGGCGTGCTCACTGGAGATGGCCATGCCGGCAGTCTCCTGCAAAGGCTCAACCCGACGCCCGACCAGGGCAACCCGGTAGCCGTCATTGAGCAGTGCCAGCGCCGCAGCACGTCCCACGCCCGAACCTGCGCCGGTAACGATGGCGATGCGATTGTCTTGTTTCATTGAATTACTCCTGTTCTAACTGTTAATTTCAACGCTGCGCCTTACGGCCCCTGGCGCCAGCACTTGTTTCAGCTTTGGCAGAAACTTTCTTGCCTGTTTTGCCTGTCTTGACAGCACCCTTCTTGGACACGCCTTTGGCGGCCTTTTTGGTGGCGGGTTTGAGTCGCGACTGTTTACCGAGCTTAGGGCTTATGCCTGTTGGCGAGATATCCTGGGCACTCCCTCGATCACGCTCTCGCGCGGTACGCAGGACCCTGTCTTCGCCTTCATGTATCAGTCGAAAATCAATCCGACGCCCGTCCAGATCAACCCGGCTGACTTGCACCCTGACCCGCGTGCCGATGGCATAGCGGATACCGGTGCGTTCACCACGCAGTTCCTGCCGGGTCTCGTCAAACCGGAAATACTCACTGCCTAGCTCAGTGATGTGTACCAGTCCCTCGACATACATTTCGTCCAGTGTCACGAAGATGCCAAAGCCAGTTGCTGCGGTGACAACGCCACTAAACTCCTCCCCCAGGCGATCACGCATGTACTTGCACTTGAGCCATGCCTCGACATCCCGGCTGGCCTCATCAGCACGCCGCTCGTTGGCACTGCAGTGCAGTCCTGCCGCCTGCCAGGCCAACATTTCAGGGCTGTTATTTTTAGGCCTATCCGTTGCAACGGGTTTGGCCTGGCCCTTTTTATCCAGACGGCGCGAGAGCTTGGCATGCGCCTCACCGGGCGTGGGCAGAGCGGGCAGCTGGTACCGGGTCTTGCCAAGAATGGCCTTGATCACCCGATGCACCAATAAGTCAGGATAGCGGCGAATCGGGCTGGTGAAATGGGTGTAGGACTCAAACGCTAGGCCAAAGTGACCACTGTCATGTGGGGTATAGATGGCCTGCTGCATTGAGCGCAACAGCATGGAGTGAATCTGTTGTGCGTCCGGCCTCTCCCGGGTTGCCAGGGCAATGGCCTGAAACTCGGCCGGACTCGGGTTGTCGCCAATCGTCATGCCTACCCCAATGGCCTTCAGGTAATTGCGCAGCAGTTCCCCCTTTTCCGGGGTGGGGCCTTCATGCACCCGAAACAGTCCGGCATGTTTGCTATGGGCAATGAAATCAGCACTGCAAACGTTGGCCGCCAGCATCGCTTCTTCAATGAGACGATGCGCGTCATTGCGCACCCGCGGCACTATTTTTTCAATCCGCCCGCTTTCGTCACAAACAATCTGGGTCTCGGTGGTTTCAAAATCTACAGCGCCCCGTCTGCCCCGCGCCGATAACAGGGCGCGATAGACATCGTGCAGGTTGAGCAAATCCTGGATCCGCTCCTTGCGCTTTAGCGCCTCAATGCCACGGGTATTGGCCAGGATGGCGGCCACCTCGGTGTAGGTGAAGCGGGCGTGGCTGTGCATCACCGCAGGGTAAAACTGGTAGGCCTGAATGTCACCTTCCGTGCTGATGAACATGTCACACACCATGCACAGCCGGTCCACATTCGGATTGAGGGAGCACAGCCCGTTGGACAACTTTTCCGGCAACATCGGGATGACACGCCTTGGAAAGTAAACGCTGGTCGCTCGATCGTAGGCATCGACATCGATCGGCGATCCGGTCTGAACATAGTGGCTGACATCCGCAATGGCCACCAGCAAGCGCCATCCCCTTGCAGCGCTTTTTCCTCGCCCATGTCGGGCAGGCTCGCAATAGACGGCATCATCAAAATCGCGGGCGTCTTCCCCGTCAATGGTGACCAGCGCGATGTCAGTCAGGTCAATACGGTTCTGTCGGTCTGGTGCCAGCACCTTGTCGGGCAGGCCACGGGCCTGGGCAATGCAGGCCTCGGAAAATTCATGCGGCACGCTGTACTTGCGCACCGCAATCTCGATCTCCATCCCCGGGTCATCAACTTCACCAAGGACTTCCTTGATGCGCCCAACCGGCTGACCGAACAAGGCTGGCGGCTCGACCAACTCCACCACGACAACCTGGCCCACCTTGGCCTGCCCGGTGGCGTTTTTTGGAATCAAGACATCCTGACCGTACCGTTTGTCTTCCGGGACAACCAGCCAGACACCGTTTTCCAGCAACAAGCGTCCAATGATCGGTTGCGGTGGACGGGCAACGATCTCAAGAACGCGACCTTCAGGCCGTCCCTTGCGATCAAAACGCACCAACCGTACCTTGACCCGGTCTTGGTGCAAGACCGCCCGCATTTCGTTGGGTGCCAGGTAGATGTCAGCTTGTCCATCATCGCGCACCACAAACCCGTGTCCGTCCCGATGACCCTGAACACTACCCTCAATTTCCTCCAGCAAGCCGCTGGTTTTTTCTGCGTTTCTGATATGATGCTCGCTTTCCTGAATAGCCCAGATGGCGGAATTGGTAGACGCACTAGTTTCAGGTACTAGCGCTTAACGGCGTGGAGGTTCGAGTCCTCTTCTGGGCACCATGAATATAAGGCAAAACCCACAAGGTCCCGCCCTAAAAGCCGCTGATAAGCCAGCGGCTTTTTTCTTTGTCCTTGGCTGTGCATCAGATTGGCAGTGCCACCAGGTCGTGACCCCGCGTATCCACAATCCGGGCCTTGGTAAACTCGCCAACCTTCAAGGTCTTGCTGATTTTTTCCGGCGCCAACAGGTGCACCAGGCCATCCACCTCGGGCGCATCGGCGTAGCTTCGCCCCACTCCACCCTTGCGGCCCATCGATGGCGCCGAATCGACCAGCACCTGCATGGTGCTGCCAATTCGCTGACGTAATTTGGCCACGGAGACGGCTTCTGCCACCGCCATGAATGACGCGCGCCGCTCTTCCCGCACTGATTCAGGCAACATTCCTGGCAGGTTGTTGGCTGTTGCCCCCTGCACCGGGCTGTAGGCAAAGCAGCCGGCATGGTCAATCTGGGCCAGCCGTACAAACTCAAGCAGATGGTCGAACTCTGCCTCGGTCTCCCCGGGAAACCCAGCAATGAAAGTGCTGCGCACAACCAGTTGCGGGCACATCTCTCGCCAGCGCTGCAGGCGCTCCAGATTTTTTTCGCCACTGGCAGGTCGCTTCATGCGCTTCAACACATCGGGATGGCTGTGCTGAAACGGCACATCCAGATAGGGCAGCACCCGACCCGTAGCCATCAAGGGAATCACCTCATCCACATGCGGATAGGGATAGACATAGTGCAATCGAACCCAGGCATCATGGGCCTGGGCCAGATCTGCCAGGGCAGCCACCAACTCCAGGAGACGGGTTTTCACAGGACGTCCGTCCCAGAAGCCGGTACGGTATTTCACATCCACCCCGTAGGCCGAGGTATCCTGGCTGATCACCAGCAATTCTTTGACGCCACCCTCAAATAGAGCACTCGCTTCAGCAAGGACATCACCCACGGGTCGGCTCACCAGATCTCCGCGCATGGAAGGAATGATGCAAAAGGTACAACGATGATTGCACCCTTCGCTGATCTTCAGGTAGGCATAGTGGCGCGGCGTCAGCTTGAGCCCGGCCTGCCCAAAGGCGCCAGGCACCAGATCGAGCAGAGGGTCATGGGGCTTGGGCAAATGGGTATGCACCGCATCCATCACTTCTTGGGTGGCATGCGGGCCGGTCACCGCCAGGACGCTGGGGTGTACTTCTTTGACCAGGTTGTCGCCGCTCTGGCCAGACTTTGCGCCCAAGCAACCGGTCACGATGACCTTGCCGTTTTCGGCCAGCGCCTCACCAATCGTGTCCAGGCTTTCCTTGACGGCGTCATCAATGAAACCACAGGTATTCACAATGACCAAGTCGGCCCCGGCAAAAGTCTTGGAGGTCTGGTAGCCCTCAGCGCTCAGTTGTGTGAGGATGAGTTCGGAATCAGTCAGTGCCTTGGGGCAGCCCAGGCTGACAAAGCCGACCTTGGGGGTCCGGGTTTCAGTATTCATGAATCAGATTGAAATTGACGTGGGCCCAACCGAAGTCAGCGGGGTCAGGAAAAAGTGAAAGTCAGGCCGCAATAGCCCGATTTTCACTCATATGAACAGAGGGCTGCATGAAAGTCTTGTTGCCAGGCTTGTACCTAGGCTAGGTACCAGTCTAAGTACCGGGCTTGAAATCAGGCCTTTTGTCGGGCTGCTTCCAGAAAGTTTTCCAGCAAGGGGCTGCAATCGAGCAGACCCTCCCCGACAGGCAGCTGGGTATGAAACTCTGGGTGCCATTGAACACCACAGACAAAGCTGTTCCCTTCCCAGCTGATGGCTTCAATCACCTCATCTTCGGCAGAAACCGCTTCAACCCGCATCCCACGGCCAAGCCGGTTCACCGCCTGGTGGTGGATCGATACCACCTTGCCGGTATTTGATTGGGCAAACCAGTCAGCCATCACCCCGCCCTGCACAAACCTGACCGGGTGCGAATTGCGGTCGTAGTGCCCGCTCTCATGGTGGGCGGCATCAGGGCGTTGTGTGGGCAAGTCCTGGTACAGGGATCCACCCAAGGCGACATTGAGCAACTGCATGCCACGACAGATACCCAGAATTGGCTTGCCAGCCTCCATGAACTCATGCACCAGTTCAATCTCGTAGGCGTCGCGAACCGAGTCGCCCTCCCATTCTGACTTCAAAGGCTCTTCGCCATAAATGCGCGGGCTGATATCGGCCCCTCCCTGCAAGATCAGGCCGTCCAGGTATTTTGCGTAATCACGCAAGCGGATATTGCTACGCATCAGCTCACCATCGCGTACCACCGTGGGCACCATCAATAACAGCAGGTCACGGGTCATCGCCCATTGCGCTACCGATTGCTCCAGCACCAGCAGGGTCTTGGTCTTGATTCCGGTAGCACCGGGCTCAGGATGAAAAATTCGGGCCGAAAGACCAATTCGCAATGGCGGGGGGCGCTCAGGCATCGATTAAATTCCTAACTAAATGTTGCAGTGATGTGATTTAAGGTGATGGATGGGCTCGTATTGGGAAGGAGGTTTAGATTGAGGGTGATTGGCTCGGCCAGCTTATTCAGGCAACAGGTCAATTTCCTTGGCCACTGCACTCCAGCGGGCATGTTCACGCTGCAGGAAAGCGGCCGTTTTTTCAACGCCTCCCAACGGTTCGGCCAAGGGCCCGATCGCGGCAATACGCTGTGCCACCTCTGAATCTGACAACACAGCATCAATTTCCTTGCCCATGCGCTGCACCACCGCAGGGGGTGTGCCAGTTGGTGCCACCACACAGAACCAGCCCACCATGTCAAAGCCCGGCAGAAGTTCAGACAAGGCCGGAATCTGTTCCCAGCCAGCCACCCGCTTTTCGGAGGTTACGGCCAGATAACGCAAACGCCCTTGCCTGACCAATTGAGCAGTCGAGGCCATGTCGACCATGGCCACATCGGCATGGCCACCAATTACGTTCTGCACTGACACACCCACTGAGGCATATCCCACCAGATTGGCCTGCATCTGGGTGCGCGTGTTGATCAGGCGGGCAATGATCCCCCCAAAGGCTCGGGCGCCCTCATTGGCCAGGGAGATTTTTCCCGGATTGGCTTTGGAGCGCGCCACCAGATCCTGCACGGAGGTGATCGGTGAATCTGCCTTGACGACCAGCGCAAAAGGACTCTTGGCAACAAAGGCCACCGGGGTGAAATCTTTTTGCGGGTCATAGGGCATGGACTTGAACAGGTATTTGTTCGTTACCAGTGCCGCGGTGGTTGCGAAATAAAAGGCATAGCCATCTGCGGGCGATCGTGCGGCGGTCTGCGCGCCGATGATGTTCTGCCCGCCCGGCTTGTTTTCAATCACGACAGCTTGCCCCAAACCGCGACTCAACCTGTCGCCAACCAGTCGGGCCACATTGTCAGGTCCGGAGCCAGGCGGCTGAGACAAGATGAACTTAACCGGTCTGTCAGGCCAACTGGCACTGCTTTGGGCCCAGGCCGATGGCAAGGTAGTTGCGAGTAAACCGATCTGGACGATATGTCTTCTTTTCATCTTTGGTCTCCTTGGGTAATGGGTGTTTGCTTTGAAATGGCCGAGGGTGACATTTCTGAGCGGGACATTTGAAAGATGCCTCTTAGGCCTCTGACGTTCCGGCAAATTTGTCTTGAGTCCTCAGAAAGCGCATAAAGCCTTCAAGTGATCCGTCAGATCAGCCATGGTTGATCCTACACCGTACACATAATGATCAGGCCTGACCCATGCATAACTGCATCCATTTTGCTTGAACCAGCCCTGCGCCACCTGATTCAACTCAATAGAACCTGGCTTTCCCATCTGCACCACGGTCAGACCTGGCAGTTTGAGTGACCGC
>Ga0129333_10004007_pt1 | contig 13809 bp, 22 predicted proteins | sample CPB6_08_DNA_FD_94474 | JGI IMG/M metagenome (GOLD analysis project Ga0129333, IMG submission 94474) | Freshwater to marine salinity gradient microbial communities from Chesapeake Bay, USA - CPBay_Sum_0.6_0.8_DNA | ecosystem: Environmental > Aquatic > Marine > Coastal | place: USA: Chesapeake... | reverse complement strand
TCTGTCTAGACTAACAATATTCCAATCTGTATCTCGTAAAATTTTATCAATGACATGATGTGCGATGAATCCAGCACCGCCGGTGATTAATACTGTTTTCGACATGAATCCTCAGTTATTATTGAATAAGCGTATTTATTCGCCGGCTTTTGGAGCGACAAATTGCTTGATATGACTCATTGCTTTGCGGGCTGTATCAAATACATATTCCATAGTTTCATCTTCAAGATGGACTGTAACTACAAAGCCATTTGCAACTTTGCGAATTTCGATTGATTCAAACATAATACCTCCTAGTGAATTGCTATTATAACATGGCAGGAAGGTATTGTCTAGCACTTGTGGTAGCTTCTGTAATAATTTTATCTTTAAATTCTTCGATATTTTTTATTACCGTTTTTGGAAAATAATCGTCTAGTGCTACAGGAGTAAACCGATAATCTTCGTTAGTTCGAATAATACCTACACCACGACTAATACTATCCGCAATATTCAATTGATCTAAAATTTCTGGACGGTTAGTTTCATCGTGTGCAAAACTTTGTATTTTAGATCGAGCAAAATCTTCATTACCTAAATATGTAAAATGCCAGCCAGCATGTTCAATGATTTGAACATTGTCGTCGCCGAAGTTGTATGGACATTGATTTAGTACATGACGCATACGGCGGAAGTCTTCGGGACTGTTTAATAAGCTGCGGCGTATTGCACCAGACAAAACCTAATAATAATCCTGTGTACACATCATGTAATTGAATTTGAAATTGAATAGAGGCATTCTAAATCCCCAAATAGATTGGATGCTGGATCGTAATTTTTGAATAGTTTCTACTCTAGGAATTTCATCAACATCGCTGATCATAATAATATCGTTGTCTTCTGTGTCGGCAGAAAGACCTTGTAATATCCCATCACGCTGATGTCTTTCTCTCCCCCATGGATCTGTATCCTCGGGCATATCCATAAGCCGAACTCTTATTATTTTATCTTGCCATTGGGCATAACGATACTTCATGGAATCGTAATAAAATGGCTTTTCTTGATTTTGGAAAGTCCTATTGCCTTCTACTACCACAAAATAATCCACGTGATCATAAAGTTCACGTAAACGAAGTTCTAGTAAATCAAATTCGTTAAAAAATGTAAAACAATCGTAGATTTTCATGTCAATACTTAGTATAATAAATACCTTACATTGAATTTCAAGGACCTTTATGTATGCTGTTGCTAGTCTACACGACTCAAACTATGCAGATCTTGCCGCAATAACCGACGCCGCAAAACAAGAATATTGTTCAATACACGGTTATCAATTCTATGTGCTGGATGAATTAAAGTATAGCACAATAACTGGCTTCAATAAAATCCATTTTACGTTAGATTTATTCAAACAACATCCCGAAATTGAATGGTTGTTGTTTAGTGAATGTGACGCAATGATTACCAATCTAAGTATCAAAATGGAAGAACGTATTGATAATGATTATCATTTCATTGTACCAGTTGATAGACTTAATATTAATTCTGGAAACTTTTTGGCTCGCAATAGTGAACAAGGTCGAGCTTATTTGCAAATGATATTAGATAAAGAAGAAGCATATAGAGATGTTGAATGGGCAGAGCAACAAGTAATCATTGATACCATTGAAGAATATAGCGGTGTAGTAAAGATTGTTGCTCAACGATATATGAATAGTTATGAACAACATATCTACGATTACTGCGATATCCGTGTAGATATATTAGGTACAAGTGGACAATGGCAACCAGGAGATTGGATTGTGCATTGGCCAGGAACATACAAACCAGCTAGACTTGAACGTGCAGCTTTCCACACAAAGAATTTAATCAGATGAAAATATTCATAACAGGTGCTACAGGTTTTGTTGGCCAAAACCTAGTAGACTATTACGCTCAACGTGGACATGAAATATATGCGTTTAAACGAGATGAACATTTGTATGAATGTTTACATAAATTTAAACCGGATGCAATTATAAACTCAGCGGCTGAAATTTATGATTACCAAAATATGTTTGAACCAAACATTTTAATGGTACAAACTATTTTAGAATATGTTCGTGAATGTGAGCAATGGTGTAGGTTAGTGCAAATTGGTTCCAGCAGCGAATATGGTCCCACTGATCACTCTACTGCTGAAGACGAATTACTAAAGCCAGTAGATTATTATCAAGCAACCAAGGGTGCAGCCACATTGATGTGCCAGGGTTGGGCTAGGTTACACAATTTACCCGTTTGGATAGTTAGACCTTACAGCGTATATGGTCCAGGTGAACGGCCACATCGATTATTTCCAAGATTGTATCGTGCATTTAAGTACAATGAACCAATGACACTGTATCAAGGTTACCATGATTTCATTTATATAAATGATTTTGTGCGTGGCATAGATCTAGTACTTCAGCATTGGGACTTAGCCCCCGGAGAAATTGTTAACTTCGGTAGCGGGTTCCAAGTAAGTAATTTTGATTTATACGAATTGTGGGTTCGTGTAACAGGAATAACAGATGCTCCAGTTGCAAAAGTAGCAGAAATGAAAAAGGCATTTGAAAATACTGTATGGGTTTGTGACGTAGCTAAATCTTTCAAGTTAGGATTTGACTGCGAATATCAATTAGAAACAGGCATTAGAGATTTTTTAATAAAGGCAAAATATGATAGAACGACTAATTAAGACTAGTCAAGGCAACGAACATTGGATTCGCAGTGACGATCCAGAAATAGTAGAATGGTTCAATTACAGCGAAAACTGTTGCGACATTATTCTTAGACAAATTAACGACGATCAAATGTATGCTCCAATTTTTAGTGGGCGTACAGGAATGACCATAGTGGACTTTGGTGCGAATATTGGATTGTTTAGTTTGTACGCAGCAGATTCGGCAGAACAATTGTATGCTATAGAACCTGCTCCACGAACATTCAATATGTTAACCAAATTAACCAAAGACATTTCAAATATCAAACGTACAGAAGCAGCAATTAGTTATAGCGACGATCCTGTAACATTCTTTATGAATGAAAATCCTACGGTGAATAGTTTACTTGACCGGCATGGTCAGCCTACCACAGTACAAGGAGTTACCATGGAGTCATTCTTTAAGCAACATGGACTAACTAATGTAGACTTTGCTAAGTGTGATATCGAAGGATCAGAGTCTGATGTGCTTACAGAAGCGTTGCTTGATCCAGTTAAGGATATTGTTAAATTTTGGTTCATTGAGGTACACCAAACTGATGTTAAACAACAAGGGTGGCCTGGTAATTTAGGTGCCAACCGTGATCGTATTGAAAGTATAATGCGTAACATGGGATATTCGACCGAGCAAGTAATTAACGATCAACTATTTGCCTGGAGATAACAATGACAGTGTTAAGCGGTACCGTGTACCAACGTGCTTTACAGGTTTTACCAACTCTATCTGGAAATTATCTCGAAATTGGTGTGTTTAATGGTTCTGGCTTTTCTCAAGTAGCCAAGCAATCACAGGAAAAATAATGCTATGCTGTTGATCCGTTTATTGAAGATGGACACACTCAGGCTCATTCAGGAACGGCTGTTGGTAATCATATGTCCGAACAAAAAAAGAATTTTCTAGGTAATACACAAGATTTAACTAATGTCACTTTATTTGAAATGACCAGTGATCAATTTGCACAAGAACTAACTGATAAATTAGTCACCAAAATGGACATTTCCATGGTAGTGATTGATGGCGATCATCATTACCCTAATGTATTAATTGATTTTGGAATAGCTGCACGTTTACTTGGCGATCGCAGTGGTCACATTATAGTCGACGATACAGATGTTGCAGGAGTTCGACAGGCATATGAAGAATTTATTGTAAAATTTCAAGATAGAATTATAAAAGAAGAAACTGTTGGTGGTTCAACGAAAGCCATAATGATAAAGGCAATAAATGAGTGATCTAACTAAAAGATTAATTGATATCACATATCAAGAACGACTAAGTCATCTTAGTTCAACCCTAAGTGCTTTGCCTATTATCGAAGAAATCTATAGCAAACGTAAGGATGACGAAGTTTTTATTCTCAGTAATGGACATGCAGGCCTTGCACTATATGTAGTTTTAGAAAAATACTACAATGTAGATCCTGTTGAAATGATCCATAAACATGGTATACATCCTAATAGAGATTTAGAAAATTATTTGTATTGTTCTACTGGAAGTTTGGGATCAGGATTGCCAATAGCAGTTGGGCACGCTCTTGCTCGACCTGATAAAAATGTATGGTGTATGATTAGCGATGGCGAATGTGCAGAAGGAAGTATATGGGAAGCACTACGTTTTATTCAAGATAATAATGTAAGCAACTTGCATGTATATGCTAACATAAACGGTATGGGTGCGTACGACATGATTGACACTCATCAACTGTCGCACAGATTACAAGCATTTTTACCAAGAATTAACTTACGCTTTAGTGATCCACCTCAATGGTCGTTCGCTAAAGAATTGCTTACACACTATTATGTTTTAAAACCAGAGGACTATGCGGAGATAACACAATGAGAAAAGAATGTGCAATGCTGTTACTAAACAGTATGGTTGAAGATTCAAGCATCCGTGTTATAACTGCAGATCTTGGATTTGGAATACTGGATCAAATTCGTAATGCATTTCCAGATCGTTTTTATAATGTGGGTGCTGCAGAACAATTAATGATTGGAGTGGCTATTGGTATGGCCAACGAAGGACTGAAACCAGTCTGTTACTCAATGAGTAGTTTTATCTTATATCGCCCTTTTGAATTTCTTCGCAATTATGTAAATCATGAACAGATACCAGTAAAACTAATTGGTTCAGGCAGAGATTACGATTACAGTCACGATGGTGTTAGCCATTGGGCACACGACGATGAAGCGGTGTTACAATCATTACCAAATATTGGTATCTATAAGCCAGGTAGTATTGCTGATTTAGAAAATATATGGGATAGATTTATTAATAGCAGTAAACCAGAATATCTTAACTTAACAAGAAAAATATGACGACAAAAGTAGTTTATGTAACAGGTTGCCTGGGATTTATTGGATACCATGTCACACAAGCCTGTTTAGATCAAGGATACTATGTAATTGGCGTGGACAAGAAAACCTATGCAGCTAATACACAATTTTTACCTGACTTAATCCAACATTCGCGGTTTAAGTTTATTGAATCTGATATAAACGATCTTGATATGCTTTATGACTGCGACTATATTATTAACACAGCAGCGGAAACGCATGTTGATAACAGTATTGTGAGCAGTGACGTATTTTTACGCAGCAATGTAAATGGTGTGCATCATTTATTGAATTTAATCAAAGAACGGCATCGTTTTAAGATGCCTACTCTTTTGCATTTCAGCACAGATGAAGTATATGGTGACATTGAAGAAGGATCGCATGTAGAAACAGATTTATTAAAACCAAGCAATCCTTATTCAGCAACAAAAGCAGCCGCAGATCAATTGATACTGGCCTGGGCACGTACTTTCCGGGTACCTTATGTGATTGTTAGACCAACCAATAACTACGGTATTGGTCAATACACAGAAAAATTTATTCCTAAAAGTATTAAAAGCTTGCAACTAGGTAGACCTATTCCGCTACATGATGCTGGCTTGCCTCGTCGCACCTGGCTACATGTAAGTGATACTGCATCAGCTATTATTAAGATTATTGAATCTGGTGTACAAAACGAAATTTATAATATTTCAGGTAACTATGAAGAGCAAAATATTATAATTGCAATGCAGATTATTGACGCTTTTATACCCGGCAGTGTCGAACACGATAGACATCTAGATTTAAGTATTACAAGACCCGGACAAGATGTTCGTTACAGTATCGATGATAGTAAGTTGAAAGCTCTTGGTTGGAAGCCCCAAGCTGTGTTCGAAGTAGAACTAATCAAGATTGTTCAGTACTATTCTCAGACGTTTGTGTGGTAACTTCTTGCCACGTATAGTCACCTAACCATTTTACTTTGGCAATATAAGTGTAATGATCTGGTGCTCCTACACTCCAATCATTAGGCCCTGTTGGTGTTAATCTTGTTCCGTTAATCTTACTATCAAAACAAAGCCAGTAACATTGTCCGTGGTATATTTGAAAATCGTACTTAGCGGCATGTACAGCATCGGTAATATATAATCTACGTTTTATATCGTCTGCTTGTTTCTGTAATACTCGAACCAAATCCATTATACGATTATACTCTTGCTCGGCATGCATGCGAGCAACATTGACCATAATGTCTTTTTGTTTTTCTATGGGAATTAGGTCAAAGGCAGGACCACCAACTTCAGTGGCGTATGGAGTAATATTTTTATTAAAAAAGGCGACTAACTCGCCGCCTATTTCTGCATCGTAGCTGTCTTTACCTTTAGCTATATTACTCTTTTTCTTTGACATCTTTTTTAATAATAATAGGTGATTCCTCTGGTGTCTTTTCTTTGATAGTGGGTTCAGGAGTCCTAATATTTCTAAGCACCAATGAACTGTATTTAACAAATCCATGACATGGATAGAATACAATTGCTAAACCGGCTACAAGACTTACACCAGTAACTAAACAGCCTAATGCAAACAAAGTTAGTACAATTTCTAACATTAAATTCCAAAATCCTATAACTCCAACATCAAAATAGTTAGTAGGATCAGTAGTTTCATTTCTAAAAGATTGAATATGTGTTCTAAAAGATACAATCAATTCATTGAATTTATTTGTTAGTACTAGCAGCAAACCACGATAAAGCTCAGTCATTGTTTCTCCATTAAATGCTTTCCAATATTATATTATGATTTAACTCAATGGTCAATAAATATTTTTAAATGTTTATTCGAACACCTGAATCTAGATTTCAAAATTTATACAACTATAACTATAACCCATTATACGTAAATCATTTATCGGAGCTTGATAATATGCGTATGGCATATATTGATGTGGGCAACGATATAAATGGTACCGCTTTATGTTTGCACGGTAATCCAACTTGGGGTTACATGTATCGTCATATTGTTCCAATATTAGTTAAATCAGGATTTAGAGTTATCGTGCCAGACTTAATAGGATTTGGAAGATCTGATAAGCCAATTGATGAATCCTGGCACACCATTGAGCGACATCACAACATATTAAAATCATTCGTTGAATATTTAGCTATAAACAATGCTATGCTTATTTGCCATGACTGGGGAGGTATATTAGGATTAAATTTACTCCCAGATTTACCTCGTACATTCAATAGATTGGTAATTGGCAACACTGCATTGCCTAGTCATCGATTAGATAAAAAATGGTTTAAACTTTGGAATAAATGGGTATCTACCAATAACCAAATTTATGATTTCAATTTGGCTTTAAATCTTTTACCGTCTAAATATATTGGTCCCATCAATTCTATGCAAGAATTACTTCTTAGAGAAGAATTGCATGGATTCATGGCACCTTATCCTGGTCCTGAATATAAATCTGCTTTTAGAATATTTCCTTCTTTGCTTGCTAAAGATACAGATTCGTTTATTGTTCAGCAAGGGGAAAAGTCATTGTCGTTTCTCAAAACAAACTGGGATGGGCAATGTTTAATCGCGGCAGGAACAAGAGATAAACTTTTTTATAATAGTACTATAGACTTGCATAATATAATTAAAGGCTCGCACGAGCCTTTAATAATTAATTCTAGTCATTGGGTTTTTGAATATGGAGAAATGATTATATCTGAAGCATTAAAAAAATTTAGTTAGTATAGATACTACTCCAAATTTTTAGTTTGTCTTTTTTACGTTGAATAGCGTCTTGAATTTTTTCTACATCTATCATTTTGTGCTCAAACATTAGATCAATCATTGCTAATAAATCACCAACTTCGGTTTCTAGTTTTTCTCGATGGGGCATTCCTTCTTTGTGCTGTTCATCGATGCCAAATCTAAAAATTTTAGAAATTTCTTGAATTACTTCTGCACACTCTTCTTGTGTAATAACAAGAATTTCTCTTTCTTTATCATTCATCAACTAACTCAATATCTTCTACTATTGGCAAAACTTTCCACTCTGTGTTTGAAGAAATATCATCTACCATTTCTTTAGCAGCTTTTTCTGCTCTTTCATAGCTATGATAAGCACGTTCAAATATTCTGTTACCGTCTTCGAATTCGGCCATTGCAATATAAATTTTTAGCATGATTAATTTTTTACCTCTATATTAAATGATAAAGAAATTCTTTGTGAATCTGTATTGTTTATTTTAACCAGGTGTTTAAGATATGAAGGAAAGAGAATTAGTCTTCCGGTTACAGGTTTATAAAAAACTTTATCGTGTCCAAAAGGATAGGTATTTCTATCTAACCAGGGATTCGGACTTGAAAACTGTATATCTCCTTCGTTGCCTGTTGCACTGTAATAATATACCCCAGATAAAAGAAATGGCAAATGTTGATGTTCAAATTGGAATCCACCCTTATCACAAATGTTGATCCATGATTCTTTTATTATGAAATTGTAACTTAACTTATAAGCTGAACAAAACACTGTTGCTTGATCTAAAATAATGCTCTTTAAATGAACAAAATTTCTTTCGTTGATGACATCTGGATGATTAACAGTATATTTAAATGTTGTTTGAACTGTATCTTCCCAGGGATTAGAAAGATCTTGTTTTAGAATATCTGGCATAGCCTTGCCGATTTCATCCTGAACTAGATCCAAGTCTTTTTGATTTAGATCATAATATAGTACAGGAACGGAAAACCAATTTTCTATTGCCAAAATATACCTTGTAAATTAATAAAAGTTATATTATGTATTATACATAATATTCGGCGTCTGTGCAACTCTTACATAAGCTTTTTGAGCTAAAACATGGTTTAATGTTTTCTTTTAACAAAGACATCATCCCAGGTCCAGTAAAAAGATCTTGATAAGAATCAGTAACAAGATTACCCAAAATATGTTTCGTATCATAATCCATACAACATAATACTATGTCGCCATTTGGTAATAAAACATGCTGGTCGTAGTTTATGGTTTTACTACAACGAACTGGTTTTTCGTGTCGTTCAACAAAATTGATTGGTTGTTCTTTGACCTGTTCTTTATTCAAACTTCCTGCTCGATCATGTCCAAACCAATTATATAATTGTACACCTAAAAATTGTAAGTCTTTGTGTATCTTTCCATGATCACTCATGGTCATTGCTTCTAGTTTGATACCTGCATCTTGCACAGCAGCAGTAATGGTATGAAACACTGCTACCCATTCGTCGCTGTATTTCCAACCTTTCATGTTTCCATATTCATCTGGAAAATGAATACTTACAACTTCAATTTGTGATCGATATCTATACAGCAATTTTTCTACTCGATGAGCTGTTTCTATATCCCAGTTATATAAAGTTGTATAGATAGCTACATTATGTCCTTTGTTTAATGCATATTCTAACATGTCGGTGCAGGCAGGATTAACCCAGGCTTCACTCATTCCACTAAAATCTATTCTTGTGTTAGCAGGAATTTTACTTAAGGCAATTTGAAAAGTTTCTAATGACATGTATTTTGGATCATCTTTACCATAAGCATCTCTTAGGTTGTCTTGAGGACAAAAATTACACATCAGTGGGCAACCAATCATGGTTGTGATTTCTAGAGTAGGTCTTTGCATGTGATTACTTATCGCGTCGTTGTCGAGGGGTTGAATCTTTATCTCTGGGTTCTGCTTGACGGCCTTTTCTTGTAACTTGTAATCTAGTTTTTTCAGGATCAAATGCAGGTTGAGCAGAGGCTTTGGCCGCAGCACGTTCAGCTTTTCTTAATGCTTTCACATCAACTCCGGTTGATGCAATAGCAATTAAATCTACCTTAGGCATACCTTCTGAGTCTGGAGCCATCATATATGCAACATCAGATTTAATTAACCCTTGCATACTTTCATACGAAGTAAAATATTGCACAGATTCTGAATTGTTATTCATCATCAGAATACCATCAAAATTTGAATAATTTTTGTAATTTTCAAATCCTGTTTTTAATATAGCTGCTGATATATCGGCCGCAGTTCCGTTTAATAAGGCTGCTTCATAATCGTTGGTATTAGCATGGGCAAATAATCCTTTTGCCATAATACTAACACATCGATTTAAAACATTTGGTTTACGGGCCAATACCAATCGCGGTCTTATTTCATCTACCCATATATTTGGATTTAATCTTGGCGGGATAACCGGAGGATCAGATTTAATTTGCTCGAAAGCATCCACAATAGCATTTTTGATTGAAGCCATGTCCTGATCAGCTTTACGAGCATTGACCCAACGACCGCCACTTTCTAATGTTGTTTTAACTTCAATTGCCGTTTTTCCAACAATGATATCACCACCGCCTTTTACTCGACCACTCCATTTAATTTGTGGACTTAGTATTGCTAAAGCCAATTCTCCAGGACCTACACCCTGAGGTATCAATGTTCTATGAGCTGCTAGTGTTGCTAATACAGTACGAGCAAAATCGTCACCGTCGACTATATCTAAGTAAGAATGCAAATTGCCATCTAAAAGCAAAGAAGTATTAATAATACCTTTAGGAAAACGATTTAAGAATGCATCTTTTTTTTCGATTGGGGCATTTATTTTTAATATAACATCTGCAACAGTTTCTATAAATTTAGCGGCATCAGCATCTTGCGACAAAACTGCACTGATTTTTTCGTCTAAATTTCCTGCCCGTAAAACACTCAAAACTCTATTCAGGACATTTATATCATCTGTTTGTTTTACTTGGGCAACTATTTCTTTCTTAATAGGTGCGTCAGCTTCTGTTAGGATATTGATTAAATTACGCATAATGCAATATTTATGGTTAAAAAGTATTTGTTAACGAATGTTGCACTGCAATAAATACTTGCACACCCAAAAGGAGATAAAATGAGTTTTCAAAGTCTTGTGGAGCGTCTACGAGAAATGTTCCCAAAACAGTACCAAACCGAAGTTGAAGAATTTATTGCTAGTAGAAACCCAAAAACTACAGCAGACGTTGAGCATTTAATTCAACAATTCAATTATAGAAGTAGTTGGCCAAATGCGTAAATTTATGTTAGCTATTATCGAATACAGGCAACGTCAAGCAGATTTGTATCTACGTTGCTTAATCGCCGGTATATAATCATTCTTTTGGAAAGTGGAAGTCTTTATCTAGCCACGCGGTAACTATTTCTTCTTGCCTTACATAACCGTATCTATTCAAACACTCAACCACACTATCATTTAAAAGATTCAATTCAGCCAATTGATACCACGTGGTTGTTTTTGGATTCATGGGTTCTATATCTGTTTTATACACAGCAGCATGTAGCCATGGACTATTTTCTTCTTTTAAAAAATAAGCGTCGCGGCAGTCAAAGCCATTTACGGCCAACATATACATCAAACTCACTATATTATGATTAAAAAACACATGATTATAACCGTTTGCTTGAAATCTATTATATGCATAGTGTTGTGATTGTGGAAATATTAAAAGCAACATTCCGTTTACATTTAATTGATTGTTAAAATTTTTTAAAGTTTCTAAGGGATTAGTAGTGTATTGAAAAGCATCATGACACCATATAAAATCCACTTTACTAGGCAATATAGATGCCCCGTCAAAATCTCTATTAAAGATATGAACGTTTGGCAATTGCTTAATTTTTGGATCAATTTGTTGGATGTTAGTATCCACAGCGTAGACTTTATAATTTCTTGGTTCAGGAGGATCATCTCTTGTTTCTAATGTAGCCCACCATTCAGCATCTAACCCATGCCCACAACCAAAGTCTGCAATAATTTCCAAACTGTCAAGAAAACTATCGTAACCATATAAAACATCCAACGTTTTTAAACTATGTTCGTGGCTGTTATAAGCATTTCTAAATTGTACCATTTTGGATTACCTCAATTACTATTTTTTCTTTTAACGGCTTTAATCTTGATTCAAGTTGATAGCAGGCTTCTGCCAATTCTAATTCTGTACCCCAATTAAGATTATGAATCAAATTTACCGCCCAACGACCACAAGTATCTTTTTCTATTTGTATATCTACAGCATTATTTTTTGGACGAGCTGTTGAACAAAGTGCCCACTCTCGCAATATATTGTTTGCGTATTCTTTATAATCCATTACACTGAAATATCTTCCATACCAGCCGTTCTAAGTCGTACCACATGCCCTAGCATGAAGTTTTTACTTTCCAGGCCTTTCATTACTCCGAGCCACTTGTTCCTAAGCAAAGCAACTTCGTTAATGATTGTTTCAAAGTCAATGACCTCATCTTCACCATCCACATATTTCTCAGCATCTCGGCTAGTAAGGGATCTAGCATAATGTTCAAGATATTTTTGAAAGTGTTTGCGGCGGATCTTTCGTAACTGGATGTTGAGATAGTTAAGCACTGCCTCAATTTCTTGTAACTGATTGAATCTGTGTTCTGTAATGCCAGGAAGATTTGCTGCCGACTTTTCAACGTTTCCTCTAATATATGTTTCTGTTTTTGCCTGTGCTAATTCACCTTCATAGTAGACTATGAAGTCTGGTATATTACCTAAATCAGCAACTACTTTGTTATACCACATTAATCTTCGTAGTCAATTTCTTCATCGTCGTCGTTAACATATTCGTCCACTGCCCGTTTAGTATAGCTGTCTGTTTCGCCAAATTCTCTTAGTTCTCGATCGCTAAGTGCATCAACGAGTGTGCTCACTAAATTGTCAGCTGCCGCTTGTCTTTCTTTTGGCGGAATATATTCTTTTAAAATTGTGTATGTTTCAATTAAGACTTCTACATCAATGCTCATTCTACTGTTTCCTCTTCAAGTTGAGTGGCAGATTGTTTATGAGGATTAGAAGCAAAGTCCTCCATTACACGGTCAAGACTTTCGTCTTCGTTACGTTCCCATGCCTTACGGAATTGCTTAATCACTGTACCGTCTGCTAGCGTGTATTTAAGACTGTTGCCTTCTTTAGTTAACAATCCTTTTGCTTCAAATAAATCAACAAGTCCAGAATATGGATTCATTCCAGTTTCATACGGAATCTTAACCTGTACACTTTCAAATGGTTTAGCGTAGCGTGTTTTCATGATTTTACAAGCAGCACGAATACCCTTGACATCACTAATTTTATTACCATCTTCATCTTCTTTGAGTTTAAGTTTACGCATGGCAACAACAATAGAACTAGCGTAGATAAAACCTTGACCACCGGAGATCTTGTCATCGGGATCAAACATGTCTTGACTTGCGTATGTGTGATTAGTTGCTACTAGGCCGATATTTAAACTACCAAACATGTTTACACAATTACGAACAAGTGCTGTTAGTGCTTTAGGCTTACGGCCCATGTCGCCTTTAAGGTCACCTGCTTCAAATTGATTAACGTCTGTGGGTGTAAGTAACATACCTAAACTGTCGACAACAAACAACACTTTTGGTCTTTGTTCTTCAGGCAATGTTTTATATTCTTTTACAAAGTCGTGAATAACTTTGGCCACATCGTCAATCATGGCCATATTTAGTTTGAGTAGTTTGTCCTCACTAGTGTCAACTCCAAGAGCATGTAACCATGCTTCGTCAAGTGCGTTTTCGCTATCGATAAGGATAACGTAGATACCTTGTTCTTGAGCGTTCTTGACCAAATTTCCTGAGCAGATAAAGGATTTACCAGCACCAGATTCTCCAGCAAATACAGTAACCTTACCCATTGGAATACCCTTATTAAAGTCCCCGCTAATAAGGTAGTTAAG